>SPJJ01025220.1_pt1 | contig 15225 bp, 13 predicted proteins | sample 3741741 | NCBI WGS metagenome assembly SPJJ01 (sample SAMN10925908, study PRJNA522277) | cold seep metagenome | isolation source: Elba SIP-enriched marine methane seep metagenome, extraction at timepoint T1 | place: Italy: coast of Elba, Mediterranean Sea | collected 2014-05 | reverse complement strand
CGACAAGGTGATCGTGACCTCGCTGCAGGCCACGTCCGGCGCGGGACGCTCCCCCGGCGTGATCAGCCAGGACATCGTGGACAATGTGGTGCCCTACATCAGCAAAGAAGAGGCGAAGGTCGCCAAGGAGACCCGGAAGATCTTGGGCACCTTGCAGGGTGAGCAGATCAACCCCGCCGACATCCGCGTCTCGGCGACCTGCACTCGGGTCGCGGTGCTCGATGGGCACACGGAGGCGGTGACCTGCTCGCTCAAAAAGCCGGCATCCATCGCGGAGGTGAAGGCTGCCTTGCGCGCCTTTGGCAAGGACATCAACCCGCACACCCACCCGTCCGCGCCCCAGGACTGGATCTGGGTGCACGACGACCCCTTCCGCCCTCAGCCCCGCCTCGACCGTGACGTGCAAGGCGGCATGTGCACCAGCGTCGGCCGCGTGCGGGAGGACGATGTGCTGGGCGATAACGGCGTGAAGTTCGTGCTCGTGTCCCACAATACCAAGATGGGCGCCGCCAAAGGCGCGATCCTGGTCGCCGAAGATCTCAAGAGCCGCGGCCTCATCGCCTAGTTAGGGCGCGCGCACAGACTTGGGGGCCCTTCCCTTCACTCCGGGGGGTGTTCTACGCTGACCTATGCGCCTGCGTTCCCCCTGGTTCATTCCGATCGCCGCCCTCTCCGTATCCGCCTGCGGCGGCGGCGGCACCGAGCTGCCCGACGTCGACCGCTGCGATGACGCGACCACATGCAGCATCGAGGTGGTCTCCGGCAATGAGCAGACCGCGGAGGTGGGCTTTGACCTCGTCGAGCCGCTCGTGGTGCGCCTGGTACACAGCTCCGGCGCCATCGTGCCGCCCACCAGCATCGTGTGGACCGTGGTCTCCGGCGAAGGCACCATCACCGCAGATGGTGAGCAGACCGGCGCCATGGCCCAGGCCAGCGCCACCGCGCGATTGGGCACCGCGGCCGGCGACAGCGTTCACGTCTACAAGGCCTCGGTCGCGGACCTTCCGAGCCTCAGCGTCGAGTTCTCCGCTTCGGCCACCCCTGGCGTCGCGAAAAAGCTCACCCTCGTCTCTGGCGACGCCCAGACCGCCCAGGCGGGGGAGGCGCTGGCGGAGCGCCTCGTGGTGCGGGTCACCGATGACTATGACAACCCCATCAAGGACTGGCGGGTGTCATGGTTCGCGACCGCCGGCGATGGCGAGGTCCAGGACCTCATCAACATCACGGACGAGCAGGGCGAGGCCTCCGCGATCGGTGTGGTGGGAAACTCCGCCGGCGTCGATAGCAACCTCTTCACGGGACGCGCCCAGGGAGACCTTGAGGGTTCACCGGCAAGTTTCATTGCAACCGCGACGCCCGCCCCCGCCGAGGTGCTGGTCGAGGTCTCGGGCAATAACCAAGGTGGAACGCGTGGGCAGCCGCTGCCCGAAGCGCTGGTGGTGCGCGTCATCGACCGCTTCCAGAACCCCATCGAGGGCCTGCAAGTAGACTTCAGCGCCGGCGCGGGCGCAGGCACCGTGCTGCCCGCCCAGGTGGCCACAAATGAGGACGGTGAGGCTCAGGCCTTCGCAACCTTGGGACCGGCGCCCGGAGAGCACGAGTTCATCGCCACCGTCGATGGCCTCACGGGCTCGCCGATGACTTTCATCGGCAACGCCTTCCCACCCATCTGCTCCAGCGATGATTGGTGCTGGTACAGCCCCATTCCTCAGGGCAACGCGATTCGCAGCGCCCACGCGATCTCCGAGACGGAGCTGTGGTTGGTGGGCGACCACGGCACCACCCTGCGGTGGAATGGTGCGGCGTGGCAGGGCTTCGACAGCGGCACCACCGCGGACCTGACCGGCGTCTACGGGGCCGCCAGCAATGACGTGTGGGCGACCACCGAGGACGGCAACCTGCTGCACTTCAATGGCACCCAGTGGAGCAATGGCCCCACCGGGCTCGCGACCCGGCTCAATGACATCTGGGGCTCCGCCGCCGATGATGTGTGGGCCGTAGGTACGCAAGGCACCTTGCTTCACTATGACGGCTCGATGTGGAGCGCTCAGAACTTGGGCAATGAGACCACCCTGTACGGAGTCTGGGGGCGCTCGGCCACCGAGGTGTGGGTCACGGGCAGTCAGGGCGCGCTGTGGTCCTTGAGCGGCACGACCTGGACAGCGCTGAGCCCCGGCACCAGCGAGGACCTGTACGGGGTCTGGTCCGATGGCCAGGGCAAGATCTGGGCGGTCGGCAATCGCGCCACCATCGTCGTCTACGATGGCAGCGAGTGGAGCAGCGTCACCCCGCCTACCAGCAGCCCATTGTATGGGGTCTGGGGCGACGATGAGGACACGGTCTATGTGGTCGGCGGAGGAGGCTCCATCGTCGCGTGGGACGGCGCACGCTGGACCAATGACAGCAGCGGCACCAGCAACGACCTGTATGACATCGTGCGCGTGAGCGCAGGCTACCTTGCCGCCTTCGGGGAGGCCGGCGTCATCTTGAGGCGCGGCGCGAGAGACTGGAGCGCTCAGGCGGCCAACATCCCCATCGAGTTGCAGAGCGTTTGGGGCCCGTCAGCAGATGACATCTGGGCCGTGGGCTTTCGCTCCACCATCCTGCGCTGGGACGGTCAGCTTTGGAATCGCTTCGAAGGCGCGCCCCGCGGCTCCCACTTTTCGATCTACGGCATCGACGCCAATACCGCGTGGGCGGTGGGCGCCTCCGGGTCCATCTTCGAGTGGGATGGCACCACCTGGACCGATAAGCCGCGCCCGGTGACCGAGGACCTGTATACCGTCTGGGCCCGAACCTCGACCAATGCCTGGGCGGCCGGCGTGGCGGGCAGCCTGCTCAAGTACGATGGCGCGGCCTGGTCCCCCAGCGTGAGCGGCACCAAGAACTCCCTGTACGGCGTGTGGGGCGCCAGCCCAGATCATGTCTGGGCGGTGGGCGACTTCGGGACCATCCTTCGCTACGACGGCGCGGACTGGAGCCCGATGACCTCACCCAGCGGGCAGTCTCTGCTCGCGATTCGCGGCGCGGCCCGCGACGACATCTGGGCGGTGGGCGCGTCGGGGCTGGTCCTGCACTTCGACGGTATCGCGTGGACTCAGGTCGATGTGGGCACCACAGCGACGCTGTACAGCATTCACATCAACGCACCCGATGACGTGTGGGTGGTGGGTGAAGGCGGCGCTGTCTTGCACTGGGATGGCGCCGCCTGGCTTCACGAGGAGAGCGGCACCGGTCATCGGCTCTTTGGCGTGCACGGCGCGGCCAGCGACGACCTGTGGATCGTCGGTGACCAGCGCACCATCCTTCGTCAGTCACCGTAGCGGCAGGGCCTCGAGCTGACGGGCTAAGGCCGGCATCTGTGATGCCCGGCGGTGCTCGCTGGGCCAGATCAAACGAAAGACATCTTGCTTGAGCTCCTGCTCAGGCATCAACCGAATCAGGCGGCGCGCCTTGAGGTCCTTCTTGGCGAAGTACTCGGGCAGCACCCCCACACCCTTGCCCGTCAAGATACGTTGACGAACGGCGGCGATCGTACCCATCGATTGAACGCGTCGAAAGCGCCAGGCGGGCTCGGGCGGGGCCGCGTCCAGGAAGTATCGAAACAAGGGCAAGTCGGGGTGCGCATCAATCAAGGTCAGCTCCCCCACCTGCTCCGGCCTGCGCAAGTCTTGTTGCGCGAGCAGCTTCGGGCTACCCACAAAGACGTAGGTCTCGTCGTGAAGGGGCGCGTAGTCGAGTTGGGTGAGCGGCAGGCGGGAGCTGGAGACGAGGGCGTCAATGCGTCCGCCCTGAAGCTGGCGAAGCAGGTCCTCGCTATCACCGAAGTACAGATGCAGCGTGCGCTCCGGGTGGGCCTCGGCGAGCTTATCCAAGGCGGGCAGCAGCCAACTGAGCCCCAGCTCGTAGCGCGTGCCCAACGTCAGCTCGAATGGCAGAGCCTGCTCCGAGTCCACCTGCAATCGCGCCCGACAGGCTGCCACCGTTTCAAGCAGGTGCTCGGCCTCAGGTACGAAGCGGCGCCCGGCATCCGTCAGCGCCACCTTGCGGGTCGTGCGCTCAAAGAGCCGAAGGCCCAATTCTTCCTCTAGGCGCCGAATTCGGTCCCCAAACGCAGGGGGAGACAGGTGCACATCGGCGGCGGCGGCCCGAAAAGAGCCGCGCTTACTCGCGGTGAGGAAGCAGCGCACCGACTCCAGATCCAGCAGACTATTTGGCATATCCTTACAATCATATTCTAAAAGTTCCGTCACACGCGACAAAGCGAATGCTCTATGCTGGTTTTCATGAGTCACCCGAGACGAGACGACATCCGAACCAAGGCCCTGCGCGCCGCCGCTAAGGTCGCGCTGCTCGGCGCGGCCACAGGGTGCGGCACGGCGCAGAGCAGCGCCTTAGAGGCGCAGGCCATGCCCGACGCGGGCGAGTCGCCCCAAGTCGAAGACGCGGCTGCGGACTCTGGGGTGCGCATGGACGCAGGTACGGTTGTCGTTGGTGACGCGGGCATCGTCATGGACGCCGGGCTCGGAATCGACGCGGGCCTCGAGACCTGCGACATGAACGCGCTCACCAGCGAGGACTACTTGGCCTGCTGTGAGCGCATCGGCTGGGACTGGGAGCGCGGGTGTGCCGCTTGGGGGCCGCCGGTGCCGCCGCGCATGAGCACGACGAAGGTGAAGGCATGAGCCAGCTCGACCTCAGCGCTCAGGCCGAGGCCTTCCGGGTGCCCATCCCTGCCGTCCAGCAGCTCGACGAGGTGCAGCGTCGACTCGTCGAGAGCACCTGGCGGGGCCGCATGGTCAACGAGCATGCATCCTCCCGGGTCTTCGCGCAGCTGCTGGCACAGGTGATGCGGGCTGAGCTATCCGCCGACCTACAGGCAGCCTGCCTCGAGATGGCGCAAGATGAGTTGCGTCATGCGCGCCAGTGCGCCGGAGTGCTGCTATCGATGGGCGTATCGCCCATTGCTGAGCTGCCGGCGCTAGACGACTTGCCCCAGCACGAGGACGCCCAGTCCGCCCTTGAGGTCGTGCTGCGCAATGTCATGAGCATCTGCTGTCTGAGCGAGACCGTGGCGGTGGCCCTCATCGACGCCGAGCGCCGGGCCCTGGATGACAACCCGCTGGGCGGTGTGCTCAAGCGCATCTTGGCCGACGAGGTCAAACACGCGCGCTTTGGCTGGACGCTGTACGCCGAGGTCAACCTGGACGAGGGGTTGCGCGAGCGGCTGTCCGACTACCTCGGCTGCGCGCTGCAGCACCTCGTAGCCCATGAGCTCGCCCACCTGTCGCCGGTGTGTGCGCCCACAGACGCGCAGGCGCTGGGGGCCTGCGACGGAACACTGGCCCGCGAGATTCTTCACACCACCATCGAAGAGGTGATCTTGCCCGGGTTTGCGCGACACGGCATCGCGCCCAAGGCCCAATGGCGAGCCGCTGCGAACAGCTGAACGTCGCAGCCTGAAACGCCTCTACCCCCGTCCCGCCAACGCTCAGCCCACGGTCATCTCAGGGCAAAAACCGTCGACTGTTCATGCGGGAAAGATCGCATGGACTCAGCGCCCAGAAGAATCCTCTTTGTCGACGACGAGCGAAGCGTCCTGGACGGCCTGCGCCGACTCCTACGGCCCTACCGAAAGCAGTGGACCGTCATGGTCGCGGAGAGCGGCGACGAGGGCCTCGACAAGCTCAAAGAGCACCCCGTCGACGTCGTCGTCTCCGACATGCGCATGCCCAAGATGGATGGCGCAGAATTCCTGGGGCATGTCGCCACGCAATACCCTGCGGCCATCCGGATCGTACTGACCGGACAGTCATCAAACGAGGCCTTCCTTCGCTCCATCGGCACGACCCATCAAGTGCTCACCAAACCCTGTGATCCAGAAGAGCTGGTGGCCACCTTGGAGCGGGCGGTCGCCCTCAGGGCCCGCCTCACCTCCCCCGGCCTGCGGGAGCTGGTCTCACGCATCGACCACCTGCCCAGCCTGCCCAGCCTTTACTTGGAGCTGCTCGAGGCCCTTCGCAAGGAGGCTTCGGTCCAAGATATCGGCGGCCTGGTGGCCAAGGACCTGGCGATGTCAGCCCGCATCCTGCAACTCGTCAACTCCGCCTACTTTGGCCTACGCAACCCCGTCGCGGACCCCGTGCAGGCGACCACCTTCCTTGGCGTCGACCTCATCCGCGCCCTCACCCTCTCCGCGCACGCGTTCGCGGAGATGGGCTCAGCCAAGGGGGCGGGCTTGAACCTGACGGCGCTGCAAGATCACTCCCACGCCGTGGCCTCACTGGCGGCCCGCATGATGAAGGACCTGGAGTGCGGCTCCACCGCCAAGGACCTCGCCTACATGGCGGGCTTACTGCACGAGACCGGCCGCCTGGTGCTCGCGGCCAGCGAGCCCGAGCAGATGGCCGAGATCATGCGCGATGTTCGCAATGGCTCCGGCAGCCTAAGGGAGAAGGAGTTCGAGCAGTTTGGAGCCGGTCATGCCGAGGTGGGCGGCTACCTGCTGGGCCTTTGGGCTCTGCCTGAAGACGTCGTCGAGGCGGTGACCTGCCACCATGATCTCGGAGTCTTCATCGGCCGAAGCTTTTCGGTGGGAGGCGCAGTCTACCTTGCGGATCGAATCGTAAGCGAGGCCCTGCCGAATCTGAGTGAGAACGATTCTGGAGTCGTGCAACCCACCGTGCAGGAGGCCGCGACCGCCCTAGGAGTGCAGAGCAACCTCGAAGCGTGGTTCGAGTTTGTTGAGGACAGCCAAAGGAGTGCAGCATGACCGCCAAAGTCCTATGTGTAGACGATGAACGTTCCGTGCTCGACGGCTATCGCCGAGCGCTGCGAAAGAAGTATCAGATCACCATCGCTGTGGGCCCTGAAGAGGGGCTCAAAGAGTTACAGGACAACGGCCCCTTCGCGGTGGTGGTCTCTGATATGCGCATGCCGGTCATGAACGGCGCTGAGTTCCTGGCCCGCGTGAAGAAGCTGGAGCCGGATACGGTGCGCATCATCCTCACAGGCTATGCCGATGCGGAGACCGCAGTGGCCGCCGTGAACGAGGGCGGACTCTTTCGTTTTCTCACCAAGCCCTGCCCTCCTGAGCACCTCGCTCTGGCGCTCGATGACGCTCTGGAGCACCACCGCTTGGTACGCGCGGAGAAGGAGCTTCTGGAGCGTACCCTGCACGGTAGCGTGGAGCTGCTCACCGAGACTTTGAGCCTGACGAACCCCGCAGCCTTTAGCCAAGCGGCCCGTATCGGCAGCATCGTGGAGCTCTTAGTCAAGCGGCTGAGCCTTCCCGAAGCCTGGCAATACTCCGTCGCCGCGATGCTCTCCCAAATTGGTTGTGTCACCTTGCCCTTGGACCTCGTGGAAAAAGTGCATGCTGGGGGGGATCTCAACTCAGACGAGCGTGATGCCTTTGCGACCCACCCCAAGGTCGCCGCCAAGCTATTGAGGAATGTGCCCCGCTTGGAGCCCGTCGCCGCGATGGTTGAAGGACAGCAGAACAGCCGCGCGCTCGCCGGCAAGCCGGGCTCCGAGTTCGAAGCCTCGCCCGAGAGGATCGGGGCCCAGCTGTTGAGGGTGGCGATGAGCTTCGATCGCCGGATGAACGCGGGCGCCTCCGCCAAGAAGGCGATCCATGACCTGAAGAGGCGCCCCGAGAGCTTCACACCCCGCATTGTGGCGGGGCTTGAGGGGATCGACTTCGTCGAACAGTGGGCCGTGACCAAGGAGCTATCCCTAAGGCAGTTGCGGGAAGGCATGAAGCTCGAACAAGACGTGCGGGCGGAGTCCGGCCTGCTTCTCATCGCCAAGGGACACATTGTCACCTACACCGTGCTCAATAAGCTCCGGCAATTCAGCACGCGCATGAGTATCCCTCAACCCATCCGGGTGCGTCTCAGGTCCGTCATCGCCCAACCCTCAAAGCGGGCCTCCTAACGAGGTATTCATGAATACGTCAGACTTAAGCTGCTCATCGGCGGACCTCAGCGAGGATGTGCCTCTAGAGAGCCTGGACGACCCGGCCCACGTCTTTATCCTGACTGATGCGGACGACCGAATACTCACCTGGGGTGATCGGGCCGCGCAGCTCTTCGGCCGACCCGACGCACAAGCCCTGGGCGAAGTCCTGCCCGCCCTGCTGCTGCATGATGACAGCTTAAAGAAGTACAACGAGGCGCTCCAGGGCGCCCAGCAGGCGGCCAATAAGACCGCAGCGTTCAGCTGCGATATACGCTCAGCGCAAGGCGACCTGCATACCCTACAGTGGTCGGTCTACCCCTTGCCAGGCATCGTGCCCGCGCAGACGGCGCACTATGTGCTCGATCTCGAGCAGCGCCGACGCCGAGAGTCCCTGATGCGACGGGCCCTGAGCCATCACCAGCGCCTTTTGCGCTCCCTGCGCTCCATCGTGATCTCGGTAGACCTCAAAGGCCGCGTCACGGAGTGGAACCTCGCCGCCGAGAAGGTCTTCGGCCTGTCCGCATGGGCGACCCGAGGCCTGCCGTTGGCTGAACTCCCGATCGGCTGGCCACGAGAGCGTGTGCAAGCAGCCTTGTCCAAGGCGCTGGCGAGCCAAGAGGTCTGTTACCTCGATGACCTGCCATTTCGGCCTACTCCTGAAGATGCGGGGGTGCTGGGTCTCACGATGACCCCCGTGCGCGATGACGAGGATGAGCATCACGGCGTGCTCATACTCGGCGCGGATGTGACATCCCGCAGGAGCCTTGAAAACCAACTGCAGCAGGCCCAGCGCCTGGAGTCCATTGGGCGGCTGGCCGCCGGAATCGCGCATGAGATCAATACCCCGACGCAGTTCGTGGGAGATAACATTCGATTCCTACGAGATAGTATTCAAGACCTTCTATCCCTGCTGGGCACCTATGATACGGCCATCAAACGCCCGGTCGAGCAGCGGGAGGCGGCGCTCAATGAGGTGGAGGCGGCGCGGGAAGAGTCCGACCTTGAGTTCTTGGAGGAGGAGATTCCCAGCTCCATCAGCCAAAGTTTGGAGGGTGTGGAGCGTATCGCCTCCATCGTTCGCGCGATGAAGGAGTTCTCACACCCCTCCCATGAGTCTAAGGCCCCCTCCGACCTCAATCAGGCCCTGCAGAGCACCTTGGTCGTAGCGCGCAATGAGTGGAAGTATGTCGCCGATGTACAGATGAAGTTGGACCCCGAGCTTCCTGCGGTGCCCTGCCACTTGGGCGAGCTCAATCAGGTCTTTCTCAACCTCGTCGTCAATGCGGCCCACGCCGTACACGAGTCCAACCCAGGCGGCGATAAGGGCAACATCGAGATCCGCACCCGCAGTGAAGGGTCGCAGGTGATCATCGAGGTGCAAGATGATGGCTGCGGCATGGACGAGCTGACCTGCGCCCGGGCCTTCGACCCCTTCTTCACCACCAAGCCGGTGGGGCGCGGCACCGGCCAAGGTTTGGCGCTCGCCCATGACGTGATCGTCAACAAGCACCAAGGCTTGATCTCGGTGACCTCCAGTCCCGGGCAGGGCTCGACCTTCGTCGTGCGGCTGCCGATGGGCGCGCCAGACGTTGAGGCCGTGACTACCTGAGTGGAGAGGATTGGTAGCGCGTCAAGACGGCCTGCACATAGCGACGCGTCTCTTTGAAGGGCGGTACGCCCTTGTGCTTGCGCACATTGCCCGGGCCCGCGTTATAGGCGGCGACCGCGAGGCGCAGGGTGCCAAAACGATCGTAGAGCTTACGCAGATACCTCGCGCCCCCCATGATGTTCTGGGCCGGATCGAAGGGGTCATAGACCCCGACCGAGCGGGCCGTGGCCGGCATGAGCTGCATCAGACCCTTGGCCCCAGTTCGAGAGACCGCGCGGGGTCGGTAGCCGGACTCGGTGCGAATCACCGCATCGATGAGCGCCACGGGCAGCTGCGTCTCGCGGGCGGCGCGCTCCACATAGGGCCTCAGGGCGGCGTAGTTGAGGCGCTGCTTGCCAAGGTCTGTGAAGTGGGGCCCAGATTTTCGTCGCTTCGTGCCCTCTTGGTACAGCGGCTCGTGCGGGGTGCTCGTCTCCCTGAGGTCTCGGGCCAGCAGCAGCGGCAGGGCCTCGGTCGGATCGTAGTCAACGAAGTCCTCAAAGCCCTCGATGATCTCATCACCCATGACGCTCTGCGCAAAGTTGAGGGCCTCCGCGAGGTCACTGGCCCCCGCGGGCGTCGAAGCGCCCAGCGCCATCAGCACGATGCACAGTCGTCGCACGGCCTCATTGTATCATCCGGCCGCGCACAAATCTCCTGGCACGCCGATTGTGCGCGCACCCCGCGCACAAACGGGTATCGTGGCCCACGGTGCGAACCGGGCGACTGGTGCAATTGGGTCCTGCGCATGCCGCTGCGGCCTACGCCTACTGCGAGGCTCATCCGCACAACTGCGCCTTCATCGCGGGCTGGATCCGCGCCGGCGGCCTGTCCCACAGCCCCACCGTGCCCAATGGCTGGCTGCTCGCCGAGGCCGATGAGGCCGGCCCGATCTTGGGCCTGGTCTACATCTCGGATACCGGGATCGTCCTACCGGCGCTCGGGACTCGGCAGGCCGAACAAGATCTCGTGCGCATCGGGCACCGCAACCCCGCCGCAACCCGTGTGCTCGTCGGAGAGCGCTCGCAGATTCAAAGGGTGTGGAGCGGCCTGGAGCGGGGCGGGGCCCGGGCCCGCCAAGTGCGCGACCAGCGCGGCTACGCCGTAACCCAGGGGCAGTTCATCTCGGGCGGGGACCTCGACCTGGCGCCGGCCACCGACGCTTGCCTCGACGCACTTGTGCAAGCCTCCGCCGCGATGGCCCGAGAGGAGGCCAAGGACGACCCTCAAAGCCGCAACCCCTCCCTCTTTCGGGAGCGCATCCGCGAGCGCATGCTCAGGGGCCGCGACATGGTCTACCTGCAGAACGACCGGCTGCTGTTCAAGAGTAATGTATCGACCATCTCACCCCTGGCCGGCCAGATTGAGGGCATCTACACCGTGCCCTCGGCGCGCCGCGTAGGCCTGGGCACTCGAGGCACCTCGGCGGTCACGCGTTGGGTGCTCAGCCAAGCCGCGCAAGCCTTCTTGCTGGTCAACGAGGATAACCAAGCGGCGCAGCGCCTGTACGAGCGGCTTGGCTATACCTACGTACTGCAGAGCCGTACCGTCTTCGTGGCGCCCTGATCCGGCCTCATGCCGCCTCGAGCAGCGCGTGAATGGCGGCGCCCAGCTCCTGTCGCCGCAATAAGTCCAACAACCGGTGCCCGCCCGCGTCCACGGAACGAAGCTCGACGCCCGCCTCTCGTTCAAGGCGCAGGCTGTCCGCGTGGGGCACCACGGCATCCGCCGGATCGTGAAAGACCAGGACAGGCGCCTGCGCCGCGCAACGCTTCAGGTTCTGCAGCTTAGATTGCACGTCATCATCGCCCATTCGCTGGCACACCCGCTCGACCGCCGGCGCGAGCAAGATGCTCGGCCCCTGCCAGACGCCACGAATCAACAGCTCGGCGGCCACCGCGCCTCCCCAAGATGAGCCCACCACGATCTCGGGCTGCACCTGCTGCACCGCCTCAGCCTGAATCTGGACGCAGCGCTCAAAGCTCTGGCTGATGGCCTCGCGGTACAGGCCCTGGTGACGCTGGGACCACCACACAGCGCTCAGTCCCAGCCCGGCCAGGCCGAGCAGCGGGCCCTTGTAGCGAACCGCGGCCAGCATCACGCCCAACAGGCCGGTGCCCGCAAGCTGGGTTTCGGGTAGGCGGAGGAGATTTCGCACCACCGAGTTTTTGCGTGAGAGGCGTCGGATCGACATGTACATGTCGACCGCGTGCACATCGAAGCCTTGGGCCCTCAGCAATTGAACCTTGGTGCCCTGAGGGTGGCCCTCAAGCCCGTGGATGAAGAGCACACGACGCGCCATGCCTGTTCATAGCGCGGTTGCCCAAGGGGAGGCGAGTTCGGGCGCGAGCTCGGCCTCGGGCTCTGGCCCCACGTGCAGGGCCTCGCGCAGCAGCTCAGCGGCCACCGTGCGGTGCAATGCCGAGATCTGCGCGCGGACCTCAGCCGGGATGCGCGGAGCAGCCGCCGTCGGCTTGGGCACCAAGACCGAGGTCAGAAAGAGGGCTGGAGAAGGTGAGGCGCTCATTATGTTGCATGTACGCAGCGGCCGCCCAGGTGGATCCCAACAGGCCCGCTAGGCGCTGCTGCCGGGCCTCAAGCGGGCCGTAAAGCCTACGCAGGCCCCGCTCGGCGAGGCGTTTTCCGCATAGGCCCGACCGTCGTGCACCTCGGCGATGCGAGAGACCAAGGCCAAACCCAGCCCCAAGCTGCCCTTTTGGGCACCGGCCCGATGAAAGGGCCGAAAGATGCTGACTTGATCCTCAGGCTGGATCCCCGGCCCCCGGTCCTCCACCTCGAAGGCCACCCCCGCGTCCCGAGCTCGAATGTACAGCCCAGCCACACCGCCCCCGTGGGTCTGAGCGTTGCGGATCAGGTTCGCAAGTGCTCTTGCAATCAGTGTGGAGTCACCCATGATATCGGGCAGCTGGTCATCGGCCTGCAGCAGGTCCGGCGGCAGCCCGGCACGAAGTAGAGCGCGCTCCCCCAGTGCGCTCGGCTGAATGAGCTGCAGTTGGAGGCTGCGAAACTCCAGCTTGGAGTTCGCGAGCAGCTCGCCGACGAGGTTATCCATCTCCTGGACCTCGGCGTCGATCTCCTCCAGCGCGTGCGCCCGTTCCGGCTCCTGTAGGCCCTGAGTGCCCGCGAGCTCGACGAGCAGTCGAAGGTGCCCCAGGGGTGTGCGCAGCTCGTGAGAGACCGCCGCGAGCAGAGTGCGCTGATCTTCCATCTGCGCCTGAATGCGCCCCGCCATATCGTTGATCGCCTGGCCCAGCTGCCCCAACTCATCGTGGCCCGGCACCTCCGCCCGCACCTCAAGCCGCCCTGCGCCGATCTCTTCGGCGACCTTGGTAAGCAGCCCCAAGGGCCGCGTGATACGCCGCGCTAACCAACCCGAGCCCAACCAGACGACGACGCCCAAGATGCTCAGAGCCAGCGCAAAGCGGGCGCTGCCGGAGGGCGCGCGGTGCGGCATGCAAAAGCGCACCGAACCACGTTGGGGGACTTTGACCACCCACCGCCGAGCGCTGCAGTCTTGGCCATGCACCGATAGGCTGGCTCCGCCTAGGTCCAGCACCTCGACCTGCAACTTAAGTTGCTCGGCAATGGACTCGGCGAGCGCCGAACGCGCCTGGGGCTGCTGCCATACGTCATTGAATTGCCCGGTCACAAAGCGGCCAACGCGCCGCATCTCCCGCTCCCAGGGGGAGGGCAGCGTATTAGACAGCCCGTGCATGACCAATCCCAGCACGACGAAGGTCACAAAGATCGTCAGACCGAAACCGAAGAAGAGCTTTCTATGCAACCTTCCTTGCACATGCCGTTTCAGCCAATTCATTCGTTGGGCTTTGCCAGTACGTAGCCTACGCCGCGCACCGTCTTGATGAGTTGAGGGGAGCGGGGGTCATCTTTGAGCTTTTGGCGAAGGTGAGAGATGTGCACGTCAACGGTGCGCTCGCCCACCACGACGTCTGTACGCCCCGCCTCTGTCAGCAAGGAGTCGCGCGGCACCACCCGCCCTGCGCGACGCATCAATGCCAACAGCAGGTCGAACTCCAAGCCGGTGAGGTCTAAGGCCTCGCCATTCAATTGAGCGATCCGGGCCTGAGCGTCGGCCTGCAGGGCGCCCACGACGATGCGGGTGGCGATCGCATCCGGCTGAGAGCGGCGCAGCACGGCACGAATGCGGGCCAGCAGCTCCCGCGGACCGAAGGGTTTGGGCAGGTAGTCATCGGCCCCCAACTCGAGGCCCACAACCCGGTCGGTCTCGTCTCCCTTCGCCGTGAGCATCAGCACCGGCAAGGTGCGCTCGAGCCGAATGCGGCGCAGCACCTCCAGGCCGTCCATGCCCGGCATCATCATGTCGAGCAGCACAACATCAAAGACGTCCTCCGCGAGCCGGGCCAGGCCTTGGGGACCGTCTTGGGCGTGCTGCACATCGCACCCATTGGCGCCCAGGTATCGACCCAACAGCTCAAAGAGCCGCAGGTCATCGTCTATGAGGAGTACACGCACCGCCATTGCCGACCTACTTTGTACACCGAGCGATGGCCCTGCGCCGAGGGGATGCGATGGCTCAACACTTCTTCACGCTCGCCCAACGAGGCAGCAACAGGCCGCGGGCAAGGTACAGGCATGAAAAGACGACTCCTCACCACCAGTCTGCTCGCTATCTCCGCCGTTGCGCTGCTGTCAGGCTTTACACGCTGTGGGCATCGCGGCGCGCCGAACCCCGAACGCGTGCAGCGTCACATGACCGAGCATGTCGATGACTTCATTGATGACATCGACGCCGACAAGAGCCAGGCCGCGCAGATCAAGGCGCTCGCTCAGCGCGTAATTGTTCAGGTGCCCACGGCCATGCAGGGCCACGTGCAGATGAAGGACACCCTGCACAAACAGTGGGCCTCAGCCCAACCGGACCGCGCCGCGCTTCATAACCAGCTCGACGGTCAGCTCAAGCTGCTCAATACAATCCTGCACGATATGGTCGACGTGATGGTGGACCTTCACGCCGTGCTCACGCCCGAGCAACGCCTCGAAGTGGCGGATCGTCACTGATCGCGCTCAGTCCGGCGCGGGCCCAATGCGGTCAATCACGCGCTCGAGATCGGCGTCCTTGAGCGCGCCGGTCTCGAGCATCACCCCAGCCATCAAGCGCAAGATCCATTGCACACGGGACTCCGTGATCGGGGCCCCGGCGACGAATCCGCGGATCAGCCCCTTTGCCATCTCGACCTCGAAGTTCGGCTCCTCGACCTCATCAGCCTCGGCCTCGGTATTTCGGGCCGCAGGGGTGAGCTCCGGCGCCGCAAAGGGGTCACCGTCGTGCATCGGCAGGCCGTCCAGGCCCAACTCCTGAAGGCTCTCGGGCTCCGCTGCGAAGGCGCCCACGCCCAGATCGGGCGGCGGCGCGAAGGACTCGGGGGGTTCCCCAGCGACGGCCGGCTCGGGCTCCGGTGGCGACGCGAAGACCTCAGACGGCAGCTCTGTGGCCGCCGGCTCGGGCTCCGGCGGCGGCGCGACGACCTCGGATGGCACCTGCGTGGCCGCCGGCTCGGGCTGCACTTGCCCGTCTGCGATCTCAAGCGCCGGCTCAGGTTCCGGCTCGGGCT
>SPJJ01015197.1_pt1 | contig 15247 bp, 12 predicted proteins | sample 3741741 | NCBI WGS metagenome assembly SPJJ01 (sample SAMN10925908, study PRJNA522277) | cold seep metagenome | isolation source: Elba SIP-enriched marine methane seep metagenome, extraction at timepoint T1 | place: Italy: coast of Elba, Mediterranean Sea | collected 2014-05 | reverse complement strand
GAAGCCGGTAGCCGTCACCAAGGCTCCGAAGGCTACGACCAAGAAGCCTGCGGCCAACAAGGTCGTCAAGCCGCCGAGCGTGTCCGAGCTCCCGGCGACGCTCAGCTGCGGCAAGCTCGCGCAGCGTCTGCAAGGCTTCGCAACAGGCCTGCCCAAAGACGGGTTCCAGGAGGACTTTTCGACCTGGTATCCATGGTCGCGCAAGTTCGGGTCTCGACGTCATCCGCGGCTCGCAACGATTCAACTGGCCACGGCCACCACAAAGGCTCGGCCGCTAGTTGAGCCCGGCGCGGCTGTCGTGATCGACGCCAAGGGCAAACTGGTATCTGAGCCCGGCGAGTCTGCGTCCATTGCCGAGCTGATGAAGGTACGCATTGGCCGGGCACTGTCCGATGCTAATCAGCGCGGCGACCGCAAATACAAAGCGACCGAGCTACAGGTCGTCATCGCTGCCGACAAACGGGCGAAACTGTCAGCGCTGCGCAAGCTGATCAAAGCGCTGCCGCCGGGGCAATCCGTCGCCCTCGCGGTGCCGAAGCCCATGTCCATGCAGTTGGACCAGCTGGCGTTGAACGCCGGCTTCAAGCTTCCGGAAAAAACCGTCGCCCTGCTCAAGAGCATGCCGAAAGCGACGTTGATCGATCTCGCCGAGCGTATGGCATTAGCCGGCCGAGGCTGTCCGAAACTGGTCGAGGTGCTGCGGCTTCTCCAAGGAGGTGGCGGGATCGACGTGGCGGCGCCGGTGACCGGAGAGACCATCCTGGCCTGCAACTGCAAGGGCTTTGCGGTTCAGTCGTTCGTGGCCCTGTTACTCAAGGCGACGACCCCGGTGGTCGCGCACGCGGTAGTGAAACTAGACGTCACCGACGCCGGCTTCAACAAGCTCAAAGACACGGCGACCGTGGGCACGTTGGTCCGCCAGCTCGGCAAGTAGACCAGCTTCCATCGGCAGGGCTGTCTCGGTCTGCTCGTGCGAATGCGTGTACGATGACGCCCATGCGGATCGTGATGGCGGTAGCAGTGGTGGTGGCGGTGGTGGCGTGCGGTGAATCCAAGGGAAAACTCCCCAAGGACAAGTGCGACCGCCTCGCCGCGTGTGGCATCGACAAGAGTTGTGGCGGTTCACTGCTCGGTGAGAAGGCGCACGCAGAATGTGGCAAGCAGCCCAGCTGCGACAAGATTCGCGCGTGCGTTGCGCGCTCGTTCAACGACGGCCTGGCGAAGGCGAAGACCGTTGGCGACTTGAACTTTCCGGTTCAGCTGTGCGCCAGACTGCCGCGATTCAAGCGCACGATCCTCGCCGAACCCGGGGTCAAGGATGCGTGTATGGCGGCGTTTGGCCGGCTCGAAGCGCTTGCAGGCAAGGCCGCCGCCAACAGCTCCGATAGCGCGCTCGCATGTGCGGCCCTGGAAAAAGGCGCGGCGCTGGCGCCGGAGCTGAAGGACCGAGCCAAGCGCGCCTGCCCAACGCCGTAGCTGGCGAGGAGTTGCTCTGACGCTAGCCGGCCGCCGCCGCGATGTCGGTGGCTTTGACTTTATCGATGTCGAAGGCCTCTGCCTTGTCGCGCATCTTGTCGATGGTTTCGTCGAAGTCGGGCAGACTGTCCTTTTTGGTTCGCTTGAAACGCAGCGGATTGATGCGCGCGACCACGAAGCCCTTTAGGTAGGAACTTTCGAACCCGGCTTCCTTTAGCTCTTTGACCTTGGCGACGACGATCTCGTCAAGCGCGAGCAACTTGGCCGCGCGCGCTTTGCGAACTTCGATGGCTGCGCCGATGGGTTTGGGCAAGAACTGTTCGCAGCGCTTGACCACAGGTTGGTACACACCACCGGAGAAACGCGCCTTCTCCTCGTAGCACCAGCCTATCGTCAAGAACGCCGGCTCCTCGAACTCGAACTCCCAGGTGGCTTCGTCGAGATCCTTGCTGCCGTCTTCTTCGGACAGCAGGGTGGCCATGCGTACGACCTCGAGGGACTTGTCCTTGAGGTTGTGGGCCTTCTCCGTATTGAGCGCCAGGATGCGAAACGCGACTTCGCGATCCGGCACGACCAAACCCATGACGGACTTGGCGCCCAAGCGATTCATCGCCTCCAGCCGGTGCATGCCGTTGGGCGTCCAGTAGCCGCCGCCGTCTTTGTCGTGGCGCACCACGATCAACGGATCGAGGAACCTGCCGATCTTCGGGATCACGGCCTCGAGCTTCTTGGTGTGGGTGTCAGACAGCTGGCGTTGGAACGGTGTTGGCTTGACCTGGTCGATGGGTAGCGACGCCAGGATCAACCAGTGCTCGCCGAACGGGTCGCGATAACTGGTTAGCGCGCTACCACCGTCATCGGTGATTCGATCGATGAGGTCGGTGACGGCTTTGGGCGGTTCACCCTGGGATACCTGTTTGGCGTCGAGGCCGACGCTCTTGGCGGGAACTTTCTTCTTGCGCGGAGGCATGGCTGATCAACCCGGTTGGAGGTGCACGGCGAACCACTCGTGGATAACACGAAGTCGCTCCGCGCGTTGCTCCGGTGGGCCATTTCGCGACAGGTCGTGATTGGCGCCGGGGAACAACACCATTTCCGCGTCCTTGCCCATGACTCGCAGAGTCGTGTACAGGCGCTCACCCTGATCGGCGGGAGTGCGATTGTCCGCCAAGCCCTGCATGATCAGCAGCGGGGTCTGAATGTTTTGGGCGTAGGTAATCGGGCTCATGCGCTCGTAGATCTCTTTGTCTTCCCAGTACCAGGCCTCGAGCTCGTCGCCCCACATGTAGCCGAAGTCCGAGAAGATCATCGATTCCATGCACGACACCGTGCGCTGGGTGCAGGCCGCCTTGAACCGATGGGTATGTGCGATCACCCAGTTGGTCATGTAGCCGCCGTAGCTGCCGCCGAGCACGCCCATGCGTTCGGTATCGATCGGATAGTGCTCTACCGCGTAGTCCACCGCCGCCATCAGATCGATGTATGGCTTACTCGCCCAGTCGCGGTGAATGACTTCCACGTGATCGACGCCGTAGCCCTGGCTGCCGCGAGGATTGACGAACAGCACCGCGTAACCCTTGCTGCACCAAAGTTGCAACTCGTGAAAGAAGCTCGTGCCGAACTGAACGACCGGCCCTCCGTGGATGTCCAACAGTAGCGGGTGCGGGCCGTCGCCCTCTGGTAGAAGGATCCAGCCGTGAACTTCGGCGCCATCGGACGTGGGCGCGCGCAGCTCGATCGGCTCGACGATGTTGACGCTGTCGCAGTAGGCGGCCATGGGCCAGCCCACCTGATGGCATTCGCCACCACTCGGGTCGCAGCGCTCGATGCGCCCGGGCTCGGTCGGGCTCGAGGTGATCAGCGCCAACATGTTCGAATCGCGAGCGCTGTCGAAACACACCACGACGCGATCGTCGATCACTCGTTGGAGATCGCCTCGAACATCACCGGCTTCGTCCAGATCGAACGCGCCGAGATACGTCGTGCCCTCGTCGGATACCGGAAACAAGACGCGATTTCCGTCGGCGCTGAACATGGGCGGCTGCATCCAGTGATCGAGTCCCCACATATCGTCGATGGTGAGGTTCATGATGCAGCGGTCGATGTCGGCGGTGAGGCTGCGCTCTGGTTGGGCGCCAGTCGGGTCACAGCGAAACAGCTCGATGTTCTTGCGGAACAGGGACGACAAGATCGGTCCCGGGCACGCGAGCAAGGCAATCCAGCTACCGTCGGGTGCCCACGTGGGGGATGACGCGAAACCGCGTTCTCGAGTGCATTGCACCGGATCTCCGCCCTCGGCCGGGACCACGTATAAGTCCGCGTTGTCCTGATCTCGGTCTCGTTCGGCCCGGCGCTGGGAGATGAAGGCCACGGATTTGCCGTCCGGCGACCACGTCGGTTGGGTGTCGTCCCAATCGCCGTCCGCATCGGTCAGCGGGATCAGCTCGGGCACGTCGGCCGTGGTGTCGATGGTGTAAAGGCTGAAGCGATCTTTGGGCAGGTAGCCCTCTTCGTCCGACTTGTAGCGGAACTTGGTAACGCGAATCGACACGGGTGACGTGCGCCCTTCGGGCAACTCGTCGTTCTTGCGGAACGACACCAGCAGCCAGCGTCCATCAGGTGACCACTGTGGGCCGCTGAACGCGCCCTTGGCCTCGAGCACGACCCGGGCCTCACCGCCATCGGTGGCGATGACGCAGATCTGAGTCGGTGTCGTGGCGTCGTTGTCGCCCGGCGCCGACCTGACGAAGGCGATCGACTTGCCGTCGGGGCTGAACTGGGGCGCGGTGTCGTTGTGCGCGCCGAAGGTGAACCGCCGAGCGTCGCCGGAGCGCGACAGCCACAGATTCGAGAACGCCTTCTTGGCTTCGACGTCGACGCGTTTTTCTGCCCACGCTACGCTGCGGCCGTCCGGAGAGATGGCTACACAGGCGGGAATCTTGAATTCGTAAAGGTCGTTGATCTCAATCGCGCGCTTTGGCATGCGGGTCCTCGTGATTGGCGGAAGAAAGGATTCTTTCGCACAACGAGGCGTAGTCAATGCCTTTATTAGCTGCGATCTTCGGTAACAAACTATGACTGGTCATACCGGGCAAGGTATTGACCTCGAGCACGTAGGGTTCGCCGGATTCGCTCACGCGCATGTCGACACGACTGTAGCTACCGCACATCAACGATCGGTGGGCGTCGAGAGCTGCCGTTTCGGCGCGGGCGAGTAGGTCGGCGGGCAGCGTCGGCGTCAGGTATTGGGTATCGTCCCGGCAATACTTGGCGTCGTAGTCGTAGAACTCCACCGCTGGGCGCACGTCGATCGAGCCGAGAACCACATCGTCGAGGATTCCCGTCTGGATTTCGGTACCGGCGATGAACGTTTCTACGAGGGTCGGTCCATGGCAACGCCGGGCGAGCTCGAGGGCGGCGGGGATTTGACCAGGCTCGGTGACGATGGTCACGCCCACTGACGAACCCTCGTTCGCTGGCTTGATCACCAGTGGCACGGCCACGTTGGCCAGTACGCTGTCCGCGGTAGCTTCGGCGGCCGCGATGAACCAGCCGGGGGTGGGAATGTCGTGGGACTCGAAGATGCGCTTGGACGCGACCTTGTCCATAGCCAACGAGCTGGCCAGAATGCCCGACCCCGTATACGGAATGCCCAGGCATTGGAGTAGGCCTTGGACTGCACCATCCTCACCGTACGTGCCGTGCAGCGCGTTCCACACGACGTCGATGTTGGCGTCGTGTACAAGGTCGGCCACGGAGGTTCCTTCGACCCAATCGATGGCGACGCAGTCGTGGCCGCGAGAGACCAAGGCGTCGTAGACGCCCCGCCCGGTGTCCAACGACACGGCTCGTTCGGCGGACAACCCGCCCATGAGAACGCCGACTCTACGCTTCGCCAATGATCTTTACCTCGAGCTCGAGAGTCACGCCGTGGGCCCGCTCGACCCGCCCGCGCACGATGTCGATCAGCTCGATCATGTCCGCGGCGGTGGCACCTCCGGTGTTCACCAACCAGTTGGCGTGTTTCGGCGAGCACTCGGCTCCGCCGACACGGGTGCCTTTGAGCCCCGCGACTTCGATCAGACGACCCGCATAATCGCCGGGCGGATTTTTGAAAGTGGACCCGGAGTTCGAGACTTTCTGCGGTTCGCGCTCCTTGCGTCGAGCGCGCAATCCGGCGACCTCGCGTTCGATCTCCTCGCGGCGTTTGCCGGCGAGCTCGAGTTCGGTGGACACCACGACCTCGTCTTTGGGCAGGTCCGAGTGCCGGTAGGAAAACCCGCACTGGGCGTTGCTGCGGTCGACGAGCTCGCCGTCGCTCAGTCGCAATGAGCGCACCGACTTGGTCACGTCCTTGAACTCGCCCAGGTAGGTGCCCGCGTTCATGATCATGCCGCCGCCGACCGAGCCGGGTACTCCGCCCAAGAACTCGACGCCACCGAGCCGCCAATCGATTGCACTGGCCAGGAGCTTGCCCGTGGATACGCCGGCCTCGACATAGATGCCGGTATCGCCGCGTCGCTCGAGACCGCGCAGCTTACGCGTAGCGATGACCACGCCGCGAATCCCGTTGTCGCGAACCAGAAGATTGGAACCGCCGCCAACGGCGAGCATCGGCAAGCCGTGTTCGGCGCAGTAGCGAACGACACGCTGCAGGTCGTCGATGCTGGTTGGCGAAAACAGCGCGTCGGCGGGACCACCGATCCGCAAGGTGGTTCTCCGCGCCATCGAGAAGTCGAACTCGACGTTGCCGCTGGCCAGCCGTTGCAGCTCGCTGCGGTGATGGGCGGAAAGCACGTTGCTCATACTAGATGACGACGAGGTTCTTCGTCTTGGCCGGCTCGTAGAGCTTCTCTAGCTCGTCGATGATGTCGTTGCACGACAGTTGGATGTTGCCGGCGCCGAGGGTCAGCACGAGGTCACCCGGGCGGGCGATCTTGGCCACCTGTTTGGCGATGTCTTCGCGTTTGGGCACGTACTCCACGTTCTTGTGGCCGTTGTCCTGAATCGCTTTGACCAGCGATTCGGAGGTCGCGCCTTCGATGGGCTTTTCTCCGGCGGAGAACACGTCGCATACGAACACCTTGTCGGCGTCGTAGAACGAGCGTGCGAACTCGTTGAACTGATCCCGCGTGCGCGTGTAGCGGTGCGGCTGGAACGCGGCGATCACGCGCTGGCCTGGAAAACCGCTGCGCGCGCCCGATAGGGTGGCGCGGACCTCGGTCGGATGATGTCCGAAGTCATCGACCACGGTGATGCCGCCGACTTCGCCACGCACCGTGAACCGGCGCTGGATACCGTCGAACTTTGCCAACGCCTTGGACACGACCTCGAACGGGATGTCTAGGGTGTCGGCAACGGCGAGCACGGCCAAGGAGTTGAGTACGTTGTGCTGTCCCGGCATGGGCAGCTCGATCTCGCCGAGCTCCTCTGCCCGGCGCCATGCGATGTAGCGACTGTGCAGGCCGTCGTGACGTACGTTGCGCGCGCGATAGGTGGCCTGGGAGGCGACGCCGTAGGTCACGTAGCGTTTGGAGATGTCGGGCAGAATGCTCTGCACGCCCGGGTTGTCCAGGCACAGCGCGGCCATGCCGTAGAACGGCACGCGATTGACGAAATCGGTGAACGCCTTTTTGATGTTGTCCTCATGGCCCCAGTGGTCCATGTGCTCTTTGTCCATGTTGGTCACCACCGCGACGGTGGGCGCGAGCTTGAGGAACGAGCCGTCCGACTCATCGGCCTCGGCGACCAGGTACTCGGATTTGCCCATACGGGCGTTGGCCAATCCCAGGGAGTTGACCCGGCCACCGATGACGGCCGTGGGGTCCAGGCCAGCGGCCATGAGCACCGACGACAGCATGGTGGTGGTCGTAGTCTTGCCGTGGGAGCCCGCGACGGCGATGCCGTGCTTGAGGCGCATTAGCTCGCCTAGCATTTCGGCGCGGGGAATCACCGGGATCAGCCGGGCCTTGGCCGCCTCGACTTCCGGGTTGTAGCCCTTGATGGCCGACGACACGACCACCACGTCGGCGTCGCGCAGGTTGTCGGCCCGGTGGCCCACCTCGATGCGACCACCGATTTTCTTCAGATGTTTGGTGATCTCGGTCTGGGCGATATCAGAGCCCGACACGCCGTAGCCCATATTGATCAGGACTTCGGCTATGCCGCACATACCCATGCCGCCAATACCAACGAAGTGAACGTGGATGTCTTTCTTTCTGAACATTCGGCACCGTCTATATCAGAGTCGAGCCCAGTTTCGGGCATAGGCTGGTCAGGGGGCAATTTTCTGAATGTTTCCCGTAGTAAACGCCCTCAGCCCAGGCTTCATTCCGCCTGTTACCCCCGCGTAACGCCCCTGGCCGCCCAACTAGCGGAAATTACCAGCCAGCCCGTGCGGCACGAAACCTGCTGTACGACGGGCATGGCCAGACCAGCTGTAGAGCCCGCCGTATTGATCGCCATCCTACGTAATGATCTTGCCGAGGTGGTGACTGGCCAGCCGACTCCGCGTCAAGACACCGCGATCGCCAATGACGACTCGGATGATGCGGTCGTCCGCGAACACATTACTCCGCACAACCTGACCGACTGAACGGCCGCCGGCTACACTGGTCGGGTGCACTGGTGTTGCGCTCAATGCCGTTTGCTCCAGCCAGCCCGTCGTGACGGGCGCTGCCCCGAGTGCGGTGGAACGGTGGTCGACCCGCGTTTGCGCACGCCAGCGCTGCGCGACATGCACGCCCAGACCGGTCACGCCGGGGTTCCGGATCGCACTCCCCTGTTGCTCGGCATGGCAGCACTGTGGGTGTTGCCCCCGGCATTCTTCGGCGCGTTCTTCGTGTCGACCGGAGCCGTCGACGAGTCGACATCGCGATTCGTGCTCGGGGGCTGGTTCGTATGCGCCGCGATCATCTCGGCATTGTTACTGCGCCACGCACGCCGGCCGACCCACCGCATGTCGGCATCCGCGTTCGCGTTGCCCGACTCCGCCGCCGGCCCAGCCGTCGAGGGCACCGCCGCGGTCGCCAGTGGTGCCACGGGCGACATCGGCACCACCTTCGCGGTGCTGCGTACCGAGGGCACCGTACTGCGCTCGGCGGTCGAAATTCGCTGGATCGTCAACAGCGACGACGGCAGCGTCATGCACATCGCCGGGCCCACGAGGTTGATCGGCGCCGCAACCACCGCACCGATCGATCAGACCGGCCAACACTTCGGCCTGCCCGCCGACCTGCAGGTAGACGGCCACCTGCGCCAGTGGACCCTACGCCCGGGCGCCAGGGTTCGCGTCTACGGCCAACACACCAGCGAAGCCGACCCCGGCGGCGCCGCCGCCACCTACCGCCAAACCCCCACCATCGACATCGTGCGCGGCCATCCTCGTAGCCCCGTCATCGTCGAGCTCCTTTAGCCGCGGAGGCGCTAGTGATGGTCCCGTCAGCGTGCCGATACCAACGTGCCCAGGTCGCCGCTGCCACTGAAGCTGACGTCGATGCGGCCGATGGGGGCGTTGAAGTGCATGACGCCGTCAATTTGGTAGTTGCGTTGACCGGCGGATAGCTTGCGGGCGACGTGGACCGCGTCGAGGGCGGCGATACTCAGGCTGATCTCGACGGTCGTCGAGCCGTTTGCCGGGATGGTGTTGGACAGAGTGACCGAGCCGGTGACAGCCCGGGCTCCGCCCACTGATAGCTGCCAGTCTACGGCGGCGAGGGGGACACCGAAGTCGTTCGGGTTGGTCACCTCCACTGTCAGGCTGCCGGTGATGCCCGAGAAGGACACGCTGCCGATTGCGACTCCGCGCACGTCCAGAGTCGGCTTCTTCGGCTGCAGGCGATTACAGCCGGCAACGGCGACGAGGGCGAGCAATGCGGTGATAGCAACAGGTGTGCGCATGGGCCTAGTCTAAAGCAATCAGCGCGCCAGCCGGGTGACGGCCGCGTTTCTGCAGCCTTGCGGGCGGTGGCGTAGCCACTTGTTCACAGCTGAGCAATTCACGCCGGCGCTGTAGTAGGAGCAAACCCTCCCCCGATCAATCCTGCTGTGCCGGGGCTAGCGTAGCTGTTCAGAGCACCAGTCGACCACCGCAGCGGCCGCTTGTGGTTTGCCGTGGTCGCGCATCTTGTCGGCCATGGCCTGGCGGAGCTGAGCGTCTTCGAAGATTTCCTGAATCTCGTCCGCGAGGATCTCCGCGGTCAGGTGTTTTTGCTCGTGCATGCGCGCTGCGCCCGCATCGACGAGCTCTTTGGCGTTGGTCACCTGATGGTTGTCGGCGGCGAACGGATACGGAATCAACAGCGCTGGCCTACCGACGATGCCCAGTTCGGCGACCGACGTCGCGCCGGCTCGCGACACGATTAGATCGGCGCGTTGGTACTCGGCTGCCATGTCGCTGATGAAGCCGACGCACTCCACGTCGTCGATACCGGCCGCGGCATACAGTTCGTTGGTCGCGTCGACGTTGCGCTTGCCCGCCTGGTGCAACACGCTGAAGGCCAGGCCGCGCTGGCGCAGTAGCTTGATGGCATCCACGGCTAGCTCGTTGACGGCGACCGCGCCCTGGGAGCCGCCGAATACGAACAGGTGAGGTGCGCTCGCCGGGCCCAATTGTTTGGGCTCCTGCATTGCCTCGCGGATGGCGGCGCGAATCGGGTTGCCGCTCATGACGATCTTCTTCTTGCGGAAGAACCGGCGACTCTCTTCGAAGCTGAGGAACACCGCTCGGGCAAACTTGCCCAGGATGCGGTTGGTCATGCCCGGGACCGAGTTTTGCTCCAGGACGGCGGTGGGCAGACGCATCAGCCGCGCCATCATCACGACCGGGCCTGACGCGTAGCCTCCGACGCCGATGACCACGTCGGGCCGGAACTTTTTGATTAGCTTGCGCGACTGGCGCATCGCGCCCGGAATACGGAACATGCCACGAAGCGCCCCGCGTAAACCAACGGTCTTGATTCCACTGATCTTGATCAGCTCGAGCTGATAGCCGAGCTCTGGAACCACGCGGGCTTCGATGCCGCGTTCGGTGCCGACGAACATGACCTGTGAGTCCGGGTGCCGGTGCATCACCTCTTCAGCGACGGCAACACCCGGGAACAGGTGTCCACCCGTGCCTCCGCCGGCGATCATGATTCGAAGTGGTCGTGTAGACATGAACATCGAGGTCAAGCCACCTTGATGATGACTCGCTCCTTGCGGCGCACCGCGCCGGTTTCTGTCACGGGCTCACTGCCAGGCAAGTTGGCTTTGGCGCGCTTACTGATGTTCATGAGCACACCGGCGAAGAACATCGCCGCGAGCAAGGACGAGCCGCCGTAGCTTACGAACGGCAGCGTGATGCCTTTGGCGGGCAAGGCGCCCAGCACCACGCCGCTGTGTACCAGGGCCTGAAGCGCGAACACGACTGTGATCCCCATGGCGAGATACGCCCCGAAGGCTTCGCGTGCACCCAGGGCCGCGCGTACTCCGCGCCATGCGATGACGGCGAACAGCACCATGACTAGAAAGAAACCGACAAAGCCGAGCTCTTCGCCCACCGCCGACATGATGAAGTCGTTGTGTGCCTCCGGCATGTAACCCAGGGCGCTGCGGCCTTCGCCCAGGCCCATGCCGCCCCAGCCTCCGCTGCCCACCGCGATTCGCGACTGCACGACCTGATAAGCGACACCCTGGCTATACGCCTCGGGATTGAAGAACGCCATCAAGCGTTGCATGCGCCACGACGTGCCCACGATGAACTGATACGCGATCGGCGCCGCTGCCAACACTGCCAGCAGGATGTAGGACACCTTGGCGCCGGAGATGAACAGCAGGAACAAGGTGGTCGCGCCCAGAATGATGGACGATCCCAGGTCCGGTTGTTTGAGCAGCAGGGCCATCATCAACGCGCAGACGACCAGGTGCGGCACGAAGCCGATGGTGAAGCTCTTCACCTTGTCCTGTTTGCGCGCCAGGCTGTAGGCCAGGTATGTGATCAACGCTAGCTTGGCCAGCTCGACCGGCTGGAACGAAATCGGTCCGATGATGAACCAGCGTTTGGCACTGTTGATGGTCTTACCGAAGATCAGCACTGTCACTAACAGGAACAGCGACAGTCCGAGCAAAGGGTACGTATAGCGATGCAGCCAGCGGTAGTCCATGTTGGCGCCGACGTACAACGTGCCGAAGCCCAGGGTAAGCCACGCCAGCTGACGCTTGAGGAAGTAGGTCGAGTCGCCGTGCTTCTTGAGGGCGTAGACTGCACTGGAACTGTAGATTTCGAGGGTGCCGATGACCACCAGGATGAGTACGGCGGCGAGCAGCACGAGATCGATGCGTCGCTCGGGTAGCTCGCGCTCTGGGCTCTGGCTGCGTATCAATGGCGCGCGCAATACCGATCGATGAAGTGCGCGCAGGCGGTCTTTGATCACTACGACACGCCTCCCACCTGCTTGACCGCGTCACGAAAGTCCATGCCACGCTCGCCGAAGTTCTTGTACATGTCGTAGCTCGAGCACGCCGGAGACAACACCACCGCGTCGCCATCCTGGGCGAGATCCGTGGCCTTGCGCACGGCTTCGTGCATGTCGGCTGCGTGCACCACCGGGTAGTCGACGCCGAAAGCCTTGGCGGCCTCGTCGATGATCGGCGTCGCCCGGCCGATCAGCACCATGGCGCGGGCCACCGGCTCGAGGGCCTCGAACATATCGTCGTAGGCGCCGCCTTTATCCACGCCGCCGGCGATCAACACCACCGGGCGGGGAAACCCGCGCATGGACGCCGCCACTGCCGCGACGTTGGTACCTTTGGAATCGTCGTAGTACACGACGTCTCCTCTGCGCCCGACCAGTTCCATGCGGTGCTTTTGCGGGGTGAACCGCTGGGCGCCCTTGCGAATCGCTTCAGGCTCTACGCCTATTGAGCGCGCCGCCAGGTACGCGGCCATGGCGTTTTCCAGATTGTGCGTGCCGATGATGGTCAGGTCGCTGGCGGGATAGCGTTCCTCATCCTTGCCGTGCAGACGCAGGATGATCTCGCTGTTGTCAGTGGACAAACACGCGCCGTATTCGACCTCGTTGCGCGAGTCGAACACCAGCAGCGGTCCCGGCACGGTACGAGCGACGGCCATCGTGCGCTCGCAATTGGCGTTCGCAATGGCGACGTCGTCTTTGGTGAGCCAGCTATAGACTCGGGTCTTCATGGATGCGTACACGTCCATCGTTCCGTACCGATCAAGATGATCCTCGGAGATGTTGAGGCACGCGGCCACTTTTGGGCGAAAGCTGGTGCAGGTTTCCAGCATGAAGCCGGCAACCTCGGCGACCACATAGCCCCCCGGGGCATTCGCGGCATGGTCGACCGCTTCAATAAGCGGGTGGTTGCCCAGGTTGCCACCGCAGAACGTCGGCCGGGTGGTGGCCTCGCACAGAGCGCCGGTCAACGCAGTGGTCGTGGACTTGCCATTGGTGCCGGTGATCGCGACCAGCTGGGCTTCCGGATCCAGGTAACGGTAGGCGAGCTCGATCTCGGCGATGACTTCGACCTCCGCGGCGCGTGCGGCTTTGGTCTCCGCCAGCTCCGGGACTCCTGGTGACATCACGATCAGGTCGGCGCCCGTAAACGTGTCGACATCGTGGCCGCCGATTTCGAGATCCGCAACGCCGTCGAGTTGGGCGATGCGATCGCTAAGGTGGCTGGCATCCTTCGAGTCGGTGACGGTCACCCGGGCACCGCGGCGCGCGCAGAATTTGGCCACCGCGATACCGGTTTGCGCCAAGCCGACAACGAGTACGTGTTTGCCGGTCAGATCTTCCATGACAACAGTTTCCTCAACGCAGCTTGAGAGTGCCCAGGGCCATGAGCGCGAGCAGAATGCTGATCAGCCAGAAGCGCACGATGATCTTTGGCTCCTCCCAGCCCTTGAGCTCGTAGTGGTGATGAATGGGCGCCATGCGGAACACGCGTTTGCGCCGCAGCTTGTAGCTGCCCACCTGAATGATCACGCTGAGCGCCTCGACGACGAAGATGCCGCCGACCAACAACAACACCAACTCGTTCTTGGTCAGCACCGCGAGCATGCCGATGGCGCCGCCCAGAGACAACGAGCCGACGTCGCCCATGAATACCGACGCAGGGTAGGTGTTGTACCAAAGGAAGCCCACCCCGGCGCCGAACATTGCCGCGCAGAAGATCGCTAACTCGGACGAACCGGGGATGTGAGCGATGTGCAGGTACTGGGCAACGGTCTGAGGCGAGCTGCCCGTGAGCAAGATCTTGGTCTGGGTGCCGGCCAGATAGGCAAACACCATGAACGTGCCGGCGTTGATAATGCACGGGCCGATGGCCAGGCCGTCGAGACCGTCGGTGAGATTGACTGCGTTGGCGGTACCGACGACGACAATGGACGCGAAGATGATGTACACCGCGGCCGGTAGCACGATCGGGTCGTCGTAGAAGTTGGTGAATGGCAACTGCAACGTCAGCCGGATATCCGGATGCATGACGTTGCTCAGAAACAGATAGGCCAGCGCAGACCCGGCGATACCGAACTCGATGGCGAGCCTGAGCTTGCCGGGAAAGCCTTTGGTGTTCTTCTTGCTGACCTTGAGGTAGTCGTCGACGAAGCCGACGATGCCGAATCCAACCGTGACCATCAGGGTGAGCCAGATGAACCGATTGCGCAGGTCGCACCACAGCAGGGTGGACATGACCAAGCTGAACAGGATCAGCGAGCCGCCCATGGTAGGCGTGCCGGCTTTGACCTGGTGGCTCTCCGGACCGTCGTCGCGGATTTGCTGACCGATCTGACCGCGGCGCAGGCGGTTGATGAACCACGGACCGAGCAAGAATGAGATCAGCAGGGATGTGATTGCTGCGGCGAGCAGGCGAGTGGACGTGTAGCGAAACACCCGGAGGAAGCCCAGGCCCTCTACTTTCGCCAGCACGTCGTACAGCAGGTGGAACAGCACTAGTCCGCGTCCTCCATAGCTGCGACCACGCGCTCGAGGCGCATGCCGCGGGACGCTTTGACCAAGAGCCAATCGTCGGCGGCGGTGTTGGCCAACACGTGGTTAGCAGCATCGGTCGGGCTGTTAGCGACGATCGCCGTTCCGCCCGCGGCGTCGACCCCGCGCTTCAAGTCGCCGCTGTGCTCGCCCAGAGCGACCACCAGGACACCGAGCTGTGCGGCGCGTTTGCCCACGGCTTCGTGAGCGGCCTGGGCTTCGTCACCCAACTCGAGCATGTCCGCGAGGACCGCAACGGCTTTGCCGCTGGCCGCCAGCTCCCGCAGAGTTTGCAGCGCTGCTTCGGTCGATGCGGGGTTCGCGTTGTAGCAGTCCACTAGAACGTTGCGGTCCTGGACTCGTTTGAGCTCGGAGCGCATCGCCGCCGGCCGAGCGCGCTCGAGGCCAGCGATGGCGGTGTCGACCGACAGGCCAAGGGCGACTGCGGTAGCGATGGCGCAGGTGGCGTTGATCGCGTTGTGGCGCCCGACCAGCGGAAGCTGGAACTGGTAGCGAGCCCCCGATGCTTCGATGTCGACCGTTGAGCCGCCGGTACCCAGGCTCGTGCACGCGAGCAGTCGAATGTCGGCGGTGTCGTCATCGCCGAACGTGATCGTGTTCGGGCTGCCCTCGGCGTGCTTGCTCAGGCGCGGATCGCCGGCCGGCCTGACTGCCCAGCCATGGTCGGGCAGGTTCCCCCACATCTCGGCTTTGCCCTGAGCGATCGCCTCGACGCTGCCGACGACGCCCACGTGCGCCGTACCCGCGTTGACCACCACGCCGAT
>SPJJ01039259.1_pt1 | contig 15265 bp, 16 predicted proteins | sample 3741741 | NCBI WGS metagenome assembly SPJJ01 (sample SAMN10925908, study PRJNA522277) | cold seep metagenome | isolation source: Elba SIP-enriched marine methane seep metagenome, extraction at timepoint T1 | place: Italy: coast of Elba, Mediterranean Sea | collected 2014-05 | reverse complement strand
CTGGCTACCCAAGGTGTGCGAAGGCGATGCCGTCGTGGCGTTCGCTCTGGATGAGGGGACCCACTTCGATCCCGGCGCGCTCGGTATCGACGCCTCGCCGGCGCCCGGGGGCTTCGTGTTGTCCGGTGACAAACACTTCGTCCTCGACGGTCACATCGCTGATGTGTTCGTAGTCGTGGCCGAGCTCGCCGAGGGCGTGACCATGTTCCTGGTCGACGCCAGTGCTGCAGGAGTTACGGTGTCGCGGCGCAACATCGTCGATAGTCGCAATGTGGCGACGGTAGCGTTCGACGGTGTGCAGGTCGACGAGGCAAACGTCCTGGGCGGCGTCGGTGCCGCTGGGCCCGCGCTGTCCGTGCTGTGTGACCGTGCGGCCGTGGTGTTATCCGCGGAGATGCTGGGCGGCATGCAGGAGGCCTTCGACCGAACTCTCGAGTATCTAAAACAGCGCAAGCAGTTCGGTGTGGTCATCGGCAGCTTTCAAGCGTTGAAGCACCGGGCCGCCAAGATGTTCTGCGAAGTCGAGCTCACCAAATCGGTGGTCGCCGCCGCACTCAATGCGCTGGACCAGGGAGCCGACGACGCTTCGCTGTTGGCGAGCACTGCCAAAGCCAAGGCTTCCGACACGTACCTGTTGGTGTCCGCCGAAGCCGTACAAATGCACGGCGGCATCGGCGTGACCGACGAGCTGGACATTGGCTTGTTCTACAAACGCGCTTCGGTTGCCAACATGAGCTTCGGCAGCGCCGCGTATCATCGCGATCGCTTCGCCCAGCTACTCGGCTACTGAAGCGGGCAGGCTGCGGCACATGTTGGCGAAATCCATGCCGTCAGGGCGTGGAAAGCTCCCGCTCGGGCCGGTTCTGCCCGCTTGCGGGCTTTGTGATTGCATGAGTAGCGTTCCCGCCGTAAAACGGGGGTGTTATGTCCTGGGTGTTGTTCTCTGTAGGGGTGTTGTGCGCCGTTGGTGCGTTGAATTCTCATGTGCCCCTGCGCCGGCCCGGCATCATGGTGCTCCAGTCGTGGATCTGGGGGTGGCTGGTCAGCGAGCTGCCGATTCACTTCATCGTGGGCAGCACGGGCGTCGCCCTGGCCCTGGCGCTGGGCGGCGGTCTCGAAGCGTGGCCCGGCTACGTCGGCATGGGACTGTGCGCCGTGTCGGCGCTCGCTATGATCCCTCACATCCGGCTGGCCCGGGCGACCGACCAAGTGGTCGAGGATGCGCTCACCGAGGGCCTTGGCGCCGACTACGCCGACCATTACCCGGAGACCAGCGGCGACGTCGCGTCGTTCAGCTGGCGCTTGGCCAGCGTGCTTCCGATCAGCCAGCCCGGAGTGGAACGCACGCGCAACATCGTCTATCACAAGGTTGGCGGCAAAGAGCTCAAGCTCGACGTATTCCGGCCGCCCGCGCAGCTCAACAATCGACCCGTGGCGTTGTACGTCCACGGCGGCGGTTGGATCATCGGCAACAAGAAGCAGCAGGGGCTGATGAGCATGAACGCACTGGCCTCGCGCGGTTGGGTGTGCGTATCGATCAATTATCGGCTGAGCCCAAAGGCGACCTTTCCCGATCACTTGTTGGACGTGAAGCGCGCCATCAAGTGGGTCAAAGAGAACATCACCGAGCACGGTGGCGATCCCAACTTCGTCGTCATCATGGGCGGAAGCGCCGGCGCGCACCTGTCGGCGTTGGCCGCGCTCAGCGCCAACGACCTCGAGTTTCAGCGTGAGTTTCCCACCGTGGATACCGCTGTGCAGGGCTGCGTCGGCTACTACGGTGTCTATGACTGGACCAATCGTCACGGCCATTGGCCGCACCGAATGTTCCACCTGGTGTTGCTCGAGCGCATGATCATGAAGCGCCGGATGAAGGACGCGGAGGAGGAGTACCGCAAGGCGTCGCCCGCACACCGGGTGTCCGCCGATGCGCCGCCGTTCTTGCTCATTCATGGTGATCGCGATTCACTGGCGCCGGTGGACGAAAGCCGTTCGTTCCACAAAGAACTGCTCGAGGCCAGCAACAATCCGGTGGTCTACGCTGAGATTCCGGGGGCTAACCACGCCTTCGAGATCTTCCCGTCGATTCGTTCGTCGTCGGCGGTGTCCGCGATGGCGCGGTTTTGCGATCACATTTACGCGCGCCACAAGGCTGCCAAGCGCGAAGCCAGCTAGTACGTTCGCGCCATGAGTCTCGACCCGGCGTTCGTCGCCGACTGCCCGTATCTGGCAGACGGTGTGTTCATCGACGACATCGTGCGTGTGGACCGCGAAGCCAGCATCATCGTCGCGCGCATGCCGACCCATGCGGATCTACCGATCACCCGGCATCAGCGGGTTCATCCCACCAAACATCCGCGCCACGTCAGCGGAGGCCTGATGGTCCACGTCACGGGGATCGTCGGCTTCGCCCATGGCTACTACGTGCTCGACTTGCGCCATGCCGATGGCTGGACCGGCTACGGCGCTCGCATCAACGATGCTCGGTATCGGGCGCTGGCTACGGTGGACGCCCCCATCGAGATCGAGTGCACGGCATTGCACGTGCGCCGAGGCGCTCAGCGCATCATGGCCAAGTACGCGTTCGAGTTCAGGCAGAACGAAAAAGCCGTCTACTCTTCCGAGCAGACGGCCTGGTTCGTAAAAGTCGAAGACTAGGCGGCTACCAGCACTTCACCTTGCGCGGTGGCGGCGGGTTGCACTTGTCGCCCGGGTCGCACTTCTCGTCGAACGAGAATATGCACTCGCCCTTCTTGTTCTGATGCACGCGGCCGTCCTCGTGCACGCCCTTCGACAGCTTCGGCAGGTCGGGTGGGCACTTGACCTTGCGAGCGGCCGGCGGGTTGCACGGAACGTTCTTGGGACAGTTCGGCTCCGCCTCGAAGGTGCATTCGTTCTTGGCCACCGTTAGTTGCCCCTTCGCGCCTTTGGGGATGGCGGCGAGCTTCTTGGCGGGCAGCTTGTTGGCCGTGGTCGGTGTTGGGTTCGTCGTCGGGGGCTTGTCCCGCGGGTTTCGCCGCGGCTCCGGAGGGTTCGACGTCTTTTCGATTCGCGGCTTTTTCTTGTCGGCCTTCGAGTCCGACTTGGTGCAAGCGGCCGGCACCAGCGCGAACGACACGATGAACGGCAGGGCGAGCAGGCGTTTGCGCCTGCGTTGGCGACGTTCGTTTTTCGATCGGTGTTTGACGCTCATGGAGCTACCAGCACTTCACTTTGCGCGGCGGCGGTGGGTTGCTTCGAATGCGCGGGTTGAGGTTCGGGGGGCGGCTGAAGCTGAAGTAGCACTGGTTGTTGGCGCGCTTGAACACGCGGCCTGGAACCGCTAGCCCATTGCCCCGCTTGGGGATGTCGGGCAGGCAGTTGACCCGGCGCGGCGGCGGCGGATTGCATTTGGTTTGGGGCGGGCAAATCGCGCGGAAGTAGAATGTGCACTCGCCCTTGGCGTTGACGATCATGTGGCCGTTGGCGCCCTTGGGCGCGTTGGGATACACGACCTTTCGCGGTCGCGGCGGGTTCGTGATGACCGGGCGCTTGACCGGCGGAGTCGCCTTGGACGCGGGGGCGGGCGGAGGCGCCGTGTTCGAACCCGGTGTCGGCGGCGCGGGTTGATTCGTCGACGCGGTTCGGGTCGGTGGTGGTACCGGCGCGCGGTTGTTGGCAGGAGCTGGCCGCGTGGTCGGCGGTGGCGGCGCCGTGGTCGTCGTGCTGCTCGATCCACTGTCGGTGGACGCGACGCAACCCGGCGCCATCGCCACTGATACGATGAACGGCAAGGCCAGGGCGCGCTTGCGCTTGCGACGTTCGCGCTTCTCGTTTCCTACTCGGTGTTTGACGCTCATTGCATCCTCCCAACGCTCGAGAATAGGGAACGCGCTACAAAGCTGCGCTTTGTCATCCCCCTGTTGCCTCTAAGGTGCCAAAACCAGCAGCAAAGTTCAAGACTTGCTGCGGAACACCGGGGTATCGCAGCCATGACCTACCCGCTGGTATGGATGAGCGCCGATCGGGGCGCTGCGCGAGCGTGGCGTGGTTTGCTACGATCCACAGACGATGAGCGAGCCGCTAGACGTGTCTGTTTTGGCCAACCTGAACAGGATCGGCGGCGCGGAAATGGTCGCCGAGATCGCCGCGCTATTCATCGAAGAGACTGTCGAGGTGATGGCCGCCATCCGGGTGGCCGTTGAAAAACGCGATGCCACCGAGGCGAGGGAACGCGCGCACTATCTCAAGAGCAGCTGTGATGGCATTGGCGCCTTCACCCTGCGGGAGCTGTGCCATCGCGCCGAGTTAGCGGCCATCGATGGCGACTTTGCGCTAGTTAGCAGCTCACTGGTCGACGTCGAAGCCGAGTACGAGCGGGTACGCGTGCTGCTCGAGGCGGACTACTTGCCGTCAACGACTGGTTAGGTCGAGCAACACGTCTCTGAGCTGAGCGGGCGAGACCGGCTTGGCTACGTGCCGGTCCATGCCCGCGTCGAGACAACGCTGTCGGTCCTTGTCCAGGGCGCTCGCCGTTAGCGCGATGATCGGCACCGAGCGATTGTCAGTGTCGCCGGCGCGAATCTGGCGCGTTGCTTCGAGGCCATCCATCTGCGGCATGTGCACGTCCATCAATATGGCTTTGAACGCCCGGTGCTTGACCGCGTCCAGCGCTTCGCTACCGCTGCTGGCGACCTCTACCTGGACGCCCATGTCGTTGAGCAGCGCGACCGCCACACGTTGGTTGATCCGATTGTCTTCCACCAACAGCACCGGTCCGTCGAGGCTGATCTGCTCCCCGTCGGAGACTTGGTCGCTGCAGGCAGGACTCGGTTGTGCTTTCGGAAGCGGGATCTCGAACCAGAACGTGCTGCCCGCGCCGAGCTCGCTGGACACGCCGATCTCGCCACCCATGAGCGCAACCAGTTGCTTGCAGATGGCGAGGCCGAGACCGGTTCCACCGTGGCGTCGGGTCCGCGACGCGTCCACTTGAGAGAATGACTGAAACAGCTTGTCGCGCTTGTCTTCCGCGATGCCGATCCCCGTGTCGCTGACCTCACCGCGAATCTTGACCAGTTCCCCGTCCTGGCTGCACTCGCAGCGAACGGATATGCGCCCCTCGTCGGTGAACTTGATCGCGTTGCTGACGAGGTTGCTCAAGATTTGTCTTAGTCGAACCGGATCGCCGGTGGCGTACCACTCGGTTCCCGGTGGCACTACATCGAGCTCGAGGTGTTTGTCGCGGGCGGCACTCGAGTACAGCGCGCACGCCTCGCGGACTTCGTCGGCCACGTTGAACGCGATGTTCGCAAGCTCGAGGGTCCCGGCTTCGTTGCGGGAGTAGTCGAGGATGTCGTTGATGACTGCGAGCAGAATCTCGCCGGAGCGGCGCACCAGCTCGACCCGGCCCCGGTGTTCGTCTGCCAGGGCGTCGTCTTTTAGCAACACGTTGGTCATTCCGAGCACACCGTTGAGTGGTGTTCGAATCTCGTGACTCATGTTCGCGAGGAACAGGGACTTGCTGCGGTTGGCTTGTTCCGCGTGTTCTCGAGCGACTTCGAGCTCTTCGACGTGCATGGCGAGGAGCCTCTCGTTGCGCAGCCCAGCGATGAACTCACGCGACATCCCGCGGCCGAGCGCCTGTAGATACGCGGCGAAGGCCACGAACGATACGGCGATCCAGATTCGCTGGTTCCCGTCGAGCGACAAGGCGGCGAATATGTGTATCGACAGCATCAGCACATGGAAGGTGTTGGCGACCGGGAGCCTGGGCGCGTACGCGATGGTGCCAACGCTGGCGACTGCCGCCGACATCATCAGCGCTATGGTGCTTTCCCAACCGGGCCCGTAGATCGCCAGCAGATGGGCGGCAACCACGCTGTAGGTGATGATCGACGCGGCCACTCCGACCACGAACGCGAAACGCCACGCGCGCGGGTTGGCCGCGTAGCGCTCCTCGAAACGCAGGATCGTGAACGACCTGCCGAATGAGATCGCCATGATGATCGCCGCCAGAGTCCACGTTCGCGTCGGGTAGTCCGAGGCAAACCTGGTCGCGAACATCAGGATGCCGCACGCCAGCGGGTAGGTGATCAGGCCCGGGCGGGACCGCGCTGACGCGGCTCGCCAGCAGTCCCGATCAACTTCCTGGACCATGGCGGTTGAGAGTTCCACGATACTGTCGATTCTCGCACGGATCGCGCGAGCAACCAGCCCGACCGGCCGTGGTTCTCATGATGCCTGGTGCGTGGCGGGCTTTACAGCCGTTCGATGATGGTGACGTTGGCCTGGCCACCGCCTTCGCACATCGTCTGCATGCCGTAGCGTACTTCGCGGCGCTCCATTTCGTGGAGCAACGTGGTCATCAGGCGGGCGCCGGTGGCGCCGAGCGGGTGACCGAGGGCGATGGCACCACCGTTGACGTTTACCTTGGCGAGGTCTGCGCCGGTGTCCTTCTGCCACGCCAGAACCACCGAGGCGAACGCTTCGTTGATTTCGATCAGGTCGATATCTTCGAGCTTCATTCCGGATTTTTCCATGGCGTACTTGGTGGCCGGAATCGGTGCGGTCAACATCCAGATCGGGTCGTCGCCGCGGCAGCTGATGTGGTGGATGCGCGCGCGAGGCTTCAGGTTGTGGCGCTTGACCGCGTCTTCGTTGGCGATGAGCAGCGCGGCCGAGCCGTCCGAGATCTGGCTGGCGACCGCGGCGGTGAGCCGGCCGCCTTCGGCGAGCACGTTCAGGGTTGCCATCTTTTCCAACGTGGTTCCCCGTCGCGGGCCTTCGTCGGCGGTCACCTCACCGTAGGGCACGATCTCGCGGTCGAAGTAGCCACCGTCGATGGCCGCGAGCGCGCGGGTGTGGCTGTCGAGGGCGAACTTTTCCATATCTTCGCGGGACAGCTCCCAGCGGTGGGCGATCATTTCCGCCGACTGGAACTGAGACACCAGTTTGTCGCCGTAGCGGGCCTTCCAGCCTTTGGAGCCGGAGAATGGATCGGTGAACCCGAGCTCTTTGGCACACGTCATCGCCGACGCGATCGGGATCTGCGTCATGTTCTGCACGCCACCGGCGACGATCATGTCGCTGGTGCCGCTCATCACGGCCTGGGCTGCAAAGTGCACGGCTTGCTGGGACGAGCCGCACTGGCGATCCACGGTGACGCCGGGAATCTCGTGGGGCAATCCCGCTGCCAGCCAACACGTACGAGCGATATCGCCGGCCTGGGGACCGATGGTGTCGACGCAACCGAAGACCACGTCGTCGACGCCGAGTGGATCGATGTCGTTGCGATCGACCAGCGCTTTGATCACGTGGGCGCCGAGGTCGGCGGGATGCTCCTGGGCGAGACTGCCGCGGCGGCGGCAGATGGGAGTGCGGACGGCGTCGATGATGTATGCGTCGGGCATGATGTCTCGATTCGGTTAGGCGAACAGGGTTTGAGAAACGCGACGGCGATGCCAGCGGGCGTCGCCCCAGGCGGAGGCGAGCGCCCAGGCCCGCTTCATCCACAGGTGTAAGTCGTATTCGAAGGAGTAGCCCATGGCGCCGTGGCACTGCAGGGCGGCTTTGGCGGCGAAGCTGGCGGCGTCGGATGCGTGAGCCTTGGCCATAGAAACGTGCACTGCCGCGTCGGCATCGCCGTGGGCCAATGAGTACGCTGCGCGGTAGACGACCGGGCGGGCGAACTCGAGTTGGATCAGCGTGTCGGCCAACTTGTGTTTGAGCGCCTGAAACGAACCGATCGGTTTGCCGAACTGATGGCGCTCTTTTACATAGGCCACGGTCATGTCGAGCATGTGCTGGCCCAGGCCGAGCAGTTGTGCGGCGGCGCCGAGAGTGCCGCGGTTGTATGCGCGTTCGCAGGCCAGGCGCGCGGCGGTGCCGCTGAGTAGCAACGAGTCTGCGCTCGGTTCCCAGGTAACTGTGGCGAGTGGGCGCGCGTGGTCTACGGAACGCACGGGCTCCGCGGTGACCGCGTCATTGGCTACGGCGTGAAGCTCGTCACCTCGGCGCAGCAGCAGCAAGTCGGCCTCGGCTCCGAACGGCACGAACGAAGCGTTGTCCAAGCCCACGGCTACGATCGCTTTGCCGGCGCCGGCGGCGTCGAGCCAGGTCGCCCGCGCGGGAACGTCATCGCTCAGCTCGCTGAGCAGAGGTACTGCCACGGCTGCGGTCTCGACCAGGGGGTCGGGCAGGGCGGTCCGTCCGGATTCTTCGAGGATGAGCACCATGTCGAGCTCGGTCATCGACATGCCACCGGCATCGTCATCGGCCAGCATGGTGATCACACCCATGTCGGCCAGCTTGGCCCACACGTCGGCGAAACGAGTCTCCGAGCCTTGCCACACATCGCGCAGCTTGTCGGCGCTGCACTCGCGGCGGAACAGCTCGCGCACGGTGTCGCGCAGCATCAACTGGTCTTCGGTAAAGGCAAATCGCATGGTTACTTCCGCGGCAGTCCGAGTACGCGCTCGGCGATGACGTTGCGTTGAATCTCGTTGGTACCCGCGTAGATCGGACCGGCGAGGGCGAACTGGAAGCCCTTCATCCAGCGGCCTTCGTCGAGCTCGGCCTCGTCGGCCAACAGCTCGAGGGCGGTCTCGTGGGTGCGAATATCCATCTCGGACCAGAACACCTTGTTCATGCTGGCGTCGTAGCCGATCTGTTTGCCGTCGAGCAGGCGGGTCGCGGTCTGGAACGTGTACAGGCGATAAGCCTGCGCTTCCATCCACGCCCGAGTCACTCGCTCGCGCAGTTGATCGTCGTCCGCGTCGCGGTCCTTGTACAGGCCGATCAGCCTGTCGGCCGTGGCGATGAATCGGCCCGGGCTGCGCAAGCTGAGGCCGCGCTCCGAGTTCGTCGTGGACATCGCCACGTACCAGCCCTTGTCGACTTCGCCCAGGATGTCCCGGTCGGGTACGAACACATCTTCGAGGAACACTTCGGCGAAGCCCTCGTCGCCGTCCAGGCGGTCGAAGCCGCGCACGGTGACGCCATCGGCTGTCAACGGCACCATGAAGTAGGTCAGCCCCTTGTGGCGCGGCAAGTCCGGGTTGCTGCGAAACAGTCCGTACATGTAATCGCAAAACGACGCGCGGGTGCACCACGTCTTTTGACCATTGAGCTTCCAACCACCTTCGACTTTTGTCGCCGTGCTGCGTAGTGAAGCCAGATCGCTGCCGGCCCCCGGCTCGGACCAGCCCTGCGCCCACAGCTGTTCGGCTGCGGCCATGGGTTTGAGCAGGCGTCGCTTCTGCTCCTCGGTGCCGTACTCGAAAATCGCCGGCGCCAGCAGGAAGATGCCGTTCTGGGTCACTCGGCTGGGAGCACCGGCCAGGTAGTACTCCTCCTCGAACAGCAACCACTCCATCAGGCTGGCGCCACGGCCGCCATACTCTTCGGGCCAGGACACCACGGACCAGCGTTCGGCGAACATCTGCTTTTCCCACTCGAGATGCTGGGCAAAACCGGCCGCGGTGTCGCCGGACTCGAGCGGCTGCTTGGGCACATTGGCGCGCAGCCACGCTCGGGCCTCGTCGCGGAATGCCAGCTCCTCGTCGGAGAACGTCAGATCCATGATGCAGCCCTACTTGAGCGTCTTGGCCATGGACTTGGCGTCCTGGCCCTGCAGGTGGTCTTCGGACGACAGCGAGTTGTGGGCGTGGGCCAGGTGATGCAGCCCGTAGGTCGCGTCCATGGTGTCGCGCAGGCCCATGCGATCCTCGGCCTGGTTGATGGCTTTTTTGGTCAGCGCCAGCCCGAACCGCGGTTTCTCGGCGATGCGCCCGGCGATGGCCAGCGTTTGCTCCTCGAGCTCCGCGCGCGGGAACACGCGGTTGACCATTCCTACCTCGTAGGCGCGCTGCGCTGGCATCTTTTCGCCCAGGTACAAAAACTCCTTGGCGATGCGCGGCGGCATGGTGTGGGCGTGGGCGAAGTATTCCACGCCCGGGATACCCATCTTGACCACCGGGTCGGCGAAGAACGCGTCGTCCGAGGCGACGATCAAGTCACACACCCAGGCCAGCATGAGGCCGCCCGCGATGCACGCGCCTTGAACCATGGCGATAGTGGGCTTGGGAATCTCCCGCCAGCGCCGGCACATACCGAGGTACAGCTCCTGTTCGCGAACGAAGTAGTTCTCCGCGGAGTCTTTGTTCTCGTGCTCGTACCAGTTCGTCGCCCGGCGTTCGAAGCTCTTGTGGATGTCGCGCTCCGGTGTGCCGATATCGTGACCCGCCGAGAAGTGCTTGCCCGCGCCGGCCAACACGATGACCTTGACGTCGTCGTCGTTGATCGCTTTGTTGAACGCGTCGTCGAGCGCATACGTCATCTTGGCGTTCTGCGCGTTGCGGTATTTGTCGCGGTTCATGGTGACCACTGCCACCGGGCCGCGGGTTTCGTACAAGACCAGCTCGTCGCTCATGCTGCCTCTCCCTGCATGCGCGCCAGGGTAGCCTCGGCGTCGGCTACGATGCGTTCGATCAGTTGCGCGACTGTCGGAATCTCGTCGATCACCCCGACGACCTGGCCAGTGGGCAGGATGCCCACCTCGGGGCGACCATCGACCATGCTTGCTTTGGTCAGCATCGGCGCGTTGGCGGCGAGTGCCAGCTGGCTCCAGGTCAGGTCTTTGCCCTTCTTCATCGACATGCCTTCTTTGAGCAGGTCGCCGAAGGAGGTCTCGGTGATCCGCATCAGCGACAGGGCGTTGAACGCGGCCCGCGGGAATCTGGTGATCGCGCTGGCCTTCTCCAGAGCGTCGATCATCTTGGTGCGGATAACGCGCTGGGGGTAGCCGTCGACGGCACGGGTGACGACGGTGCCGGTGACTTTGGTACTCAAGTAGGTGTCCTTGATCTCCTGGGGCACGTGGCTCTCCTGGGTGAGCAAGAAGCGCGTACCCATGGCAATGCCGCTGGCACCGTAGGCCATGGCGGCGATCAAGCCGCGGCCGTCGAAGAAACCGCCAGCGGCGACCACCGGTAGATCGATGGTGTCGCATACCGTCGGTAGCAACAACGACGTGGGGATACTGCCCGTGTGACCACCGCCTTCGCCTCCCTGGGCGATGACCGCGTCGACGCCCCACTCGGCGACCTTCTCCGCGTGGCGCTTGGCACCGATGGTCGGCATGGTGACGACGCCGGCTTCCTTGAGCTTGGCGATGACTTTCTTGTGGGGCGCCTGGGCAAAGCTGGCCACGCGCACGCCTTCGTTGATCAATAGATCCACCCGGGCCTCGACGTCGGCCTGGTCGGCCCGAAGGTTGACGCCGAACGGGTTGGTCGTGCGTTCTTTCACCGAAGCGATCGCCTCGGCCAACTCATCGTAGGTCATGGTCGCGGCGGCGAGGATGCCCAGGCCGCCGGCTGCGCTGGTCGCGCTGGTCAGGCGTGCGCCGGACACCCAGCCCATACCGGTTTGCACGATCGGGTATTTGCAGCCGAACAGCTCGCAGATCCGAGTGTGCAGCGGAGATTTCGTGGACGACGTAGTAGCGGCGGCGGAAGCGGTCACGATGCGGTTGCCTCTCTGAGGAGCTCGAGCTCTGTACTCGTCGGAACCCGAGTCTCGGGCACGACCTCCGGGACGACCAGGTCGAACCCGGTGTTGTCAGTAATCTCTTCGACGCTGACGCCGGGGTGGACCGAGACCAGGCGCATAGTTCGTTCCGGCGTCTGGAAGTCGAACACGCCCAGGTTGGACACGACGCAGCGAATCTCGTGGAACCTCGCCGCGACCTCGCCGAGCTGGGCGGCCCGGTCATAGCCGACGCCGCACACGACGTCGACCTTGTTCACGAACACTCGGCTGTTGTGTTTCGGCACCCAGTAGCTCGTGGTGTGATTGATCGTGTTTCCCGGCGCACCGCGCACACCCAGTAGCTGCACCTTGGGCTTCTGCCAGTCGCCGACGCACGAGATGTTCTGGTTGCCGAATCGGTCGATCTGGCTGGCGCCCATCATCACGTGACGCTTGCCGGACCACACGATGTCGAAGATCTTGCGGTAGCGGATGTACTCGATGAGCAGGTCTGGGGAGAACGTAGCTTTGGCCAGCATGGCGCCGGCTTTGGGGACCTCGCCCATGGGGCTGGCGAGAATCTCTCCGTCGTTGCGGAACGCTTCGGCGCACGCGACGACGCAAATCTCATGGCGGGTTGCGTCGCTCATGATTGGGCCTCCGCATCTTCAGCTACGACTCGCAGGTAGTCTTCGTGCGCGTCCAGGTCGATGTAGCGCGCACGGAACGCAGTCCACGCGTCGGCGTCCTTGGCCGTCGCCGCGTAGCGCTTTTGAAATGCCTCGTCGCGCGGATAGTCGGGTGGGCATTCGGTGAAATGTGCGCCCAGCTCGGCTTCGACCACGCCATCGGTGAGCATGCGGTTGATATCCGCGTCCTCGAGCTCGCCATCTCCGACCAGCTCTTCGCACGACATGAATCGCTTGGCGGCAGCACCGCAGAACAGGTCGTCGAAGTACAGGTCGGGGCCGAGGTTCTTGCCAGTTCCCGCGGCGTCGGCTCGATTCATGTGAACCAGCGCTACGTCCAGATTGATCGCGGGCATCGCCACGAGCTCTTCGCCGTCGTCGTACGGCGAAGCCACGGTCTTGAGTTGGGGATTCATGGTCATGACATCCGAGCCGAGGCCTGCGCGGGTTGGTAGGAACGGCAGGCGGATGCTGGCGGCGTACAAGCCCCACTGCATCATGCCTTCGTCCAACTCCATGATGTCGATGGCCGCGGACTGGCGGGCGGCGCGGAAGTGAGGTTCGAGCGGAATCGAGTCGAGGGACACGAAGCCGTAGACGACCTTGGCCACCTTTCCGGCGGCGCACAGCACACCCACGTCGGGGCCGCCGAACGACACGATGGTCAGGTCCTTTAGAGAAGACTTTGCGATGGCGCGAACCAGCGACATGGGCTTGCGTCGCGAGCCCCAGCCGCCGATGCCAATGGTCATGCCATCGCGCAGTTCTGCTATGACATCTTCGTGAGTCGTGCGTTTGTCCATGATCCTACTCGTCGCCGGAATCGCGTTTGTCGATGAAAGCTTCGCGCGCTTCGTCGGACACACCGGTGAGATTCAGCTCGAACGTGAAACCCTGTTCGAACCGGTAACTGCGTTTGACGTCCTGCAGATCGATGCCGTTGAGACACTGCTTGGCCGCGCGAATGACCGTCGGGTTGGTTGCCGCGATGTCTCGGGCCAGGCTGCGCGCCGCTGAACGCAGCTCGTCTTTAGCGACGACCGAGTACACCGAACCGTAGCTGTGCAGCTCCGCGGCAGTGGCGTTTTCTGCGGTGTAGACCATCGCGCGCATTTTGTGTTGCGGGACCAGTCGAGCGAGATGAGTGGCCGCGCCCAGAGCGCCGCGTTTGACCTCGGGCAGACCAAAGGTCGCATCGTCGGATGCGATGATGATGTCGGCGTTTCCGACCAGGCCGATGCCACCGCCCAGACAGTACCCATGTACCGCGGCAATCACCGGAACTTTGCAGTCGTAAACGGCCTCGAATGCGGCGTAACAACCGCGATTCGCGCCGATCAGCGCGTCGTAGCCGGTGCTGCGCTGAATCTCCTTGATGTCGACGCCCGCGTTGAATCCGCGACCCTCGGCGGTGAGGATCACGACGCGGACATCGGGGTTGTTGCCCAGCTCGGTAATCAGCTCGGCGAGGCCAAACCAGCCCGCTACATCGAGCGCGTTGACAGGCGGATTGCTCATGACGACTTCGGCGATGCCGTCGATAATTTCGTGGGTAATAGCCATGTTCGACAGCCAAAATAGAACATGTTTCACTCGGGCTGTCTAGCGCTGTATAGTCCCTGTCATGAGAACGTCACTCGATATGACCGACAAGGTCGTAGTGATTACCGGTGGTACCAAGGGCATCGGTCGGGGCATCGCAGAACGCTTCCTCGACGCTGGTGCCAAGGTCGTGGTGAGCGCCCGCAACCCGCCGGAAACCATGGTCGAATTCAACGGTAGCCAGGCCGTGTTCATCCCGGCCAACGTGCGCGACGCCGAAGCGCTGGATGCGCTCGTTAGCCAGACGGTGGATCGTCTGGGCAGGATCGACGTGTTGATCAACAACGCCGGTGGCTCGCCGTTCAAAGAGGCGGCCAAGGCATCGCCGCGCTACTCCCAGGCGATCATCGAGCTCAACTTGATCGCGCCGCTCAACCTGAGTCAGAAGGTGAACGCGATCATGCAAGAGCAGGAGAGCGGTGGCACGATCATCAACATCGCCAGCGTGAGTGGCACGCGACCATCACCCGGAACGGCCGCATACGGTGCCGCCAAGGCGGGCATCATCAACTTGACCAAGACACTGGGCGTCGAGTGGGCGCCCAAGGTGCGGGTCAATACGATCACCGCCGGGCTGATCCAAACAGAGCAGGCGCTGATGCACTATGGCAACGAAAACGGCATCGCCGCCGCCGCGAGCACGGTTCCCATGCAGCGTCTCGGCACCGCCAACGACGTTGCCGACGCGTGTCTGTTCTTGGCGTCGCCGCTGTCGAGCTACATGACCGGAGCCGAGTTGACGATCCACGGCGGCGGCGAAACACCCGCGTTTCTCACCGCCGTCCAGGCGGCGATGCGCGGCTAGCGCACGTTAGCAAGTCCACAGCCCACACCGTCCGGGCAACAGTCTGGTAGCATGCCGCATGGCGAGTGACACTTGGCGACACGATCTGACACAGGCGTTCGCGCGGTTCGATGCGGACGGCAGCGGCACGATCGAAAAGGGCGAGTTCAATCAGCTTCTCACGGAGCTGGGCTCGGATATGTCGGAACAAGATCGCGAGATTGGCTTCGCGCTCATCGACAAGGACGAGGACGGCAAGATCACCTGCGACGAGCTGGCGGCCTGGTGGGAAATCGTGCGCGAAGAGGGCGACAGCTAGTCCGGCGGACAATCCGTGCTACGCTGCCGAGCGTCTAATGAGCTACCAGCAGCCTCCGCATAACTACCCGCCACAGCAGGGCTACCCGCCCCAGCAGGGCTACCCGCCCCAGCAGGGCTACCCGCCCCAGCAAGGGTATCGGCCACCACCAGCACCGCGTTCGGCCGTTCCGAAGGTGATCGGAATTCTGGCCATCATCTTCTCGGTGTTCGGGCTGATCGGCTTGTTCGGTCAGGTCGTGGGGATCTACGGCCAGCTGGACGAGGTGCGATTGCCCGCCAAGGTTCTGGGCGGCTTCGGCACGTGGAACATCATCTATGGTGTGCTTGGTCTGGCCCTGTTCGGCATTAACCTCACCGCTGG
>SPJJ01053239.1_pt1 | contig 15314 bp, 10 predicted proteins | sample 3741741 | NCBI WGS metagenome assembly SPJJ01 (sample SAMN10925908, study PRJNA522277) | cold seep metagenome | isolation source: Elba SIP-enriched marine methane seep metagenome, extraction at timepoint T1 | place: Italy: coast of Elba, Mediterranean Sea | collected 2014-05 | reverse complement strand
CTACTTATCTGTACATTCATTATCGGGCGAAGCCTCCGCCGGCTGCCATCTCGCTTTGCGCCATAAGTATGGCTTTCGCGCGGGGCGTACGCGCTGGCTGAGATAGTATCTCAGGCCTGCGCGCTCTATCAGCCTATGGCGGCCCCCGGCGCAGCTCCTATGCTCCCGAGTCGCGCGCGGGCGAGCCCTCGAGCACGGCCGCGAGCCGCTCGACCAGGCGTTCTCGCTCCATCGGCTTTGAAAGGTAGTCGTCCATACCCGCCTCAAAGCCGCAGGCCCGGTCCTCGGCGTAGATGCTGGCGGAAAATCCGACGATGGGAACGCGCAGCGCGCCGGTCTTGGTTTCGTATTGCCGAATCCTTCGGGTCGCCTCGAAGCCATCTATACCGGGCATCTGAACGTCCATGAGCACCACGCGAAAGCTCGCTTGCTCTACTCGCGCGACCGCCTCCAGCCCGTTGGTGGCGGTCTCGGTCTCGATGCCCAGGCGATTGAGCAGTCGGGTGGCGACGAGCCGGTTGACCGCGTCGTCGTCCACCACCAGGACCGGTCCGGTGCCCGGTACAGAGGGGGTGTCGAACCCGCTGTCGGTCTCAGGCTTTGCCATCGGGGCCGCGACATGGCGCAGCTCGAACCAGAAGGTGGAACCTTTCCCCATCGTCGAAGCCACGCCGATCGTGCCGCCCATCGCCTCGACCAGCTGCTTGCAGATTGCGAGCCCCAGCCCCGTCCCGCCGAAGCGGCGTGTGGTCGAAGCCTCCGCCTGCTCGAAGGGCTGAAAGAGCGCCCCAATGCGGTCTGGGGGGATGCCAATCCCGGTATCCTGGATCTCGAAGCGCAAGATGTCTTGCTCGGCGGTGACACCGAGCCGTACCGAGCCGGCCGTCGTGAACTTCATCGCATTGCCGAGCAGGTTGGTCAGTACCTGACGCAGGCGCATCCCATCCAGCAGACAGACGAGCTGAGGCGGTGGGGCCGGGTCGATGCGCAGCTCGACGTCGGCCTTGGCCCGACCCCGACGGATGAGTTCGACCACCTCTCGGACCAGCGGATGAAGGCTGGTCGCGCGAGGGTCGAGCACAATCTTTCCGGCCTCGAGCTTCGTCAGGTCGAGGATGTCGTCCACGATGGTGCGCAGTACGCCCGCCGACCCCTTGAGGGTGCGCAGGTGCTCGACCGCCTCCGCTGGCAGCTCGAGGTCGAGCAAGATGTCCGCCAGCCCCATGACTCCGTTGACGGGCGTTCGCAGCTCGTGGCTCATCACGGCGAGCAGTCGGCTCTTCACTTCGGCGGACTGGCGGGCCTCGGCCTCCGCGGCGCGTCGACTCTCGTTCTCGGCCGCGAGTCGGGCCAGGGCACCATCGGTCTCCTCTCGAGCGAGCCGCAAGCTGACAAGGAAACTCCCGACGGTGATCGAGATGACCATCGCGGCCCCGATCGCGTCCAAGGCGGCGATGCCCATCACGGTCTCGAGGTCGATGATCTGGGGGGGCGAGAATGGTCCGATCGGAGGAGTGGTGAGACCCAAATAGACGACAACCACCGCGGTATAGGTGAGCAGGGAACGATACCCGCCGAGTAGGCCGGCGATGACGATGGGGGACACCGCCCAGACGATGCTGGGCACGCGGCTTCCTCCCTTCGAGGTGATCCCAAGCAGGATCATGGAGGTGGCCAGGAGTATGAATACGTGATTGCCGACCTCAACGGAGCGCCGGCGACGAACGATCCACGGCACGAGGCAGAAGCCGACAGTGGTGAGGGTGTTGGCGGCTCCGATCCAATAGGCGCCGAGGTACAGATGCAGCGCGGCGTAGCCGCCCGAAGGGAGGGCCCCGACGCCGCAGAAGATGCCGAGTTGGAGCATGCGCAGCTGCTCGACGCCGCTGGCCGGTGGATAGGGCTGCAGCCAGTACCGCCAGCGCGCCGCCAGTCGAGCAACGAGGGACTGGGGGGCGTCCGGCCCCGGCCCGGCGGTCGGCTCTGGCTCCGCCTCGTGCATACCGTTGCTCAGCATTGACGCTCGCACCCACCGTCAGAGTCGGCGGTTTTTGATGCGTGATGAGTCGCAACCCGTGACGCGGCAGATCTGGCGGTCTTGAGGTCGGGCGGCACGCTTCGAACTCACTTTCCCGTCGAAGACTTCGACGTGCCGCCGGGTCGAGAGGCCTCGCCCTCCGCCTACGATACGGAGGCTGACCACGCGACCTGCTTGGCATGACAGTAGGACAGCCGCGCCTTTAACTCCAGGGGCGCGCGGGCCAACGGGCCGTCGAAGGCGCCGCTACGGCGCGTGGTGAGCAACAGCAACTCCGCTTACCCTGTGGCAAACCGCAAGTTGGTTTGCGCGGCGAGCCTAGGCAACGTCCGGGCTTTTCAGGCACAGACGTGCGGGACCGGAGGCACGATCGTTGTCGCCGGTGACATGCTGAAGGCCCGGGTCGCGGTCGCGAACTATGACTCCGCCCACAGCATGAACTGCTCCGCGCGGGTGTGGTTGTCGGCGGATGCGACCCTGTCCGAGGACGACGTCATGCCTTCCACGGAGTTCAACCTGCACACCGGGGGGCCGATCGTGCTCGCCAAACTCAACGTTGAGGTGCCACCTGGGGATGCAGGTAACGCAATGCTGGTTGCGTGCGCTCCCAGCGCGCCGAACGACGACCACTGGGCTAGGCGCTGCTGCCTCTATGAGGGCGGCCCGTAGGGTCTGAAGAGGCCTCGCCGCGACGCCCAGCTCCAAACCCGCCGACGCCAGCAGAGGGCGGGCTCGCCCGTCGTACGCGGGGGTGTGCCCGGCGTGCTACGTTGTGAACGATGCGGCTGCCAGGGACCGATTTGCCCCGAACTAGCCCCTTCGACGCGTCGGCGCAGCTCGCGCAGGACCAAACGAAGGACAACCCACCGGCGCCTGGCGTGGCTGCGACCGACCACTTTCGACGCGCTGGGCGCCGAGAATCGCGGTGTCTTGATCGGAGATAGTGACTTTCTAAAGTACAACGTCGATCGGCACAGTCGAACTCTGGCCGGCGCCGGCCTCGCCGAGATCCCCAAGGACCTCTTTGAGGGCTGGCGGGCGGGGATCCGGCGCTCGTGGGCGAGGCCTTCGCGCGGGCCCAGGCGCAGGACCCCGAAATTGCCAAGCTCGCGAAGGAATCACCGATGGGCTTCGCCGACGTCTTCTCGGCCGCCATGGACGGGGTGAAGCAGAACGACCCCTACGTGCTCGCCTCACCGCTTTGGAATTTCGAGGACCTCTTGCCGCTGGCACCGGCGCAAGCAGACCGGATTGCGCAAGCCAGAATGCAGTTTGAACACACGGTGAAGGCGCTGTACCGCAAGATGGATCGCAGCCTACGCGACCCGGGGGCTGAGTTGGATGATAAGCAGTTGGGGCAGGACTTACGCGTGGCCGTATGTACCTTCTTTGAGCAGAGCCGGGTCGACCGCATGATCGGTCGCTACCTGGACCGGTTCGCCTACGACGCTGGCTAGCGCAGCTGCCGCGATCTGCTGCGGCAACGAACCTAGGACGACCAGGACCGAACCGGCCTGTCAGCAGCTTGCTTTGAGGAGGCCGACGAGGTGCGCCTTCGCGGCGTCATCGAATGTCAGGCTGTCTTGCGCTATCCACAGCGTCGCCCAGGCCTGCTCTGTGAGCGCGTCGCGGTCCAGGGCGCTGGCCGCGATCGCCGTTTCCAATACCCCGACTGTGATCGGGGCCGGTGCGGCGCAGAGCACGGGCCAGAGCTTCGGGTGCAGGCCCCGACCGCCACGAAGGGCTTCAGCGGTGAGCACGGGGAGGGGCTCGATGGGCCTCGTTGTGCCGCGGAGCATTCGTGGCGCACGCAAGCTGGCCTGCTCAGCGAGGGCCGCCATGAGGGCCTGCATAGTGAGGTCGAGTCTGCGTGTGACGTTGACGGAGTAGGTGATGGCGAGGCTGTGGTCTAGCGACTCGACGGCGTGCCAATGGCCGCCGGGTACATACAGGCCCTGGCCGGGGGCCAAGGTGAAGCTCTCGAGGCTGTCGAGCCCGCCTGCCTGATCGGGGCCGTCGTGCCAGGGCCCTGGGCGCCAGTGGGGACTGGGCGCCATGCCGGGGGCCCAGTTGTCTGTCGGGCTTTGGGCGCGTCGATTCTCGCCGAGCTGCCAGCGTTTTTTGCCTACCAACTGCAGGGTCAGGTTCTGACTCGCGTCGTAGTGGATCGGCGTGACGCTGCCGGGCGGTGAGGCGAACACACTGAGGTCGACCTCGTCGAAGTGCACAGCCATCGCCTCCGCGATGGCATCGATCCAGGGCAGCAGGCGAGGGCGCAGCTGGCCCACGTGGAAGTAGGCCGTAAAGCCCTCCGCGTACGCAGCGAGAGCCTCTTCGGTGCTCGCGGTTGAAAACCAGTCGTCTCGATCTGCCCGCGACAGGTTGATTTCGGGGCGTCGTGGGCCCTCCAGGAGGGCACGAAGGTCGACAGAGCCCAGGTCCTGTACCAAGTGCTCGAGGGCCTCTGGGGGGTGTTGAAACGTCAGGTGCTGGCGGCCGAAGACTTCGGAGAAGAAGGTCCACAGATCGTCGGAGCCGAGCAGGGCGCGCAGGCCGGGTTCGAGCATGAGCCAGACTTACACGCCACGGTAACGGACGAAAATGCCCCGCGCCCGATACCTTCATTCACATCGGGCGCGCACTGCCGCTCGACAAGGAGAATTACAATGGGCGCCGCATACTACATCTCTTCCGGAATGAGCTGCTACCGAGCCAGCCAAGCGACCTCCAGGCGCAACCAGAGCCTCACGATTGGCAATCATGGTCCTCGCCGTAGCGGCGGCTCCCGGCCAGCCAAGCGAAAGCCAGCCCCCGTGGTGGCCGACCCCACCCTCACGAACGCCCTCGCCGCGGCGGCCAAGTTCAACGATGGCTGCGAAAATGGGATCTCCATGACGGAGCTGCGGGTCGCGCTCAGCGCCATCAAGGTCGATGATAAGAACTTGCCTGCGGTGAAGCTGGCGCTCACCAACGCGCTCAAGAACCCCGGTCAGTGGGGCTGGGAGTCGCAGCAGCTGGCCAAGAAACTGAGCACGGCGGCTACGGCGGAGCAGTTTAAGGAGCTGCAGACCTTCAACCTCGCCCAGGGCCTCGACGCCGCCGAAGCGGCGGGGAAGTCGGGCATCAACAAGCCTGAGTTCGCCGCCCTTGTTGAGAAGGTCTTTGGGGACCCGAAGGGCCTATCTGCGGAGCGTAAAAATATGCTCCGGACGGCCGTGCAGACGGGACGCTTTTCGAGGCAGTCGACGGCCAATCTTGCCTTGCAGCTCGCCTCCGGCAAGATGAGCCAGGCTCAGGCCGGCGCCATCTTTGGCTTTTCCCACTGATGGGCCCTTGGATTAGTAGCGGACCTTCCTACAGCCACGAATACAAGGTGGTCGGGGTCGTATACTTATCTCGCTGATGACTATAATTAGGGGGCCGTAAGTATCTTTAGGGCCGAGCCAGAAGTGCGGCGGTGATGTGCTGTGTGCGCTCCATCCTGAAGCGGAGTGCAATCTGACCTTCCTAAGCCGCCTTGTGCTTGGCGCGCGACCTAGGTAGACCGCTCACATGAGCGCTTCAGATCCTGTGGCTGACTTCCTCGAACTGCTGCACCCTGGGGTCCCACCCGACCAGGTGGGGCAGGGGCAGGTCGCCCTCGCTGCGGCGCGCGAGGGCGCTGACATCGCCGTCTTGAACGCGGACATCGCACGACTGGCCGAGGCCGTCGCGCAGTCGGAGCGTGGAATTGTGGCGCGCGGGGTCGCTGCGATCACCGCCGGGGCCTTTGTTGAGCTGGGCGGTGATACCCGCGTGCTCGGCGAGGTGCTGATCGCCCACCTGCCTGAGGTCCTCGGTCCTGCGGGGCGCTTCGTGAAAGCGTGCCAAAAGGCGCTGCCAGACGACTACGAGCCCGGTGAGGACACCCAGATGCTCAGCGTCGGCGACGAGATGGTGCCACTTGAGCTCGTGAGGCAGGTCGGTGCCGGCGACTTCGAAGGCGGCGTCGCGTGGCAGGCGCTGGACTACTGGGCATTGCCTTGCATCGCTTGCCTGACCCGCGACCAGGGCCTGCGGGATCTCGCGCGGCGGACGCCGCAAGTGCGCAACCTAGCCTTCGAGGCCGTCGGCTATCGAGGCTTTTTGACGACGGCGCTCGACCTGCTCGATGACGAAGTCCTGCTCGTCCTGCACCCGAGTACTCAGCAGGGTTATGAGGTTCGTATCTCGGGTGTAGCCACTAACTTCGACCTTCAGGTGCTGCTTGCGGATGCCCTGGTCAAAGATGAGACCTCAGGGCCCGACGGCGGCATCGCCGGGCGGCGGCCGACGGCAGCGGTGGTGCGAGCCACACGCGGTGAGGCCACCGAGCCCGCGCCTTGCGAGGGGCATTGGAACGTCTACGATGGTCGTGCGCTCGCGAGCGGCAGCCTGCCGGATCCTGTGCCCTCCGAGCTGTGGATCTGGAATGAGGGCCGTCCGTCCGACATCCCGGAGGTCGAGGGCCGCCGTGTAGTGGTGCTCGCCGCGCCATCCTACTCGCGCACATGGACCGCGCAGCCCATCTTCAACGGCCTCGCGCCGCAGCTTTCCTTGGATCGGACCCTGAGCGAGGCTGAGGTCCGAGGCTGGCTTGGCCGTCTGACCCGCAACTAGCTGCAAGATCAGTCGTGGCCCAAAGTGCCAGCCGCGATGCGGAGGCGATGGGCCAAGCCCCCCCTCAGTCCCACGATCTGGTATTTAACTACTATGAAGACGCACGTCGGGGCTGCGCTCCTGCTCACCTTGGTGCTCTGGCCGGGGCAGGCGCATTTGTCGCAGGTTCACTACGAGTCCATATCGCTCGAGCAGCTCGTCGCGCGCTCTGAGATCATCGTGGTGGCGACCCCTGCGGGGGACGCCAAGACCACCAAGGTCGCGGTGGGCAAGGACGCGCCTCCCTTTTCCTACTCCCAGCGACCCTATCGCGTCAGCGATGTGCTCAAGGGCAGCCTCTCCGCAAAGGACAAGAAGCGCCTGTGGGTGGCGGGCGCGAACCTCACTCAGCAATTCAGCCTGCACAAGCGTTACTACATCGACAAAGTGAGCAAGTCACCGATCTACGAGCGCTACGAAGCAGCCACGCCGGTGGGATCCGGGCCGCGTCTGCTCTTCCTGCGGCGTACCGAGTTCCAGGGCCGGCCGAAAATGATCGCCAGCGTCTTCGGCGCAGAGGAACAGCTGGCCCAGCGGGCCGCAGTTGAGGCGCTGGTAAACAAGCCACGCTAGTCGCTGTTCTTCACGCGGCTGTCACGAGGCGCAGCTGCGGGCGTGCAAGCCCTAGGGTCATCGCCAAGGAGCCTGCAGCCCTGGGGCAACCGAGGGTGTGACCCGGGGGCGCGGCGTCTTGCCCGGCCACAGCCCTCCTACAGGCACGGATCGCGCATCCTCGACCCGTCCTGCGCGTAATCCCCTCGTATTGGCCCGGATGACAATCTGCTCATCACGAGACCAGGTCGCCCTGTGCACACCCGGGACGCGGATCGATCAGTTGCTTTCCCAGGTGAGGCGGGTCAGGCTGTTTTTGTAATATGGGCAGCTCTCGGATGACTTTTGGTGGACGACTTTTGCTCTTGCCGATCGCTGGGCTACTGCTGTGCGCATCGCCAGCCCAAGCCCAGGATACGGACCAGGATGGCGTGCCCGACCTGACCGACCTGTACCCCTGCGACGCCGCGGCCGCCGGGCAGGCCTTTGCTCCCAGTCAACTGCAACACGGATTGCTGGAGTTCGAGGATGAGTGGCCCCAGGTCTCCGACCTCGACTTCGATGATGTCGTGGTGAGCTACAATTACGCGGTCAAGACCAACGCCAGCGGCGACGCCGTCTCCCTGCTCGCGACCTATAACGTGCTCGCCCTGGGCGGGGTCTTTGACCACGGCTTTGCTCTGCAGCTGCCCGTGGCCGCCTCCCAAGTCAGCTCCGTGACTCGAACCATCGGTGCAGGCACGCCTGCAGCAGTGTTGCCACGTTCCCTGGACATCAACCTGACCTTCGATGTGGTTCCCGACCTGCGTACTTTATTTGCGGGTCAGTCTGGGCAGATCAATAGTCAGCCCGGCCAACCCACCTTGACGGCTCAGCCGGTCCAGATCGAAGTCGTCTTTACTCAGCCCGTGTCGCTGCCGATGGCGCAGGCCCCCTTCGATAGTTTCATCTTCCGCGTGAACGCCCCTGGTCACGAGATTCACCGTGTGGGCTATCCCGGGAGCGCGGCTATGAATACCGGACTGTTTGGGTCTGGGGTCGACGGCTCCGCGCCCGGGCGCTATTTTGTCGACAACCAGGGGCTACCGTACGCGCTGACGATCCCCGAGGTCGCCCCGTACCCACAAGAAGGCGTCGTGGTATCTTCTCTCTTCCCGGACATCCTGGGCTTTGCCGCCAGCGCTGGCGCCAGCAATGCCGACTTTTACAAGACCAACGTCAACCTAGCCTTCGCCTACGCAGGCGCTGTGGCGCCTTCATTCGCGCTCGCGCCTACAACACCAGACCGTAGCTGCGTACCCGTCTTCTCTGCGAGCGGTGGAATCGTCACCGAGATCGATGGTGGTCGACACACAGTTCATACTTTCACGGCCAACGGTACTTTTGACGCCACCGGGACCCCTCAGGAGGTCGAAGTATTGCTCGTTGGCGGTGGTGGCAGTGGCGGGGGCCGTCATGGCGGCGGCGGCGGCGGCGGTGGCGTGCTGCAGGGCACCCTTCAGTTGAGCGCCCAGACCTACGCCATCGCGGTGGGCGCCGGCGGGGCTCCGGTTGTGGGCACGGGCGTCGCTGGAAACGATGGCCAAGCCACCAGCGCCTTCGGAGCGACCGCCCTGGGCGGCGGCGGCGGCGGCGCGTACAGCGCTACGAACGGCCGCGCTGGCGGTTCCGGTGGTGGTGGTGGTCACTCCAGCACCGTCGGAGGCGCGGCTACTCAGGGCGATAGTGCCGGGCTTAGAGGCTACGGCAACCCGGGCGCCGACAACCCCAGCGGCGGTAATGAGGCCTCCGGCGGAGGTGGTGCGGGCGCCGATGATGCGGTGGCCGGCGCGGCGGAGTCTGCTGCTGGACGGGGAGGCTCCGGCTATCAGTCCAATATCGACGGCAACAACTATTACTATGCCGGCGGTGGCGGCGGCGGCGGCTGGGGCAACGACGGTGGCCATGGCGGCATCGGCGGTGGCGGCGGCGGCAATACGGCCTCCGGAGGCACTCCCGGCAGCGGCGGCGGAAGCGCTCGAAATCCCGGCCAAGCGGGTCAGGCCGCGGCGAGCCCGGCCGTTTTCGCCGGAGGTGACGCTGGCGCGAATACGGGCGGCGGCGGCGGCGGCTCCGGACAGGCGGACCACCAAGGCTGGATGGGCTCCAGCGGCGCCGGCGGCTCCGGCATTGTCATCGTCAAGTACCCAACACCTGGCTTCCCACTCATAACTTTCTCGGCCGGCGTACCGGGCGTGGTGCATGGGCACAGCGCCACCCTCAGCTGGAGCGTCACGGACGCGTCCGCATGCGTGGCGAGCGGCGATTGGACGGGCCCAAAGCCCGTGATTGGCACTCAGGACACGGGGCCGATGACAAGCCCAACGACCTACACCCTCACCTGCACAGGCACTCGGGGCACGACCGTCAAGACGGTGAGTCTCGGGGTTGGCCGAGCATTCGGCGGACAGATCAGTCGTGTCGGAAACTATATCGTTCACACGTTCAAGGCGGATGGTGTCTTTGACGTCGTCGCGCCCGAGCTTGATATTGAAGTGCTCATGGTCGGCGGCGGCGGCAGCGGTGGCGGTCGTCACGGCGGCGGCGGCGGCGGCGGCGGCGTACTTGCCGGGAGCATGAGTGTGGCGCGCCAGGCCCACGCGATTGTTATCGGCGCAGGCGGGGCCGCGGTGGTCGGAACCAGCATTGCGGGCAATAACGGGCAAGATACGACCGCGTTTGGCGCCACGGCGCTGGGCGGTGGTGGCGGCGGTGCCTACAGCGGGGTGCACGGCCGCTCCGGTGGCTCAGGCGGCGGCGCAGGCCACTCTGCGACGGTGGGCGGCGCCGCGACCCAGACCGATAGTGCCGGGCTTGTGGGCTACGGCAATCCAGGAGCCGACAATCCCAGCGCCGGCAATGAGGCCTCGGGCGGCGGCGGCGCCGGGGCCAATGATGCCGTCGCGGGTATTCGGGAGTCCACGGGTGGTCGTGGAGGTTCCGGCTTTCAGTCCAATATCGACGGCAATAACTATTACTATGCAGGCGGCGGCGGCGGCGGTGGCTGGGGCAACCAGGGTGGCCATGGCGGCATCGGCGGCGGCGGTGGTGGCAATACAGCCTCCGGCGGTACTCCCGGAGTCGGCGGCGCAAGCGCGCAGAACGCTGGGCACGACGGCCAGGGAAGCAGCAGCCCCGCCATCTACTCCGGCGGTGATGGCGGCGCCAACACGGGCGGCGGCGGCGGCGGTTCAGGTCAGGCCGATCACCAAGGCTGGATGAGTACCAGCGGAGCGGGCGGCTCGGGCATCGTCATTGTTCGCTACTTAGATCCTGGCCTTCCGCTGATGTCCCTCACGCGGACCGGCTCAGCGACTTTGATCGGGGAAAGTGTCACGGTCGCTTGGGAAGTGGTGGACGCCACCGCGTGCACGGCCAGCGGCGACTGGAGCGGTCCTCAGGCTGCCATAGGTAGCTTCGTGACGGGCCCCCTCAGCAGCGACAAGACCTATACTCTCACCTGCACCAATGCCAACGGCTCGCGGTCGAAGACCGTCGATATTGGCGTGGCCAACTCGGGCCGCGGCGGCATCGTGTCTGACGTCGGGCCATACCGCGTACATACCTTCATCGCCGACGACACCTTCGAGGCTTTGGTCGCGAACCTGAACGTCGAGGTGTTGATGGTGGGCGGCGGCGGCGGCGGCGGCGGACGTCATGGCGGCGGCGGCGGCGGCGGCGGCGTGCTGACGGGATCTTTGAGTCTCAACGCCCAGGCCTACCCCTTGACCATCGGGGCTGGCGGAGCGCCGGTCGCGGGTACAAACGTGGCCGGCAATAACGGAGCGTCCTCCACTGGGTTTGGCGCGACCGCGCTCGGCGGCGGTGGCGGCGGGGCCTATAACGGCACGCATGGGCGCGCCGGCGGCTCCGGCGGGGGTGCTGGACACTCGCCCACCAACGGCGGCGGCGCGCTCCAGGGCGACAGCGGCGGTCTGACGGGGCACGGTCACCCTGGGGCCCACAACCCTAGCGGCTCGAATGAGGCGTCCGGCGGCGGCGGGGCGGGAGCCAACGACGCCGTGGCCGGAGTCTCGGGATCTTCCGGCGGTCGCGGTGGCACTGGCCTGCAATCCAATATCGACGGCAATAACTATTACTATGCAGGCGGCGGCGGCGGCGGCGGCTGGGGAAATAACGGCGGCCAAGGCGGCCTGGGCGGCGGTGGCGGTGGCAATACCGCCTCTGGAGGAACTCCCGGTGCTGGCGGCGGAAGTGCCCGCAGCGCGGGTCAGTCCGGCCAGGCCGGCCCAACCCCCGCGACCTACTATGGCGGCGATGGTGGCGCCAATACCGGCGGCGGCGGCGGCGGCTCCGGTCAGGCCAGTTATCAAGGGTGGACCAGCTACGGCGGCGCGGGCGGCTCGGGCATCATCATCGTACGATACCTCCGCTAGCCCGGTCCTGCGGAGACCGGCGAACGTCACTCCTGCGAATCTCGCCGGGCGGTCGGCGAGATCAGCCGACGGCCGAAGCTTCATGACCGCAACCTGGTGGACAGGGGCTTGGCACGAGGCCTGCTTATCCCAGCGGCATGACGCTTCGTGCGCATCTGTCCCCCCTCATCCTTGGCCGCCCCCGGTCGACGCAGATAAGCCCCCCTCATGGAACAGGGCGTCGCAGGCTCATGTCTGTCTCGATGCGGTTTCTGACCGCATTAACCCTGGGCGCTTGTGCGGGCGACGCGACGGATGCAGGAGGAGCTGCGGACGCAGGTAGCTCTGGCGCCGACAGCGGCGTGACACCCATCGAAGGCGGCCTCGATCCGAGCGCCTTCGATACCTCCAGCCTCGCGGCCCCGATCACCGAAGTCGAGTGCACCCTGACAAATGGGGAGACGTCGACCTGCTACCAGATCACTTACGACGGGGTGCCCTCAGATCACGAGATGGGGCCCTACTGCCCCCGAAACATAGTTGATGGTCCCGAGGCCGGCGGTCTGTGGCTCGAGGGCGGAGCGGCCCACGACGTGGATGGGGCCTTCATCGCAAACCTTGCCACCTTCTACGATGATCCCGGCTGGAACATGTTCGATGCCACGACCGGCGACATTAACGTCACGGATACTCTTGAGGGGTGCGAGGCGGCGGCGCAGCCGAATGTGCCCGTCGAGTGGCAGAACTACTGTGTCGAGTGTGACATCAGTTATGTGGGCGGCGGTATCTCCAACACCGTACTTATCCCCAAGGTGCCCGTGCCGCGGACCGCGCCTCTTGAACTCACCCATGACGAGGTTGGGCTTTCGCTGAGTGGGGCCCACTTCAACCTGCCGGCGCCCGTCGCCCTTATCCTCGCCGCATATACTATCGCCGCGTTTGATGACTGCGGAGGGCACGTCAACCCCGTGGCCGGCTACCACTACCACACGACCAATGGCTGCACGCGCGAATTGGCCCAGGATGACGGCCATGCGCCGCTGATCGGGTATGCGCGGGACGGCTATGGCATCTACGCACAGGTCGATGTCTCGAACGGCGTCGAACCTGAGGACCTCGACGAGTGCCGGGGCCACACGGACGCTACGCGCGGCTACCACTATCATGTGGCCTCGACGGGAGAGAACCTCTTCATAGGTTGTTACCACGGTGAAGTTCACGACGATGGTACCGACATGGGAGGCGGAGGTGGCGGCACCATCATCACTTGCGACGAAGTCGCTGACGGTATGCCGTGTTGCGGCGATGATATCTGCGATGGCCCAGAAACCGCTGATAATTGCAGCGAGGATTGTTGAACTATGGCCACCCCAATGGCGCGTCACGCGCTCGCGATCAGTCTCTTCCTCACTCCCTTACTCACCTGGGGGCCTGAGGCCAACGCCCACGCGGGGCATAGTGACCCCGCGATGTGGCAGGTCTGCGAAGCCAGCCGGCTTGGCGATGTCTGCCAGTTTGTGGGCCTTCATGACAACCTTCACATGGGGACTTACCGACGGATCTCCGGCCAGTTGGCTTGCATTCGCAATCGTCCTTTGCAACCGGCCCCGACCGCGGCCCTAGGGGGCGGCTGGGGGCCCCTTGCCGGGGCATCGGGCGCGGCGCTGCTGGCTGCTGGGCTGCTCTTTGGCTGGCGACGTCGCCGTCGTGTCGTCCTGTGCTGCGTGCTCGCTGTGGGCTGCGCCGAGGAGCAGACCCCTTTGAGTTCCACATCCACCGAGCCTGCGCCGATTGAGTTTGCGCAGGTCAGCCTCGGCGAAACCTGCGGGCCTGAGGGCATTGAGACCGTGGTTGTGCTGACCGAGACGGCTGGGGATTGCGCGATGCACGCCGCGGTCCTGGATGGCGCTGAGATCGACGGTGCTGCGATCGTGGTTCCGGCGGATGGGCTCCAACTGAGTGGGCACGTCGAAGCGCAGGCTGAGCTCTGCGAGGCCGGCACGTGTGTACCTGGGCAGGTCTCCATCGATGTCGAGGCGCCCGACGCGCAGGCCCCGGGCGGCCTTTGGACGCTTAGTGTCGATGGCCGAACCTATGCTGCGGACTTCACCGCGACCCGCTGCGATTACGACGCTCTGCGTGCGCCGGTCGAGGCTCAGCTTGCAACATCTATTGCCGTCTCCGAGGTTGCGATCTACCAGGCGACGCGTGTTCCTGTGGCCGTAGGGGCCGAGGCGGCGACGCGTGATACACCTGTCGTGATGGGGCGACCGGGCCTACTGCGGGTATTCGTGTCCCCAGCCGCCGATTTTGAAGCCCGCGATATTCGGGCCGAGCTCAGTTGGGACCGAGGGCACGGCGATGCAGCGGTGACCCGGACGGTCACCCAAAGCGTAACGGGCGCCTCGCTAGAGGGCGTACGCAATTCAACCTTCGAGTTTGATTTGACCGCCGAAGACCTGAGCGACACTGCGCGGTGGTCTGTGGCCCTTCGCGAGGCCGCAGCCTGTGCGCCATCGACCACGGAGGCCTCTGACGGTGCCCGTACACCGATCACGGGTATGCACGAGCTCGAGGCACAGGCCTCAGGTGAGCTGCGCGTGGTCCTCGTGCCGATCCAATACGAAGCCGACGGGTCGAGCCGCCTGCCGGACCTCTCCGAGGAACAGCTTGCATTGTATCGGGAGACTCTCTTTGCGCAGTACCCGGTCACGGAGGTCATCCTAGATGTGCGTGATCCGCTGAGCTGGTCAAACGAGGTTGACGCGAACGGCACGGGGTGGTCCGAGCTGCTGCAGGCCATCCTGCAGCAACGCGCGAGGGATGGGGTGGCCTCCGACGTGTACTATTACGGCATCTTCCAACCCGAGGAGCGCCTGGGGACCTATTGCCGCAGGGGGTGCGTGCTCGGGCTTGGGCCGGTGGCTCCCCTGGAGGAGCCGCTGTACCGGGCCGCCATTGGGCTGGGCTTTTCGGGTCAGGAAGCGGCAGATACCGCCGCCCACGAGGTGGGGCACACCCACGGGCGCGAACACTCTCCGTGCGATACTACGGACTCGGATCCAAGCTTTCCATATGCGGACGGAGGCATCGGGGTTTGGGGTTATGACGCAATCTCCGACACGCTCAAGAGCCCCGAGGTCCACGCCGACTTCATGTCCTACTGTGAACCTACCTGGGTGAGCGACTACACATACCGCGCGTTATTTGAGCGCATCCGCTACGTGAACCAGACCTTCAGTGACTTTGTGCCCGGACCGGAGGAGAGTTGGCGCATGTTGACGGTGACAGACGATGCCTCGAGTTGGGGCGGGCTGGTCACGTTGACACGTCCCCCAGCTGGGCAGTCGGTCACGGTCACCTACCTAGACGCGGGTGGTGAGACGATCGCCGAGGCTCAGGGTCGCAGCGCTCGTCTCGACCATCTGCAGGGCAGCCTGCTCTTTGTGCCTGCGGCGCCCGCTGGCACGGTGGCGGTACGCATAGACGCTGGCCCTGAGCTTTTCTATGTCGCGCCCTAGGCCCTGTTCTTTGTCGGCCCGGTGATGCCCCGGCGACAAGGCCCGCCCCGAGAAGCCCCGCCGCACGGATTTCCTTGATGGTATCGAAGGTGCGCAGGCGCGTGCTGAGGG
>SPJJ01013736.1_pt1 | contig 15350 bp, 12 predicted proteins | sample 3741741 | NCBI WGS metagenome assembly SPJJ01 (sample SAMN10925908, study PRJNA522277) | cold seep metagenome | isolation source: Elba SIP-enriched marine methane seep metagenome, extraction at timepoint T1 | place: Italy: coast of Elba, Mediterranean Sea | collected 2014-05 | reverse complement strand
TGTTATTGCAGATTCAAAAACTAAAGAGGCGGTGTTTATTGACCCTGTTGATACACAATTAGATGTATATCTGAAGTTGTTAGAGGAAAATAATTTTACATTGAAATATACCTTTGAAACACATGTCCATGCTGACCATGTCACAGCCAGTGGATTATTGCGTGAAAAAGTGGGGAGTAAAACGGCGGTAGGTGCTCTTTGTGGTGCTGTGAGTGCAGACTTTCAATTACAGGATGGCGACGAGTTTACTTTTGCTGAAAATGAAGTCATAAAAGTCATCGCGACGCCAGGACACACTCCAGGGAGTGTGTCCTTTTTATGGCGCGACCGTGTGTTTACAGGGGATGCATTGTTTATAGATGGTTGTGGACGTACAGATTTTCAAGGCGGTAACCCTGGGGATTTGTATGATGCCATAACGACGCGTCTGTTTACCTTACCTGGTGACACTATCGTTTATCCAGGGCATGATTATAAAGGACGCTGGGTGAGCAGCATTATGCAGGAAAGAAGCAGTAACAGTCGTCTGGCGGGTAAGACGCGTGAAGAATTTATTGAAATTATGGAAAATTTAAATTTGCCCGATCCTAAACTTATTGATATGGCAGTGCCTGCAAACCGCTATTGTGGTATTGATGAAGAAAAAGCGATGCAAATCGCCGAAAGAAACACCTCAGAAGAAACGCCACGTAACGCTTCATTTTCTGCACCTGATTTGGTTTCAAAAGCCAAACAAAGTATAAATGAAATAGATATAAAACAAGCCAGAGAATTAATTGATAATGGCAAGGTTTCTGTAATAGATGTGCGTGAACCTGATGAATTTAATCAGGGACATATTGAGAACGCCATTAATATTCCAAGAGGTGTGCTGGAATTCAAAATTGCAAACTTTCCAGCATGTTCTGATAAAACAGCGACGTATATTGTTTATTGTAAAACAGGCGGCCGCTCTGCATTGGCGACAGAAAACCTGCAAAAAATTGGATACAGCCATGTTGTATCAATGGCAGGAGGTTATCAGGGCTGGAGTGAAGACCAGTAAAAGAATATCGCCATAACCGGTAGTTATAAGGTTAGAGACTTAAAAAAATAATTGATAAAAGGGGGAAGTATGGGAGATAAAAAATTTACGGTCGTCATTGTGGGTGGTGGCGCAGCCGGGGTTTCTACAGCCAATAATATGAAGCGAAAGCGTCCAGAAATCGATATCGCACTTATCGAACCTTCGGAAAAGCACTATTATCAGCCGGGGTTTACCATTATAGGTGGTGGAGCTTATAGCTTAAAAAAGGCCACACGTAATGAAGCCGATTTAATTGGTTCTGGTATTGAATGGATTAAAGACTATGCCGAAAGCTTTCAGCCTGATAACAATGCCGTGACGTTGCGTTCGGGAGATGTTATCTCCTACGATTTTTTGGTAGTTTGTCCGGGATTGCAACTGGATTTCGAGAAAATTCAAGGTCTTCCAGAAACGCTCGGCAAAAACGGCGTGTGTAGCAATTACTCTGCAGATACCGTCGAATATACTTGGGAAACCTTGCAAAAACTGGAATCAGGCACAGCATTATTTACGCAACCCCCCATGCCCATTAAATGTGCTGGGGCACCGCAAAAAATCATGTATCTTGCTGCAGACCGTTTTCGTAAAAAAGGCATTGCAGATAAAATCAGCGTCGAATTTTTAAATGCTGGGCCGGGAATGTTTGGCGTTCCATTTTTCGCCAAAGCACTGTCTAAAGTAGTGAAGGATTACGGAATTCAGACGCATTTTGGTCACAATCTTGTTGCTATCGATGGAAATGCCAAGCAAGCAACCTTTGAGACAACGGATGCGGAAGGTAATAAAGCTACGCTCACTAAAGCGTTTGACATGATTCATGTGACACCACCGCAAAGTGCCCCGGACTTTATTAAGAAAAGTCCCTTGTCTGACGATGCGGGCTGGGTGGATGTCAATAAAGCGACTTTACAGCATGTAAAATACAGTAATATCTTTGGATTAGGTGATGCCACCAATACACCTAATGCAAAAACCGCTGCGGCAGTAAGAAAACAGATTCCAGTGGTTGTCGATAATATCCTGAAATTACAGGCAAGCCAGGCGCTTGAAGAGGGTTATGATGGTTATGGTTCATGCCCTTTAACCACTTCGTTGAGTACTGTCATGCTGGCTGAATTTTCATACGGGGGGAAGGTGACACCTTCTTTTCCATTTTTAGACCCGCGCGCCAACAGCGCAATATGGTGGCTGGGAAAAACTTTTGGGTTTCCATTCCTGTATTGGCATATTATGGTTAAAGGTTTTCGTATAGATATCCCACACAAAGCCAGTTATGTTGAAAAACTGGTTGAAGAAGACAAGTAATTGACCGCATCTCTACGCCATGTCATGTGGCGTAGAGCATTTCCTCTTATCCTCACCTTGATGTTTTCATGTCTACGGCAAGACTAGAACGCTATTTCCCTATTTTTAGCTGGATTAAACAATACACTCGTGAACACCTGCATAGTGATGTTTTTGCTGGCATCATTACGGCAATTTTGCTTGTACCGCAAGGCATTGCTTATGCGATGCTGGCTGGATTGCCGGCACAAATGGGATTGTATGCCAGTTTATTGCCAGCAATCGTGTACGCTTTACTGGGAACCAGCCGGACTTTGTCTGTGGGGCCTGTATCGATTGCCGCCATTATGATTGCCAGCATTTTATCTGCCCCCGAATTAGCCGAATTGGGCAGTACAACCAATAATGCATTGGTGTTAACAATTGAAACGGGGTTAATTCTGTGGGGATTGGCGGCTTTGCGCATGGGTGGACTGGTTAATTTTATCAGTCATCCTGTATTAACCGGATTTACCAGCGGAGCAGCCCTGTTAATTGTGTTGAAGCAGATTAGACATTTACTTGGTTTACCGAAACCTGTTTGTTCGGCTGAGTTTTCATGTTGGCAAGATTATGTCTTGCAGACCAATCAGGCAACGCTAATATTAAGCGTTGCTAGCGTCGTTGTTTTGCTTTTTTATGCAAAGATCTTAGGTTTAATACTTAAAAATCTACAATTAAATCCAGCCGTGTTGTTGGGATTAAAAAAATCTGCGCCATTATGTGTCATTGTTGTCGCCACGATTTTTGTCTCGACATTGCAGTTATCTGACGCACATAACGTCAAAATCGTAGGCGACATTCAATCCGGTTTGCCCACATTGCATGTTTCATTTTTTCACAATGCAGATTTATGGTTGAAGCTATTACCCGGTGCAATTTTCATCGCCATGATTGCGTATGTGGAAAGTGTGGCAATTGCTAAAGTCACAGTGCGCTCAAAAACCGAAAAAATTTCGCCAAACCAAGAATTAATCGCTTTAGGGACGGCTAATATTGCATCTGCTTTTACCGGAGGCATGGCGGTAGCTGGAGGTTTTAGTCGCACTATGGTGAATTTTTCAGCCGGTGCGCGATCACAAATGGCTACATTGATTGCCGTTGTGTTACTGTCGATTGCCGTCGTCACTGTGTCTGAACAATTCCAAATGATACCGAAAGCAGCCTTGGCTGCAATTATATTGGTGGCCATATTTCCGCTGATTAAAATCAGTGATTTTTTCAAAACCTGGAAGTTTGATAAAGGCGATGGCGTGGCTGAAGTAATGACTTTCCTGGGGGTGTTGGCGTTAGGCATTGAAGAAGGCGTTGCTGTCGGAGTTGTTGCAACGATTGGCAGCTATTTATGGAAAACCAGCCATCCGCATATTGCTGTGGTTGGGCAGGTAGGGAATACAGAACATTTTCGTAATGTAAAAAATTACCAGGTGAGCACCTGGCCGAGTTTACTATTGGTGCGAATTGATTCAGATATGACATTTGCCAATGTCAATTATATCGTTGAATATATTGAAGATGCTGTCAGTACTGCTGGAGATCGCTTGGAACATGTCGTTTTAGTTTGCTCATCAATTAGCGATATTGATACGACGGCGTTTGAAGGGATTGAAAACTTGCATCATGCTTTATCAAAACAGCAGATCAGCTTAAATTTTACTGATTTGAAATACCCCGTTATTCGCCGCCTGGAACGCACCGACTTCTTACAACACCTCGCCCCAGGGCGTGTGTTTTTTAATGTGCTTGAGGCAGTTGAAACTCTGTTGGAGAAAAAAAAATCAATCTGAGTTTCTCCGGATGTTTTGTGAAACTTTGTTTGCCAGGTTAGCTTTGTCAACACCTGTTAACAACACCTGGCAAACCTATTTGTTAAAAGCGGTGACTTAATCGCGAAGACATACGCAGCCCACAGTATTTCCATCGGCATCGACTTCGCATAAGGCGCTTTCACCGCAGGCATCTGTCGCGAACATATTGGCACAGTCGTTTTCGCCACTGCATGAGCAGGAAAGTGTTCCACATGAAAATCCGCTGGGTTCTGCATCACTGGTGAATGTTTTGACACCAGGAAACGCTTCGGTGGTTTCGGTTCTGGTTGATAAGCTATCTTGGGTTGTGTCGGATTTATTCAACTGCTCGGTTCGGGTTCCGGAGACCGTCGCGTTGATAAGGTCAACAGTGTAGGCTTCTGCAGAAACTGAAACACTCGTTAAGAAAATGGACAATAGAACGATAAGTGATTGATTGATTTTCATGGTTTTCTCCCAAAAATATTATTTATATGAGCAATGTTTATTGCCTGGGACTATTAAACAATTTTGTGAGATTGAAAGAAGTGAGGCTTTTTACTCTAAAGCAGTGAGTTTTTCAACATTTTGAATCCGCATAGCAATCATGGGTTTCATTTCTCGGACAGCCATTTGCAAGGCAATCCGAGAATAGCCCTCGTCGCGAGGGCAAGACGGATTGAGACAGGTTGTTTGATTGTTTGAGGCGAATAGCCGGTCTATTTAGTGACAATGATCAAGCAACCTGACCCATTAGATATGATCGCAACATCATCCTTAATCCAACAGACGCCTGGTTATTGATTCAACCAGTCTTGTGGTTTGAGGTAACGCTCATACAGTTTGGCTTCCGCAGAGCCGGGTTCGGGTTGCCAGTTATATTTCCAATTTACAACAGGGGGTAGCGACATCAAAATTGATTCTGTTCGTCCACCTGTTTGCAGGCCAAATAATGTGCCTCGGTCAAATACCAGATTAAACTCCACATAACGCCCCCGGCGGTAAAGCTGGAAAGCACGTTGTTGTTCAGAAAAAGGGGTGTTCATGCGTTTTTTTACAATCGGCAGATACGCTTCGATATAAGCATTACCGACACTCTGCAGAAAAGCAAAACTGGTTTCAAAATCCCATTCATTTAAGTCATCAAAAAATAAGCCACCAACACCTCGCGTTTCATCGCGGTGCTTCAGGTAAAAATACTCGTCACACCATTTTTTAAAGCGCGGGTAAACATCAACCCCAAAGGGGTCACAGGCCTTCTTGGCGGTTTCATGCCAGAAAATGACATCTTCTTCGAAAGGATAAAATGGCGTTAAATCAAAGCCACCGCCAAACCACCAGATAGGCGCTTCTCCCGGTTTTTCGGCGACAAATAATCGGACATTGGCATGTGAGGTAGGCACATAAGGATTGTTGGGGTGAATGACCAATGATACGCCGGTCGCCTGAAACTCACGATTGGCCAGTTCGGGGCGAGCTGCTGTAGCAGATGCGGGTAAGTTATGACCGGCTACATGAGAAAAATTGACGCCGCCCTGTTCAAAAACGTGTCCGCCAGACAATACCCGGGTACGACCGCCACCGCCTTCTTCACGTTGCCAATTGTCCTCAAAAAAGCGGGCCGTGGGTTCGACAGATTCAAGTCCACTGCAGATACTATCCTGCAATCCCATTAAATAGTTTTTTACTTTTGTAATATCGATATCAGTCATGATGGCGTATTAATTTTTCCTATAGTCATAAGTTGGTGAGTCAGTTCCTGCTGAGAAAGCGACTCCAGAGGTAAACTCAATAGTGTTTTAATTCGCTTTTTAACAATATTAAAGGCGAGTTGATAAGGTGCAGGAATTTCGAATTCATTACAATGAGATGGCTCAAATAAATCCCAGTTAACAAAAATTTTTGCGTTTATACCTGATTCGTCTGCGCAACATGATAGACCCTGTTGCTTGCAGATTGAAATAACAATGTCAAATTGATGATGACAGATAGCATCGACAGGTTTGGAGTACAGTGCATCGGTGGGGATGTGTTGTTGTTTGAGTATTGAAATAACCTTGTCGTTTACACGCCCCTTGGGATGACTCCCTGCAGAATAGGCTTGGATACGATTTTTTCCAATGTGATTAAATAAAGCTTCCCCCAAGATACTGCGACAGGAATTGCCTCGGCATATTAGTAAAATCTTCAACATAGCCATCACCCAAATGAATAAGTCGTTGGATAGTTAAATTCAAAACAGGGTTCCTGTGCAAGTCGAATTTTATCCTGATTTTCCACTATCTCAGTAGAATTATCTATAATCCAACAGCACCCCAGAATAGGCATTGTTACCACAACGACACGGTGTCGCATCCGCTACCATTGGATGGTTGACAATTCGGGGAGTGTCTTTCCAGTTCAATTATGGATTTAGCCTATGTTACAATATAACAATATTGTCATTGTCTTTTGTTGAATCACATGTATTTATTCGTATTGTTTTTGATTTCTTTTGGTGTACTGGCTGAACCCCGTCATGTTCATCAGCTGGATAATATTCTTATCAGCTCTCCAAACCGGTCCATGTCAAATACAGCACTCCCGGTTTCTGTGTTAACAGCTGACGAATTGGCTAAAAAATCAGCGGCTACGATTGGTGAAACTCTGGAGCAAGAATCCGGTATGTTTAATCAGTCATTTGGTCCGGGCGTTGGCCAGCCGGTGATCAGAGGGCAATCTGGATCGCGGGTGCAGGTATTGCAAAATAGCCTGGGTAGTCTTGATGTTTCCTCTATCAGTCCAGATCATTCCAATAGCAGCGAAGCATTATTAGCGGAACGTATTGAAGTGTTGCGCGGGCCTGCAACCTTACTGTACGGCAGTGGTGCGATAGGCGGTATTGTCAATGTGATCGATAACCGGATTCCAGAGAAGCTGCCGGAATATGGCTTTCAGGGTGCGATTGAACAAAAATACAACACTGTTAATGAAGGCAAGTCATCGGTATTCAAGTTGGATGGAAAATTGGATTCGTTTGCCTGGCATGTAGACGGTGTATATCGGGATAGCATAGATCTTCAGATTCCTGGCAACGCGTTTTCTCATGCTAGTGGTGGCAGTCAAAACAGGCTAAGTAATTCACATACACGTGCCTACAGTGGCAGTGTGGGTGTTTCCTATGTTGGAGATAAAAACATGTTTGGCATTGCTGTTAATCATTTGGATAATAATTATGGCGTGCCTCCGGGAGAAGAAAATGAAGTGGTGAGTATCGAACAGCGCCAGACCCGTTTTGATTTAAAAGGAGCGTTTAAGCAGCCTGTCTCAGGCGTCGAGTGGGTGCGCTATAAATTGGCATACAATGATTATCAACACACTGAATTTGAAGGCAGTGCAGCAGGCACGCAATTCAGCAATGAAGGTCTTGAGAGCCGGATGGAAGTGATTCAGTCGCCCTGGTGGGTGTTTGATCACGGCGTGATTGGTTTTCAGGCAAAAAACTCAACCTTTGCCGCCTTGGGTGATGAGGCGGTCGTACCTATGTCGGATATTGACAGTTTTGCATTGTTTTCCATACAGGATATTCATACCGAGCATTTGATTTATGAGTTGGGTTTGCGCGTTGAACAACAATGGATTGAAGCTGAAAATGGCGCAAGCCTTTCTCATACACCGTTTAGTTTTTCCGCATCGGCGCTTTGGGAAGTGACTGAGTTTGATTCAATTAAACTGACTTTTTCGCGTTCGCAACGCGCGCCAGATATTCAGGAGCTATTGTCAAATGGGCCGCATCATGCCACCGCGTCATTTGATATTGGCTCGACTACCTTGACCGAAGAAACCAGTCATAATATCGAATTGGGGTTTCATCTTGATCGTTCCTGGTTGCAGGCAGATATAAATGTGTTTTACAACTGGGTGGAAAATTACATTGCGCAGGTAAACAGCGGTTTAGTTTATGATGAAGATGCGGATTCAATTGTATCTACGTGTCCAGTCAGCAGTGATTGTATGACGGTGTTTAACACCCAGCAACGCGATGCGCAATTCACTGGGTTTGAAGCGAAACTGTTAATCCCGTTGTGGCATACAGATGAGGGCGAATTACACTCTGAATGGTTTGCAGATTATGTGCACGGACGTTTTTCCAACAGCGAGGCTATTCCACGAATGCCGCCGCTAAGGTATGGTAGCCAGGTTGCCTGGCAGGCAGAACGATGGTCGGCTTCATTTCGCGTGACACGCGCCGAGGATCAGGAGCGGGCGGGTGAGAATGAAAACCAAACGCAGGGATATTGGAAAGTGGATGCAGCTGCAGATTATCGATTGACCTTGCAGGAACGCTATCAAGCCTTACTCTTTGCTAAAGCAAAAAATCTGCTGGATGAAGATATTAGAAACGCCGTCTCATTTTTACGCGAAGTGTCGCCCGAAGCTGGTTTTGGCGTTGAATTTGGTATACGTTTGACATTTTAATGATCATTATTAGTTTTGGAGCTGAATGTGCACAATAATAAAATCAACAACATTCTTGAAAAGGCAAAATTAGAATGTGGAAATCATGGTGTGCGCTTAACGGATAAGCGCAGCAAAGTGTTACAAATTCTACTAAAAAACGAAGAGCCCTTATCGGCGTATGCGCTCATTGACCTTTACAAGCAAGCATTCAACGAATCATTATCAGCGATGTCGGCGTACCGCATGCTGGACTTTCTATTGCAAAACAATCTTGTACATAAGTTGGAGACAACCAATCAATATGTGGCGTGTTCACATATTGTTTGCGAACATAAACATGAAGTTCCCCAATTTTTGATTTGTGATGACTGTCATGCTGTACAAGAAGTGGGACTGCGTAAAGCCTTGCTTGATGAATTAACGACAAGTATTGAAAACACCGGGTTCGCGTTGTCTGGCCAGCAACTGGAGTTACATGGGAGTTGTGAAAAGTGCAGAAAGAATGCTGGCGTTCATGCGCCTTAAATATATGGATGCTATGCTCGATGTCTAGTCTGTCTTAATTTCTGACCACATGAATAAAATATACAATGGATTGTTTCATGCCGTGTTCTCTTGTTTGTTGATAAATCCAGCGGATGTTGCGGCATACAAATCTGATATTGATTTCGACACATTACAAACTGAACAAGGCAATGCATTGGCGACCGGACAGCATATCGAAATTGTCCAGGTTGAAGCCAGCAGTGCCGGCGAAAATGAAGAGCCGGTGTATTATCCCAATGCTGCCGACCCTGAGTTTGTTAATGTTAATTTTGTTGATAAAACCCAGGGGGTGTCAACTCAGCTTTCTGGACATGCAACCTCTATGGCGAGGAGCATCGTGGGTGAAACCCAATCTATGACCCCTGGCGTACAAACCGTAAATAACTACGAGGTTATTGACTGGATAAATCGAGTTTTATTTGCAGGCGTGCAAAAGCGACCACAATTGGGAAACGGTCGCTTGGCCAATCACAGTTGGGTGGCGGCTTTTGAGGATGCCGCCATTACACTTGAGGTTCTGAGACGCATAGACTGGCTGGTGGATAATGATAATTTTATTCAGGTGGCTGGCTATACCGGCGGCACTAGTCCGGTTTTGTCTCATGCATATAATGTCATTGCCGTGCGGCATCTGCTTGCGCCGGTCGAGGGTGGTTCTGCTGCCATTGATGCGCTTTACGTGGGGGGACGAAGTTTGCCTCATGTGACGGTGCCTGCCGCTTCCCCCAGTTCAGCCACTGCAATTGCGACGTCTGCTGTTGCTTTGTTAATGGATGATGCACATCCACAAACTTTACCGAATGAATTGCTCAAAGCGTTGTTGATGGCGGGTGCCGACCGTAACACCGATAATTCTGCCAGGGGCGATATTGTCGAGTATCGTCACTCTGCACAACATGTCACCGATAATGGCCTGGATATTCGCTATGGTGCCGGGCAACTGAATATTTATAATAGTTATAAAATTTTGCAGGGGGGGCAACAATCCAGTATTGAAGCCGGTAGCGATACCATTACTGAGGCGGGGTATGATGTTGTTTCTGCCTTTGGCGGTGATAACGGCAGTGCAGAGCAAACCCGTTACGCATTTTATACACACCAGGAATCAGCAACGTTAAAGGTGAGCCTTAACTGGAATCTTAAGCTTGAGGAAGATGGTGTCGGGGTATTTAACCCTAGCCCGGTTTTATACAACCTGGATTTGCAACTGGTTGACGTTACTCAAGCGCAAGAGGTCATTGTTGCGCAGTCTAAAAGTCAGAGTAACAATAATGAAAACCTGTGGTTAGCATTACAGCCAAACAAAAAATACCAACTCAGAGTCCTTAATGGTCAAGGCATACCCTTTCAGTGGGATTATGCGTTGGCCTGGCAGATCGAGCGCACACCCCGCGAAATCATTCCATTTACTCCCCTGTTGTTCAAAAGCCTGTTGCTGTTGATCATTATTGCTATCTGGCGTTTTCGCGTACACGTCAACGTTTGAACGGTAGTCCAGAACGTTCACTTAAGCGCGCGGCCCGATCCATAACATGGAAGATGACATTTTGTTCCATTGTTCCTCTGAGCAAGGCAGCTTTAGGGCCACTGGCATAAATCGCAACATCTTCGCCACCGTGGGTTTCAGCGCTCATTGGTACCAGGGCTTCCTGATAAAAGCCTTCATGTTGTGTATCTAAATGGCTTAAATCACTCCGTTTACCTGCCGTAATAGGGTGTTTATAGCGTTCGTCAGTGCCATTATTAAGCTGGCTCATGCCGCGCCCATTCATATAACCCAGTGTTGTGTAAGGCAAGTTGTCAGCTGCCAGCTCGAACTCAGCTTTAGGTTGTCCTGATTTGTCATTGCTGATGACTTTTCCCAGAATGGGGTTGCCGCGCGTAGGATAGCCCGCAATAGTAAACACATGGCTATGGTCGGCTGTGACGATAATCAGCGTGTCTTCAGGGCTGCTCATTTCATACGCTTTTTTTACCGCGTTGGCGAATTCAACCGTGTCTACCAGGGCGCGTTTAGCATTACCTGCATGATGCGCATGGTCAATGCGGCCTGATTCTACATGCAGAAAATACCCTTTAGGGTTGTTGCGCAATATTTGAATAGCTTTTTCGGTCATCTGAGTTAAAGATGGTTCACCCCCTTTATCTTTATGACGATCAAATTCATAAGCCATGTGGCTCATAGAAAACAGGCCGAGCAAGTGTTGGGTGCTTGCTGGATTAATCGACGTGAATTGAGATTGATTCCAGATATAGCGGGCATTTGGATAGTTTGCCAACCATTCCTGGGTTAAATCGCGATTATCCTGACGCTTGCCGGGTTTATTCTCTTCCAGGTCTGTTTGTGTGGCAGGAATAAAGCTACGCCGTCCGCCGCCCAGCGCGACTTCGAGTCCATCGCCAAAACGTGTGTTCAGATTTAGCAATTGGCTGGCAATATCCATACAACCTTCTGCATTGGCCAGTTTGGAGCGCCCTGTATCATCTTCATAATTTCGTTCTGGTACATGTGCATACGTTGCCGCTGGCGTGGCATGCGTCAGCCTTGCTGTCGATACGATACCCGTGGACATGCCGATGTGCTCGGCGTGTTCTAGGGCGGTGGTCAAGATATGGCCTTGCATTGACGTGCAGTCGCCACGCGTCATCTGCTGGCTGACACTGATAACGCCAGATTTTGTTTTCACGCCTGTCATCATCGCGCTCATGGTGCCGGCGGAGTCTGGCGTTTGCTGGTTGGTATTATAGGTTTTAGAAAGTGCCTGATAGGGCAGCGTTTCAAAAAACAGCAGATTTTCCTCACCTGGGTTACCTTGCTGTTGGCCGGAATAAATGCGCGCGGCGGTGACGGTGGAAATACCCATGCCATCGCCGACAAATAAAATGATGTTCTTAGCTGTTTTAGTGACGTTAGACGCCGTTTGCAGCGCAAGCCGGTGGTTGAAGTCGGTTGCTAAACGAGCTTGTTGATACCATTGTTGAGCTGGATTTTGAGGCTCAGGTATATCGCTGAAAGCAAGGCCGATGCTAGGGGTAAGCAAAATGCAGTGTAACAAAGCATTGCGAATCATGTTCATTATCGGTTTAAAATGGAGTTGATGGAGTATTGTACGGCATAATGGAGTGGTTGAGAATTTACCTGGCGAACGTATATGAGGCGTGACAAGATGAGTCGTTTAACTTGATAAATAACAGGTTGGAATACGTCATGATTAGATTGGATAGAAACACATGAGCAATAATCTTCATCTGGTTTGCCCGCAGTGTAATGCGCTAAATCGAGTTTCAGAAACACGCTTAGTGGATCGGCCTAAATGCGGAAAATGTCATCAGCACTTATTTTTAGCGCATTCTTTTACATTGACAGGTAACAATTTTCAAATACATACCCAGCGTAATGATATCCCGGTATTGGTGGATTTTTGGGCACCCTGGTGCGGCCCTTGCCAAGCTATGGCACCGGCTTTTGAACACTCAGCCGCTGAACTGGAGCCGACTGTGCGCCTCGCCAAAGTCAACACGGAAAATGAACCCTCGCTGGCAACCCAATTTGGCATACGAAGTATCCCGACGATGGCGCTGTTTCTTCATGGTAAGGAGCTGGCTAGACAATCAGGCGCAATGAGTGGAAATGAGATTGTTTATTGGGTCAAACAGCAGGTGTGGTAAGGCTGATGCAGCCCTTGAACGGATAGTAAATTAGAACTGCCGTTGATGAGCAGATTGTACAAATTGTAGTGGTTTTCAATCAGGGGTATAACATGGTTTTATCATGGCTAAACTGTTAGAATTTACACGTTCCCATGCGGATGAATTCTAAGAAATGGAACTTAATACATTACAAGCTAAAAACTTATCTTGCGTCAGGGATGATCGGGTTTTATTTTCCCACCTGAACTTTTCGTTAACACCCCATCAATTGTTATTACTAGAAGGCCAAAATGGCTGTGGTAAAACCTCCTTGTTGCGTATTCTTTGCGGTTTTCGTGAAGCAGACGAAGGTGAGATAGCGTGGTGTGGAAGCCCTATTAATAAGTCGACTTTTTATCAAGATATGTCTTATGTGGGGCACATGGATGGTGTTAAGAAAGAACTTACTGTGACGGAAAACCTTGCTGTTTCATTGGCATTGGGGGTGCCTGGTCAGCTGGATATTGAGCAGGCGCTTGATAAAGTCCGCTTGTCTGGGTTTGATGATACTCTGGTGCATAGTTTATCTGCCGGTCAGAAAAGGCGGCTTTCGTTGGCACGCTTGTTGATTACGCAAAACCGCTTATGGATTCTGGATGAGCCATTTACCTCTTTGGACAGGCAGGGTATTAAGTTAATTGAATCCATCATGGTCGAACATGTCCAGGCAGGAGGCATGATTATTATGACCTCACATCATGACCTTGAAATTTCCTGTGTCGATATACAACGTATAAATTTATCTCAATGTCATTAAGCAAGGCTTTTTTCGCGATTATTCGCCGCGATTTGATTTTGGCGTTCCGTCGTCGTTCTGAAGTTGCGAACCCATTGTTTTTTTTCATATTAGTGGTGACCATGTTCCCACTGGGCGTGGGCGCTCAACCAAAACTACTACAGGCGATGGCTCCAGGCGTGGTGTGGGTATCTGCCCTGCTGGCTGCAATGTTATCTTTGGACAGTTTATTTCGCAGTGATTTTGATGATGGCTCACTGGAGCAAATGTTGTTAAGTTCTCACCCGGTTTCGGTGCTGGTGTTAGCGAAAGTGATCGCACACTGGACGGTGACGGGGCTGCCATTATTATTGGTCGCCCCTTTGCTGGCCATTTTTTTGGGATTACCTGAACGGGCATTAAGCACGTTGTTTTATACGCTGTTATTAGGCACGCCGGTACTCAGTTTGATTGGGGCAATTGGTGTGGCGTTGACTGTCGGGCTTAGACGAGGCGGTATGATTTTATCGCTGCTGGTATTGCCGCTCTATGTGCCGGTGCTTATTTTTGCCAGTAACGCTGTCGATATGGCTGCTACAGGCATGCCGGTAGGGGCTCAATTAAATATCTTAGCCTCCATTCTGTTTTTATCCCTGGTATTGGCACCACTTCCAACATCAGCCGCTTTGAAAATGAGTATCAACTAAACCCTGGCCTTGGGTGCAAAGACAAAACAAAACAAAACAAAACAACGTCATTGTCTCTGCGTGCACCAGAAAGTCAAACAGTCAGGTATCAATAAAAAGTGTTCAGCGTGTCGATAAACCGTTAAAATATGCAACATTTCTTGCGATTTCATGGAACCTGTTCAAGATCGACGAGAGCGATGGGTGGGTGCGTGTCGATGACGTAAACAATCGGCAATTATTGCGTATAAGAACATTGTGAGCTTTGCTAAAGTACATAGCCCGAGTATGAACCGGTTCATTGATCACTTTCTAAGTGCTATTTGCCTGCATTGTAGGCATTTTTTAATTTAACCATATAGGAGAACCTCCAATGGCCAAAGGTCAATTTTTGTCTGTATTTACCTCTGCAACAGATGAACAAAGAAAAGCAAATTTTGATGATTACTGGGTTTTTACCCAGCAACATGGAGGTGAATTATTAGAAGCAGAGAAAGATCTTGCAAAAAAAAGGGACATTTTGAAATCTTTTAAAGATAATCCCGTCAAATTACGCACCCCTCTGGCAGATCCTGAAGCATTTTATCGTAATTACATTACCATGCAGGACGACCCTAAAAGCCTGGATAGAATGACCTTAATGCTGTGCGCAATTTACAAGTTTGCCCGTCACGAATGGGTGGGAATTAAAGGTGCCTGGGATGTTGTACCAGATATGGAAAACTCGCACTCGGTGGAAGATAAAATAAGTCGCGTGCATTTGGCCGAAGAGTTCTGTCATTACCGCCTGTTTGATGAAATGCTTAGAACATTTGGCCTGGATAAAGTTGAATGGGTGCCTTTATCGCCCTGGAAAGAAAAGGTGTATGAATTTTTTCCAAAAGTACCAGGCGTGATAATGGATCCCCCTGCATTTGTGACTGAGCTGATGGGTGTTTCATTCTATTTTCATTTACATGAATTATTTAATGACATATTGGCAGATGAGCCTGAAGTTCGACAGCGTGTACAGGCGTTGCTGGATGAAATCACTATCGATGAGATTGCGCATGTGGGACAGCGCAGAAACTTCATTGGGCCGATAGGCATGAAGTTTT
>SPJJ01050408.1_pt1 | contig 15391 bp, 12 predicted proteins | sample 3741741 | NCBI WGS metagenome assembly SPJJ01 (sample SAMN10925908, study PRJNA522277) | cold seep metagenome | isolation source: Elba SIP-enriched marine methane seep metagenome, extraction at timepoint T1 | place: Italy: coast of Elba, Mediterranean Sea | collected 2014-05 | reverse complement strand
TGGGTGGGCGCGCCGCCTCGCAAGGTGAGTTGCTTTTGGGAGACAGGACCGCCCAGGTCGAGTACCCGCACCCCCGCGACCTCATCAACAAGACGTCCGAGGCCCTCGCCGCGCTGACGGGCTTGCTCCAGGCGCTCAGCAGGCACCTGGTGCACGGTGGCCGAGGGGTCGACGGTCTGGGGCAGCGGCAGGGGCGCCTCAACCAGCACCTCGTCGCTGGTGCTGCTGGTCTGTGTCTGGGCCCTCAGGGGCATCGAGGAGCCCAAGAGGGCGGTGAGCACCGCAAGATAGGTTGCGGTCCTCACCATGAGTGAAGTTCGACGCACAGGTGCATCCTCGGTCCGTGCTCAGGGACCGCCAAAGAGCAGGGTCGTGCCGAGCAGCGCGGCCCCCAGCCCGGTGATCGCGGCACCAATGGGCAACAGCGGCACGCCGGTGTGCACACGATCGAGGTTGCCGGTCTGTGTGAGGTCCAAGTCGGTCTTGGCGATGCCGCCGGCGGGACAGACGCTGTCGACCTTGGGCCGCTGACACGTGATGGTGGCCGAGCCCGCGCTGAAGGCAGAGGCGGCCATCACGGCCACGCCGCCTGCGATCACCGCCGCCCCACTCCAAAACCCGACTCGCCTCAGGGTGCGCCCGGCCTGGCTCACCAGGGTCGGGGCTAGGGACAGCTTTTGCCCAGGCTGAACCGTGATCGGCAGGCTGGCGGGATCATGGCCCTCGGCCTGCAACTCGAGGGTGTGCACGCCGGGCCGAAGATCAACAATTCGCGCTCCGCTGGTCGTCACCGGGCCGAGTTGCTTGCCATCAAGGAAGATGAGGGTGCCGGGCGGCAGGTGCTCACCTGAGATCGAGGCCTGCCCAAGCACCGGGTAGGCGGAGGTCAGCGACCGCAGCTCTCCAAAGAGGTCTCGGTACAGGCGAGGGTCCGCGAGGTTATCCACCTCGACACGGCTCACCACCTTGACCGTGCTGTCGGTCAAGACAGATTGCAGCTCGAAGGCGTCCATCGCGGCCCCCTCGCTGCGGGCCAGGGCCTGCTCCCGGGCCAGCGCGGCCGCGGCGGTGGTGGACGAAAAGGCCCTCAGGCGTACGTCCTTGCGGCCGCGCACCTGGGCGATAGATACGTTGAAGACCAAGCGCGCAAAGCCGGGCTGGGCCTGCACCTCCAGCGCCGCGGCCTGTGGGCTGGGCACCTGGGCGTCGGGTCCCGCGAAGTCCAGGGTTGGAAAGAGCGCAGTGAAGACGCACAGGTCCAAGACCGTGAAGTCCTCGGCGCAGCGCGCAACGTGGCTTTCAGGGAGGCGCGCACGAACGAGGCCGGTACTCTCGCTCAGCGCCTCATCCACCGCCTTGAGCACGCCGGAGGTATCGCCGGTGCTCACGGAGCCCGCACTGCCATAGTGCAAAAAGAAGGCGATCGGCGCCCGCGCGCCCGCCGAGTAGACCGCCTGGGTCTCGGTGGGGGCCTGCGCCCACGCCGAGCTGGGGGCACCCAGCCCCAACACGATCAGCCACAACGCCGCCCTTCGCACGGTCCGCATCCTACGCGCCTTGGCGCCGGGGCCAAAACTACTTGCTGGGGACCGGGCCACCATAACTTAGGGCCCAACCACCAAGGGCGCATCCAGACGCATCATGCTTGGCAACTCATCTTGCGGCTCAGAGCCGAGAAAACCCGCGCTGGCCTCAACGATGGTCCGAGTCGCCTGCAGCGCCTGCCCGACGTGCGGGAAGAAGGGCGAAGCCTTTGAGACTTCGGCTCCGGCCCGAGCCAGCGCGATCGCGGGGTCTTCGCCGGCGGCCAGAGGGTCCTGGGGCAGCGCGTCATAGTAGCGCCGAAAGACGGTGGTCGCGGCGAGGAAGGGCCTCAGCCCGTAACCGCCCGCGAGGCTGGCCTGCAGCCGCAGACAGGCGTGCTCCCGCACGAGGTCCTTGGGGCTCGTATTATCCAGGCCCCAATCCGGCAGCGTGAGGCTTTGGGGGCCTTCGACCATCGCGTGACACAGCTCGTGCAAGACCATCTGCGCGATGCAGTCATCGGGATCGAGCGTCTCGGCGGTGCCGATGTGTAAAACGCCCGCATCGCTGTGCGCATAGACCTGATCGGAGCGCACCACGGTGAGCCCCACCCGCTCGGCCGTGCACAGCCAAACCTGATCCAAGGGGTCGACGTAGCGGTGGGTGGGACGTCGGGGAGCCACGCCTCTTCTTTGTCCACCCGCGCCGAATCAACAAGCGACAACGGCGGGAACCTGGACGGGGCCGGCAATGGCTGAAACGATGGCCGCGTGGGAGACGCCCACCTCATCATCCACGGGCCCGGCCATGAGGGCACCACCCGGGTCCTCAAAGAGGGCATCACGACCTTTGGGCGCCTGCCCTCTAATGACATCATCTTGCTCGGCGATCTTGTGAGCCGGCATCACTCGCGGATCACCTATTTTGAGGGCCGCGCGACCCTGCAGGACCTCGGCAGCCACAACGGCAGCTTCGTCAACGGGGAGCGGGTCACGACCAAGGTGCTCAAGCCGGGCGATAAAGCCCGGGTAGGCAACTTCCAGGTCGTATTTCACACCGGCCTGCCGCCCGGCATCCCCCAGCAAAATACGACCACCGCGCGGCGCCCTCCCTGGTGGATGAGCCGGGTCCGGCGCACCCCACGGACCTCAACCACTCCGTGCTGCTGGAGGATCTGCGCGCGGCCCGGTCCAGCCGGGACCCCAGCGCGCGCGCGCTGCGCTTCGTGCTGCGCGCGGCCGACGCGCTGGCCGCGGCCACTGACCTCGCCGCCTACATGGATGAGATGCTGGCGCTGGCGCTGGAGCAGACCCAGGCCGAGGTCGGCGTGTACCTCAGTGCGCATGGCCCCGATCAAGCGCAGGTCGTGGTCGCGCGCACCCCGGAGGGGCCCGTAGAGCGTCCTCACGTCTCCATGAGCGTGGTGCGCTGGGTCATCAGCAAGGCCTTCCCGGTCAAGAGCAATAACCTCGGCGACGACGTGCGCTTTGCCGACAGCCCCAGCCGCGTGGCGGGCTCGCTATCCGTTCTGTGTGTGCCGCTGGGCACCGAAGATCAGGCCACGGGCGCCATCTACCTATCCCGCCCCACCCCCGCCTTCAGCGATACAGAGCTCGACGCGCTTTCGGCGGTCGCCCACCTGGTGAATACCGGCCTGGTGCGCTGGGCGGAGGGCGCGCCGCCCCCGGGGGAGGCCGATCTGGGGCGCCTGTTCTCCGAGGGCGCAGCCGCGCAGGTGCAGATGCGCTTGCAAGACGCCGCCGGCGGGCTTCAGCCGGTGGACGGTGCTGTGGTTCGCGCTGGTTTATTCGGCGGTGGCGCCGCGGCCAGCCACAGCCGAAACCGAGCCGAGCACACCCACTTTTACGACGCCTGGACGGAGGCCATGCTCGGCATCCTGTCGCCCGGAGGCGCGGAGTGCACCTTCGGACCCAGCGCCGGCCTGTGCGCGGTCTTCGGACCAGGGCCGACGCCTCCGGGGCTGCGGGCGATGCAGGCTGCGGTGCGCATGAAGGAGGCGACGGACGCGCTGGTGCAGCGGCACCCTGAGGTGGCGGGCTGCCGCCTGCGTGCCGGCGTCGACCAGGGCCGACTGCTGATGGGCGCGGTCGGCGGGCCATCCCACCTGGCGTGGACGGCGCTGGGCACCCCCGTAGAGATCGCGGGGCGCCTAGAGACGGCCGGACCGGGCGGCGTTGTCCTGGTTACGGACCGGCTACGCAGTCTGGCGACGGACCACTTCGAGCTGCGGGCGCGCGGCCAGCAGAAGGTGCGCGGCCTGGCCGAGCCCCTTCACGTGCTGGAGATCGTCGCGCGGGCTCAGCCGTTGTAGAGTCCTAAGAAATGAATGGGCCCTCGGCCACGTTCATATTGTTATCCAAGGAGACCCGCTAGGTTGGCCGAGCCAGAACAATCACCAGCGCCTCTGCCGCACCTATCGAAGTACGAGATCCTCAAGCGCATTGGCCAGGGGGGCATGGGCTCGGTCTACCTCGCCCAACGCCATGGCACCACCGACCTGTGCATCGTCAAGGTCATCAATGAGGACCTGCTCGACAATGACACCGTCGCGCAACGCTTCTTGCGCGAAGCCCACGTGGCCTCCACGCTGCATCACGATAACATCGCACGCCTCACAGATGCCGGTCGTGAGGATGGCCGCTTCTTCCTGGCCGTAGAGTTCATCGCGGGCCAGGAGTTCGAAGCTCTGATGCGCGCCCTGCTCGCCAAGGGCAAGATGCTGCCTCCCGCACTCACGCTGACCATGGCGCAAGATGTCTTGCGAGGCCTGCACTACGCGCACCACGTCAAGGACTCCAACGGCCAGCACCTTGAGATCGTGCACCGCGATCTTTCGCCGCGGAACGTGATGCTCACCTTCGACGGGGTGGCCAAGGTCATCGACTTTGGTCTGGTCCGCACCAACCTGGGCGAGTGGCGCACCCGGCCTGGGATGCTCTTGGGCACCTTGCGCTATATGTCCCCCGAACAGGCCACGGCCTCACCGGTGGACCTGCGCAGCGACATCTACTCCTTCGCCACGGTGCTGCATGAGGCCCTCACGGGTCGCTTCTTCATCCCCGATGGCCAGCAATATGACGTGCTCAAGAACGTCGTGATGATGCAGCCGGAGCCCCTGACGACGCTGAATCCAGCCTTGCCCGAGGCGCTGTCACCGGTGCTGGCCCGCGCGATGGCCAAGGCTGCCGAAGATCGGTATCCCGACGCGGAGGCCTTTCGAGTAGCGCTGATGCAAGCGGCGCCGGAGTTATGTCAGACGCCCCGCGCTGAGATCGGAGCCTTCCTCGCGGGTGAGTTTCCAGCCGAAAAGGTCGAGGCCGATGAGGCGCTGCGCCGCGCCAAGAACAATGAGGGCACCTTGGTGCGGGACGCCCCCGAGTTTGAGGCCACGCGCGCCGGGGTGCCCGGCATGGCCGAGGGCGACGGACCGGTCTTCGAAGCGACCCGCGCCGCCTCCCTAGCCAGCCTGGCTCAGGACATGCCCGCGCCCGAGCTCCCCACGCCGACCCTCGAGGTGACGCCCGATCCGCCTGCTGCCATGGACGCCCCCGCGCCCAGGGGCTCGAACTGGCGCCCTGCGCTGGCGGGGCTCGTCGCGCTGGCCGCCTGCGTACTGGTGATCTTGGTGCTGCGTCAGGGGCCCCAAGCCCCCGCCGAGGTTGAGCTCGCCCCGCCACCGCCTGCACCCGCACAGCCCGCCGAGCCCGTGCAGGCCCGGGCCGCCAGCGTGGCCCAAGTTCCCCCGCCGTCGACCCCAGCCCGCGCCGCGGGCGCTCAAGTCCGTCCAGAGCGGCCGCCGCCCGCCCGCCGTGCCCCGCCCAGCCGCCCAACGACCACCAAGGCGCCGCCTGCCGCCGCCCCGCCGCCCCCGGCCAAGGCCCCAAACCGGGGACCCGAGGCTCGAATCAAGGCTCTGCTGGCATCAAAGCAGCTGTCGGCGCGTCAACGAAAGGCCCTGGGCAGCTGCTTTGAGCGCGCACGCTTCGCCAACCGCACGGCCCCTGACTACGCGCCCTGCTTCACCCGGGCGCAGAAGTACTTAAAGGACAGCCCATGAGCTTTGCCCGTCGCCTCATCAACGTCGCCAAGGTCGAGCTGCAAGATGCCGCCCGTAAGGTCCGCACCTCAGCCGAGCAATTGTTGGATGGGCCGGACCATGAGCCGCTCGATGCGGACTTTGAGCAGATGCGCGAACAGGTCATGAGGGAAGAGGGTGAGGCGCCCCACCCCATGGATGTGCCGCCGGAGATCGGCACCTATTACGCCAACCTAGAGCTGCCGGTTGGGGCCGACGCCGCCGAGGTCAAGGCCGCCTACCGGCGTCTCATGCGGCGCTACCACCCCGATAAACATGCCGCCAACCCGGAGCGCGCGAAGGTCGCCGGCGAGGTCAGCCAGCGGCTGCGCACCGCCTACGAGGGGCTCACGGAGTACTTGATGTCACACTAGCCTGGGGCTGGAAGGTCGCCTGCACCGGCCCGACAATCTGCAAGTCATCTTGCCCGGGCTTTAGCTGCAGCCCCTGCCCGTGCAGCTCGAAGTTGGCGCCCTCAATGGTCACGGGGTGCGTCCCCAGCACATAATCCTTTTGAGCATCGTAGGTGAGCGCCTCCGTCGTCAGTCGACGGCCGTCGGCGTCCACAATCCGTACACCGCCGTGCAAGTGGGTGATGCCGCCCTTGAGCTTGGTCTCGGCCGCCGGCGCGCTCAGCACCGCCCGGGGGGGTTGTCCCGCCTGCGCCGAAAACAGGGTCGCCTCGACGATCTGGCCCCGCGCCTCATGGGTCTGTCGATGCAGCCACATGGTCTGCGCGCGGGCGCGCTGGCGCAGCTGATCTGCCTCAAAACGGTCGAAAACGACCCCCTCCATCAAGACTTGCCCCTGCGGCAAGGCCTCAGAGGCCGCCTCTGCGGGCCCCGAAGTGGGCTCGCAGGCGCACAAAAGGGCCAAGCCAGCGCCGAGCAGCAGGTCCGCCAACCTGGATCCGGTCACCGTTTCTGTATGAACTCCCGTCGCCTTTCTGCTAGACATCGCTCACGAACGCCGCGCGGGACCTTCCCTTTGGGAGCCTGCCGGCCAGGTATCGCCCATGTCGACTGCGACCGACGACGTCATGACCAACCCTGCCGAAACCAAGCCCACCAAGGATCTCGAGTCAGCGATCATTCGCTTCTCCGGAGACTCGGGTGACGGCATGCAGCTCACAGGCTCGCAGTTTACCAACACCGCCGCGGTGATGGGCAACGACCTGGCGACCTTCCCGGATTACCCGGCGGAGATCCGCGCGCCTGCCGGTACCACCTTTGGTGTGTCGGGCTTTCAGCTGAACTTCTCGAGCCAGAACATCTTCACGCCCGGCGACCGTCCGGACGTGCTGATCGCGATGAACCCCGCGGCTTTGAAGGTGAACCTGCCCGACCTTAAGGAAGGCGGCATCCTCATCATCAATACCGACGCGTTCACCGAGCAGAACGTGGAGCGCGCGGGCTTCGACAGCGATCCCCTGGCCGAGGACGCGCTGTCGAGCTATCGCACCTTCCAGATCCCGATCTCGAAGCAGACCGAGGCCGCACTCAAAGAGACGGAGCTGACCTTCAAAGAGGTGCAGCGGGCCAAGAACTTTTGGACCCTGGGCCTGCTGTACTACCTGTACGGCCGCCCCCTGAAGCTCACCCTGGACTTCATCCAGGCGAAGTTCCGCGCCAAAGAGGACATCGCTGAGGGCAACCGACTCGCGCTGAAGGCCGGGTACCTCTACGGCGAGATCTCCGAGATCTTCCAAGAGACCTACGAGGTTCGCGCCGCCGAGCTTGAGCCCGGCCTGTACCGCAACATCACGGGCAACGTGGCCACCGCCTGGGGCGCGATCGCCGCGTCCAAGAAGGCGGGCATCCCGCTGTTCTACGGCAGCTACCCGATCACGCCGGCCTCCGACGTGCTGCACACCCTGTCGAGGTACAAGAACTACGGCATCACCACCTTCCAAGCCGAAGACGAGATCGCGGCCGTCTGTTCTGCCATCGGCGCGGCCTTCGCAGGCCAGCTTGCCATGACCGGCTCATCGGGCCCGGGCATCTCGCTCAAGGGCGAGGCCATCGGCTTGGCCGCTTCGGTGGAGCTGCCGATGGTTGTGGTCAATGTTCAGCGTGGTGGTCCCTCGACCGGCTTGCCGACCAAGACGGAGCAAGCCGACCTGCTTCAGACCATGTACGGCCGAAACGGCGAGTCACCGCTGCCCATCGTAGCCGCGGCCACGCCCTCGGACTGCTTCACCATGATGATGGAGGCTTGGCGCCTCGCGCTGAAGTACATGACACCGGTCTTCCTGCTGACGGACGGCTACCTCGCCAATGGCTCTGAGCCCTGGCGTATCCCCGACGAGGCCGACCTTCCCGACGTCAAGGCCACCCAGGCCACCGAGGCCCCCGAGAACTTTCACCCCTTCATGCGGGATGAAGAGACCCTGGCCCGCATCTGGCCCATCCCCGGCTCGCCCGGCATGGAGCACCGTATCGGCGGCCTGGAGCGCAGCTACGATACCGGCCACATCTCCTACGACCCCGCGAACCACGAGAAGATGTCTCTGGTGCGCCAGCAGAAGGTCGACATCATCGCTGACGACATCCCCGAGGCGAAGGTCGACGGCGCCCCAGAGGGCGGCAAGCTGCTGCTCGTAGGCTGGGGCTCCACCTATGGCGCTATTCGGCAGGCTGTCTTGCAGTGCCGGGCCGAGGGTCTGGACGTGTCGCATGTGCACGTGCGCCACATCAACCCGCTGCCTAAGAACTTCGGTGAGGTGCTGAGCCGTTACGACAAGGTCGTGGTGCCCGAGATGAACCTCGGCCAGCTGCGCCGCATCATCCGTGACAAGTACCTGACCCCCGCCGAGGGCCTGAACAAGATCCAAGGCAAGCCCTTCAAGGTCGAAGAGATCGTGGCCCGCGTGCGCCAAGAGCTCGCATAAGGAATACGGAGCGAACCATGGTGACCGTAGCTGACAAGCCAAAGCTGACCCGTAAGGACTTCCAAAGCAGCCAGGAGGTCCGTTGGTGCCCCGGATGTGGCGACTACGCCATCCTCGCCGCGGTGCAACGCTTCTTGCCATCCCTCGGGGTGCCCAAGGAGAATATCGTCTTCATCTCGGGCATCGGCTGCTCCAGCCGCTTCCCGTACTACATGAGCACCTATGGGTTTCATACAATCCACGGGCGCGCTCCCGCCATCGCCACCGGCACCAAGGTCGCCAATCCAGACCTGAGCGTATGGGTAGTGACCGGGGACGGAGACAGCCTCTCCATCGGCGGTAACCACTTCATTCACGCGCTGCGGCGCAACGTGAACATCAAGGTCCTGCTGTTCAATAACCGGATCTACGGGCTCACCAAGGGCCAGTACTCCCCCACCTCCGAGCCCGGGAAGATCACCAAGTCCTCGCCCGTGGGTTCGCTGGATCACCCCTTCAGCCCGGCCTCTGTGGCCTTGGGTGCTGAAGCCACCTTTGTCGCCCGGACCATCGATCGCGACGCCAAGCACTTTGACCAGATGCTCAAGCGCGCGGCCGAGCACAATGGCTCGGCCGTCGTCGAGATCTTCCAAAACTGTAACGTCTTCAATGACGGCGCCTTCGTGCACTTCACGGACAAGAAGAAGAAGGACGATAACCAGCTGCGCATCGAGCACGGTAAGCCCCTGCTCTTCGCGGGCGGCACCAAGGGCATCCGCATGGGCGGCTCCAGCGGCATGGCCCCTGAGGTCGTGACCGTGGGTGAGGGCGGCGTGGATATCTCCGAGATCGTGGTGCACGACGAGACCGAGCACTCCGGCGGGCTGGCCTTTATGCTGTCTAAGTTGCAGTCACCGGAGTTCCCCATGCCCATCGGTGTGCTGCGCTCGGTGCAGCGCCCCAGCTACGAGACCCAGGTCACCGATCAGCTCGCGCAGGTCGCCGCCCGTAAGGGTGAGGGCAGCATCAAGGAGCTTCTCACCTCGGGAGACACCTGGACGGTGGACTGAGTCACCGTGACCGAGGCCCGCCAGCTCGGACGCCTATGGGCGCGCTCTGCGCCCATGCTTCAGCTATTTTCCCGCATCGAAGAGGCCGCCTCCAGCGAGGCCTCCATCATCATTCAGGGCGAGACCGGGACCGGCAAGGAGCTGGTCGCGGAGGCCCTTCATGAGCTCAGCCCGCGCAGCGCCCAGCCCTATGTGGTGGTCGATTGCGCCGCTATCCCCGCAGAGCTCATCGAGTCCGAGATGTTTGGGCATACCAAGGGCTCATTCACCGGGGCCTTCGGGGACAGAAAGGGCGCCTTCGAGGCGGCCAACGCAGGCACGATCTTCATCGATGAGATCGGAGAGCTTCCGCTGGACCTGCAACCCAGATTGCTCCGCGTGCTCGAAAAGCAGCAGATCAAGCGCGTGGGTGCTGTGCAGACCCGGGACATCAACGTGCGTGTGGTCGCGGCCACGAACCGTGACCTTCGACGCGAGGTCGAGGACGGCCGGTTCCGTGAGGACCTGTACTTCCGGCTCAATGTTGTGAAACTCAGCTTGCCGGCTCTGCGCGAGCGGCCGGATGACATCGTCTTTTTGGCCCAGCGCTTCTTGGCCGACGTGCCCGGCCCGAATGGCCCCATTGAGCTGACCGAGCCCGTGAAACGCCGGCTGCGGCAGTATGAGTGGCCGGGCAACGTGCGAGAGCTAAGGAACCTCATCGATCGCGGCGCGGCCATGTCGGATGCGTTCTTTCGAATGCCGGATGACTTTGGGCGCAGCCTCGAGCTGGACGGCGCACACGGTGCAGCTCCGGGTTCAGGCGTGGGCCTCAGCGTCGAGCCGCTGCGCGCCCCAAAGCCCACAGCCACGGTGGCCGACCCCGGCGCGACAAACTCCCTCACCCACAGCCTGTGGCAAGGCCGGCCTTATAAGCAGGCGCGGGACGCGGTGATGGCCGACTTCGAGCAAGCCTACATCCGCGCGCTGCTTGACGCCCATGAGGGCAACGTATCCGCAGCGGCGCGCGAGGCCGAGATTCATCGCAACGTCTTTCATCGCATGATGGCCCGCTACGGAATCGACCGCTGACGCCCCAGCGCCCACCCCTGAGTGGCCCGATCGGTACACGGGTTCGCGGCCCCGGTGGGCTATGGCATGGTGCCGAGCGTGGAGACTCTGCGAACATGAATTCAACTGCGTTCAAAGCGGCGCTGATCTGCCTGGGGGTGGGCATCGCCCCGCCGGCGGTCGCCCAAGACCGCCCGGTCAAGCGCCCGAAGGTGATGCGGGAGCTCAAAGGCATCAAGAAGAACAAGGGGCTGCGCCCGCTCAAGGCGCGTGCTCGGGATGGCATGAAGGCCTTGGAGCGGGACGCTCAGGCGGACGAGCAAGACGCCCAGCGGCCGGCCCAAGGGCTCAAACGGGAGCTCAAGGAGCGCCGTAACGCAGACCGCGCCGCGCACGATCGGCGTACTAAGCTGAAGACGCGGGGTCCCCGAAGCGCGGCACAGATGCGCGGGCTGGACGGCAAGGCGGCGCGCAAAAAGCGGGCGGCCATGCAGCGCATCAAAGTCAAAGAGCACATGCGCAAGTACCGAAAGGGCCCCATCACGGCCCCGATCGTTGAGCGGCAGCGCCGCCACGCCAAGCGCATGGCCAAGCTCAACCGAATCCGCGAGCTCGCCACCGCGAACAAGGATACCAAGGCGCTGGAGCGCCTCGACAAACTGCAGGGGCTGGAGGAAGCCCAACACCATAAGTGGTTGGAGGCGGCACAATGAACCGGCTGATGATGACGTGCCTGAGTCTAGGCGTGGCCCTCACCGTGGCCGCCTGCAACGAAGCCCCCAAGGAGCAGGCCCCGCCCGCCAAGCCGGCGGCCACTCAGCCCGCGACGGAGGCCCCCCCGCCGGCCCCGGATGTCCCAGCCCCAGCGGCCGAGGTGGACGGCGAGCTGGCGGTACCTGCCGACTTTGAAGAGGCGGTCGCAGCCGAGATCACGGCCGAGAACTACGCGGCTGAGCTCGACAAGCTGGAAGCTGAGCTCACCCCCTGAGCTGCGGCCGCGGCCACACGCCTGCCGACCGGCTGGTATTCCCCCGTTTCTGGTAGAAACCTCGGGTAAAGACCCCCATAAACATGCATACTTGCGCGGAATATGAAGCGGGGCGCAATTGTTTGGGGACTTGCCCTGACGGTGCTTTCCTTGAAGGGGATCGACGAGGCCTGGGCCCACCCCGGCCTGCACCACGACTGGCACAAGACCCAGCTGCAGCTTGAAGCCCAGCCCTTCAACCCGGAAATTCGCCTGCGACGGTCCCAACTGGCCCGCCTGCAGGGCCAGATGCTCACCAGTTATTATGAGGCGCGGTGGGCGCGTTCGCTTGCCCCCAACGCCGCCGGTCCCTTACGGGGCCTGGGCCTGGCCGCCCTGGGACTTGGTCTTCGCGAACAGGCCCATGGCCACCTTGAGGCCTACTTCGCGGCGGGTGGACAGGCCTTCGATGCCCGCGTGGCCCTCGCCAAGCTCAACTGGCAACGTGGTTTGCACATCAAAGCTCTGGCCCAGCTGGAGCTAGCCCTAAGGGGCAAGCCGGACGTCGAGGTCGGGCTGCTGCGCGCACGGTGGCAACAGTCTCGAGGGCTGGCAGCGGCGGCCGTAGCTGGACTTCGGGACTTGATGCCCAAGCTCAGCGGCGCCCTGCTCATTCGACGGCAGCTGGTAGCCATGGAGCGCGACCGAGGGCACGGCGAGGCTGCGCTCTGTGAGGTCGACCAGGCCCTGAAGTTCGCGCCCAAGGATGTGGGCTGGCAGCTCGAGCGCGCGCGGATCCTACAGAGCCTGCACCGCCCCGAAGATGCGCAACAGAGCCTGCGCGGGGCTCTCGCATCCGTGAACTACGCGATCACCCGCAGACCTACAGCGCTGCGTCTCGCCCAAAGAGCCGAGGTCCGGCTCGCCTTGGGCGACCGACGCGGCGCCTCCGACGACATCATTGAGGCCCTAAGAAAGAGCCCTAGCTTCAAGAAGGCGCAAACGATGGCTTCTGCCCTGAATCTGCCCGCTGCGCCTAAGGAGACCCCGCCATGAGACTGCCCCAATGCACGCGATTCATCGCGGCCCTGTGCCTAAGCATGGGCCTGCTGAGCGCAAATAGCGCCACGGCCCAGGTCATTCGCACGCCCTACGTGCAGATGCTGGGCCCAGACCGGGTCACGTTGATGTGGCGGACCGATACCAGCCGGCCGGCTGACTCCCGGGTCCGCTACGGCACGACCCAGGGCAACCTCAGCAGCCAGGCGACCAGCACCGCGGTCAACCCGGCCTCCAATACCAACGTGCGGGACCACGCGGTCACCATCACGGGGCTGACGCCGGCCACCCGCTACTACTATGCCTACGGCACTCTTAGCGGTGGGGACGACGGTGGTGATGACGCCCTACACTACTTTGAGACGGCGCCCACCGTGGGTTCGCAGAGTCGCTTTCGCGCCTGGATTATGGGTGATTCGGGTAATGGCAACAGCACCCAGGCCGCCGTGCGTGACGCGGCGCGCGCCAACTTCGCCCAAGACCCGCCGCAACTCTACTTGCACATGGGTGACATCGCCTATACCACCGGCACGGACGCTCAGTTCACGAATAACCACTTCGCGGTCTATGCCGACACCCTGCTGCGCACCGCCTTTTGGCCTGCCGTGGGCAATCACGAGGTCGGCGCCTCCGACTCCCCCACCCAGAGCGGCCCGTATTACGACGGCTTCATGCTGCCAGCCGGCGGCGAGCTGGGCGGCTCCCCATCAGGCACCGAGGCCTACTACAGCTTCGACTACGCAAACGTGCACTTCATCGTGCTCGACACCGCAGATACCAGCATCTCGGTGGGCTCCACCCAGCTGAACTGGCTGCAAGCTGACCTCGCCTCGACCCTGCAGGACTGGATCGTGGTCTTCTTTCACCATCCTCCCTATACCAAGGGCTCGCATAACTCTGACAGCACGGGCGACTCGGGCGGCCGCCTCGTCAACGCGCGTGAGAACATCTTGCCCATCCTTGAGGCAGGCGGAGTTGACCTCGTCATGTCCGGCCACTCGCACATCTACGAGCGCTCGTATCTGATCGACGGCGCGCATGGCTACGGCAGCACAACGCCGAGCTTCTCGGTTCTGCAAGCTGATGGACACATTCTTGATTCCGGGGACGGTCGCACCAACGGAAATGGGGCCTATACCAAGCCCGTGGGCCTACCGGCCAACCAAGGCACCATCTACATCGTCGCGGGCCACGGCGGCCAGGGCGCCGGCGGCTCTGCCAACCACCCGGTGATGTACTTCTCGGAGACCCAGAACGGCTCCTGCGTCATGACGGTGAACGGCAATACGCTGTCCCTGGATAACGTGCGCCGAGATGGCGTCGTCAGCGATACCTTCACGCTCGTCAAGCAGGTCACCACCTGCAACTCCGCCGCGGACTGCAGCGACGGAAACCTCTGTACCACCGACCAGTGCGTCAACAGCGTCTGCCAAAACCCGCCCGTCAGCTGCACCGGCGGACAGACCTGCAACGCAGGCAGCGGCCAGTGTGTGGACCCGCCCACCACCGTGACCTTCCAGGCCCCTTTGAGCGGCTACACCGGACTCACCGATACTTTCATCTCCGAGGCCAACCCTACTAACGCCTACGGTACCCAGCCAGACGCTGAGTTCGACGCGGACGACCCGGGCGGAAGCGGCCAGAGCAACCTGCTGCTCATCCGCATGGCCAACCTCTTTGATAGCAACGGCGGGCCCATCCCCGCGGGCTCACAGATCGTCTCAGCCAGCCTACAGGTCACGGTCTTCGATGCCGGCAGCACCGGCGACGTGCATGAATCCCTGGTTTCTTGGGACAATAGCACCACGTACAATACCTTCGGTGGAGACCCGGGCGCGGACGCCACGGAGTATGGCCCGCGCATCAATGGCCTGGGCGGAGGCACCGGCAACCAGAGCGTGGACGTCACTGCAAGCCTGGCTGCATGGTCCCAGAATCCCGCGGCCAACCTAGGTTGGTTGGTGCGCCCCACCGGCACCAATGGCGTGCAGATTCGCACCGGCGAGTTCTCGGACAACGCCTCGCACCCCAGCCTGACGGTCAACTTCATCCCCGCGAGCACCGGCGGCTGCCCCACGACCTGTGCCAGCGGCACCGCGTGCCGCCCCAGCTCCCAGCAGTGCGAGGCCGTCTCGACGGTGAGCTTCCGTGATGGACAGTCCGGCTACTCTGGCACCCTGGATACCTTCCTGAGGCAGGGCCAGCCCAATACGGCCCAGAATAACGCCAACGCCTTTGAGTGGGATGCTGATGACCCGTGGGGCTCCGGCATGAGCAACGTCGGCCTGCTTCGGCTCGGCAACCTCTTTGATGTCAACGGCGGCCCCATCCCGACCGGCGCCGAAGTGGTCAGCGCGCAGCTCGACTATACGATGCGCGATGACGGCGCGGATGGCACCCTGCACGAAGCGCGGGTCACCTGGGACGAAGCGAGCACGCACAATAGCTTCGGCAATAACAACACCCCGGGCGTAGACCCCAGCGAGATTGGGCCCAGCCTAGGCACTGCGCCCGGGTCTCCAGGCGTGCACAACGTCGACGTGACGTCTAGCTTGCAAAGCTGGTCCACCGCCCCGGCCAGCAACTTCGGCTGGGTGGTCGTGCCCGCCGGCAATGACGGCGCCGAGGTGCTGCCCCGCGAGCACAGCGTGGTCTCGGAGCGTCCTGGCCTCACAGTCACCTTTTTCACGGTAGCAACCCAAAACTGTGCCGTCGCCGCCGACTGCGACGACGCCAACCTGTGCACCATCGAGATC
>SPJJ01030604.1_pt1 | contig 15409 bp, 14 predicted proteins | sample 3741741 | NCBI WGS metagenome assembly SPJJ01 (sample SAMN10925908, study PRJNA522277) | cold seep metagenome | isolation source: Elba SIP-enriched marine methane seep metagenome, extraction at timepoint T1 | place: Italy: coast of Elba, Mediterranean Sea | collected 2014-05 | reverse complement strand
TCAAGAAAAAGATACTGATAATGCAAATAACCCCATTCCAGTGGCATTATCCATGCGCCCCATGGCACCACAAATCAATGGTCTGTCTTTTGCCATGGATCGTGTGACCGATAGCGAAAAGATCGCGCTTAATGCCATAAAAAAAATCAAGATTTACCATACGCATGGTCAACGTGGCATGGGCATGATGGGCGGTGGTGGAATGGGGATGATGATGGCTCACCCCATACATTTGCACGGCCAACAATACCAAATCTTGTCACGGAGATTGACAGGCAACAATGCTTCTTACGCTACCGTCAAAGATGGGTTTATTGATACTGGCTGGAAAGATACCGTGCTGGTCATGCCGGGTGAAGAAATCGAAATCATCAAACCTTTTGAAGATTTTAAAGGCCTGTTCCTGTATCACTGCCACAATCTGGAGCATGAAGATCTCGGCATGATGCGACAATTTTACGTTTCCTGATCGATTTAATTCTCTTTTCCGGCAAGCTTTTTCTTGATTCCGTTTGCCGGATTTTATACCTCGCCAGGCACCCATCCAGCTTGAACCATTTCTCAAAATCCTGATTTCAAATTCTTTTTTCAGCGAATTTGTCTATATTTTTCTCACCTCCTCTCACTTTTAAATCTCTGAAATTAATAAGTACGAGAGACTTCACAGATAAACACGTTGGAATGAAATAATTTTATACCCAACGATCCAGAGAAAAACGCAGACATGACAGTGCAAAAGGGTTTTACATTAATTGAATTACTGGTAACGATTGCTATCGCTGGCATTGTGGCGACTGTTGGTATTCCCAGTTTCACGCAATCAATTCGAAGCAGTCGTTTAACCACTAACATTAATGAATTAGTGACCGCTGTAAATTTGGCACGAAGCGAAGCAGTCAAACGTAATCAGTCTGTTTCCATTATTCGAACTGGAGCCAATTGGGAAGATGGGTGGGATGTCATTACGGATGCAGATGAAGATGGCACCGTTGATGTGGGAACGGATGAAATACTTCGTACATATGGCGCTAGACCCGGTGGCTTTACGCTACGTGCGACGAGTAATATTGCAGGCAGGTTAACCTATCGTTCCAGTGGTTTAAGTGATAAAGCAGGAAGTTTTGTACTTTGCGACAACAGTGATGCTAATAATGTACCTGAAGCCAACACCTCACGATTAGCTATTGTAAATATTGTCGGCAGAGTTCGTATGGGAACAGATGGTGATAATGACGGCATCCCGGAAAAGTCAGATGGTGAAATCACCTCATGTACTGTCTCACCTTTCGTTTGATGCAATATGCTGAATTCTAAAGGCTTTACCCTCATTGAAGTTCTGGTGTCCATGCTTATTCTGGCTATCGGCTTGCTTGGACTTGCAGGGTTGCAAATGAACAGTCTAAAAAACAACCAAAGCGCTTTCATGCGAACGCAAGCGACCATTCTCGCATACAACATTGCAGACCGCATGCGTGCCAATGTCACCGATGCAGGCCTATTAGGAGCCAGCACTTATATTCAAACTGCGCCTACCGCCGCCGCTGCACAAGCCGGCTGTACGGCGGTTGCAGGCACCTGCACAACTGCGCAAATGGCGCAACAGGATCTATTTGAATGGAATACCGATGTTGAAGCAATCTTACCACTTGGCAACGCAACCATTGCCATCAACGGAACGACGTTTACAGTCACCATACAATGGGATGATGAGCGCGATGGCAATAACAACAGTGGCAGTCTGGCAGTGAGCTTTCAATTATGACGACTATTCTCCGTTCAAAACAAGCGGGCATGACGCTGCTGGAAATCATGGTGGCCATGGTGATTGGCCTGTTTCTCATTGCCGGCCTGTTTAATATTTTTCTCAGCAGCACACAAACCTATCGTATGCAGGACAATATGTCCCGTATGCAGGAAAACGGTCGTTTTGCTATGGATTTTATTATTCGTGACATGCGTATGGCCGATTACTGGGGATGTTTACGTGCCGGGCTGGCCAATGTAACAAACAACCTTGATCCCGCAGGTGTGGGTTATGATGCGGCAATCCATGGCTATGGCGGCGGCATAGATGGAACTGAAGGTGCAGCCGGTGCTAATGCTGCTGTGGACGCTTCTGATAGTTTAATTATGCGCGGCGCTTATGACGCAGGTATTTTTGTTGAAGCGCCTTTTGGCCCTCAAGCATCGTCAAATATACAAGTTACGGTTGCCAATGGACTAGAAGAAGGTGAAATCGTATTGGTGGCAGACTGTACGCAGGCAGACATTTTTCAAATTACCAATGCTAACCCCAACACTTCTGGCACTGTAGTACATAACACAGGCGCAGCGCAACAACCTGGCAATAATAACGTTAGCAATCCTGGTTGCCCTGGTGCTAATGCCCATTGTTTATCTAAAGTATATCTTGGCGATGCCGCCATTTATAAATTGGCATCCATTACCTACGCTATTCAAAATGGTGCTGGAGGTAGGCCTTCTCTTTTTCGATCATTCAATGGTGTTAACGCTGAACTAGTGGAAGGCATCGAAAACATGCAGATACTATATGGAGAAGACACCAATGGTGACAATACCCCCGACTATTATGTACCAGCAGATGATGCAGGGCTTACTATGGATAATGTTGTCAGTGTACGCATTAGTCTGTTGGTGTCTTCTCCAGATGACGGTTTAACCTCGCAAGCCATTCCATTTACCTATAACGGCGCCACAAATACACCTGCTGATAACCGTCTTAGACGTGTTATCACTTCAACGGTTGCCGTTCGCAACCGTCTTCCCTAGGAGTCATCATGAGAACCACATCTTTAACCCAACAAAAAGGCGTTGTGCTAATCATCAGCCTGGTCATGTTGCTTCTATTAACCCTCATTGGTTTAACCGGTACACAGGTCACCAGTCTGGAAGAAAAAATGGCCTATAACACACGTGATAATAACTTGGCATTCCAGGCGGCTGAAGCCGCATTACGTGGTGGGGAAGCACAAATTGAAACGATCATTGCCCTAAGTGCCTTTGATGGTGATAACGGATTACTAGGCGAATCAGACGCTCAGCATGATTACGCCACAAACGCAACCTGGGCAGATATCAATACCGCTGGTGATAATTCTGATGATGATGCCATTGAATTCAACACCGGCTTTGCGGTACTGGCTTCTCAGCCTCGTTTTTATATTAAGCATCTTGGCACCTCCGATGATTCCAGCTCAGGCGCCTCAATCAATATTGGTGGCTACGGCGAATCCACGGCGGGATCATCTACCTCTTTCTTTACCGTCACAGCAAGAGGGACGGGGGCGCAAGATAACAGCCAAGTATATTTGCGTACTCATTACGCTAAAAAGTTTTAATTTTTTCATCGATTAGAGGTCGTCATGAAAATACAATCTATTTTACAAAGCCAATGTCTTTCCCTGACGCTATTGGTCGCTATCAATTCACCCACCCATGCAGCACCGGGAGATATTTCCAATACACCATTATTTACTTCAAACAATTCCCAACCTAATGTTTTTTTTGAAGTGGATGATTCCGGCTCTATGGATTGGGAGTTTTTGACCATAGAGCACTGGCACGCGTGTGGATATAACATTAACTCAGATTCTTGCGGTATCTGGATGATAGAGGGTCTTCCATTGTTATGGTCAGGGACACAATGGTTGTTTTTTTATTATATCTATGACAATACCGATGATTCCTATATCAATGGTTGTGACTCTGATACCCCTACCATTGACCTATGCCCAGGGGTTGCAGGAACAGCCACTTATGACTGGCGTAATTTTTCTTCGTCATTTAATGTCCTCTACTACAATCCTGATACCACCTATGAGCCTTGGGAAGAAGGTGATGGAAGTTCAATGGGTAATGCCTCCTTTACCGCAGCCAGGAGCGATCCACAATCCGGCAAGACAGGCTATACCGACACAAAAAATTTAACGGGTATTATTTACCATGTTTGGTCTGATACACACGGATTCAGCGGTGCGCATCCAACCAGTTTCACCTCCAATAAAACAACAGGTGCAAATAACATGGTTGACTGGTGGGACGAACACTTACGTTATACAGTGAATGCGTCTTCTATCACTGTCGATACAATCACCTATACAGGAACTAAAGGTAATACAGAAACGCTTTCCTCAACAACGACCCTCACAGGCACAGGTACACATACCTTGCTAGGCGGTAAAACCATTGCAGAGGTTCAACAAAACATCGCCAATTGGTATCAATACTATAGAAAACGTTCATTTGTCGCGAAAGCTGCGATTGCCAATGTGGTATCAGAAAATACTGATTTCCGTTATGGATTAAATTTTATTAATGATTCTAATTTCACCTATAACAGTACGACGACAGACTTTATTGAAGTACCATCAGGTATAGGTTCGACCTCTGCCAATTCATTGTTATTAGATGGGTTATTTAATCTTGTCTGGCCAAATTTTGGGACACCTTTACGACAAGGCCTGGAACGCGCAGGGAAATATTTTGATAATACCGATAGTCACACTGATCCCATTACCAATTCCTGTCAACAAAATTATACTGTTTTGTTTACCGATGGCTATTGGAATGGAAGCGATCCTGCATCTGGCATAGGCAATGCTGATGGGGATGGGCATAGCATCACTGTGGCTGATGTCGCAAAATATTACTATGACCAGGATTTGAGTTTACTGGATAATGATGTCGTGCCGAATGTGTTTGATACGGCGACGCATCAACATATGGTGACCTATTCTGTTGCGTTTGGTGTTGAAGGTAGTTTAACCGATACAGATAATGATGGCTGGCCCGGCACTTCGCCCGGTATTAATGAAAGTGATGACTGGGGCGATCCTATTAATTCCACCCCGGCAAAAATTGATGATTTGTGGCATGCAGCGTATAACTCAAAAGGTACTTTTGTTTCTGCCAGTACGCCTCAAGAAGTTTCTCAGTCTTTATCAGATGCTTTGGGGAATATTAATGACAGATCGGGAAGTGCTGCTTCTGTGGCTTTTAATACCACGACGTTAACGGGTAACAGTGCTGTGTATCTTGCCCAATTTAACAGCAATAACAGTAAATGGAGTGGCGATTTACTCTCTTTTGCATTGAATTCAACAACGGGTGATGTGGCTTCCAATTATACGTGGTCAGCTGCCACACTACTTGATAGTGACGCCGACCCCGTCAACAACAGAAAAATTTTCACCTATAACGGAACGCAAGGTGTTCCATTTCAATGGGGAAATTTAACAACCTCACAACAAGCGGATTTAAAAACCAACCCGGATGGTTCTACGTCTGCTGACTCGAAAGCTCAAGCCCGTTTAAATTTCCTGCGTGGCGATCGTTCAAACGATGCAGATAACAGTAGCCGAACCTATACATTCCGTAAACGTACAAAACTACTTGGCGATATTATCCACTCTGATCCAATTTATGTGGGTGTTCCGCAACTGTACTGGCCAGACGCTTCTCCTTTTCCAGATACCATTGGCACAAATACCTATGATGATTTTAAATCTGGTTCCGCTCATACCCGTACACCTATAATTTATGTGGGATCAAATGATGGCATGTTGCATGGTTTCAACTCCTCCACAGGTGCTGAAGTTATGGCCTATATCCCTAACCATTCTTATTCCTCCGCTTCTGCGACAGAAGGTTTGCATTATTTGACGGATGTTAATTACAGTCATCGTTATTATGTTGATATGCCTGTAGCCGTGTCTGACGTATATATTGATAAATCCGATTCTGTTGATGAGAACAGCGATGGCAGTAATGATGACTGGCACACCATCCTTATTGGTGGTGGCCGGGCGGGTAGCCGCGGAATTTTTGCACTGGATATCACTGATCCAACCAACTTTGTTGAAGATTCAACCCATGCTGACAAACTGGTGTTATGGGAATTTGATTCATCCGACGATACAGACCTGGGGTATACCTTTAGCAAGCCCATTATTGGTATGTTAAACAATGGTAAATGGGCGGCTATTTTTGGTAATGGCTATAACAGTACGGGTGATGGAAAAGCTAAATTATTTATTCTATTTCTCGAAGGGGGTCTTGATGGTACCTGGACTGCAGGCACAGATTACCTGGAAATATCTACTGGTGTCGGCTCAATTGTATCCAGTGACTGTACAAATGCCAGTAGCGATTGCAACGGGCTATCCACCCCGCAAGCTGTAGATATGGATGGCGATAAAATTATTGACCGGGTTTATGCGGGTGACTTAAAAGGAAACCTGTGGGCATTTGATTTGACCGGTTCTAATACTGGAAACTGGAACATTGCTCATAAACAGGGGCCAAATTATAAACCATTATTTACCGCAACCCATCATGACACGCTATCGGGTTCAACACCCACTCAAATCAGTACCACCGCTCAACCTATCACCGATAAGCCCATTTTAGTTAAACACCCTAGCGGCTTAGGTGGAGACCCTGATGTGCTTGTGTTTTTTGGTACAGGTCAATATTTAAATAGTTCAGATATAACAGATACGAGCGTGCAATCATTCTATGGTGTTTGGGATAAGGGGGATCATTCGCTCACCCCTGCCAATCTTATTGAACAATCATTTATTTCTGATACGTTTATGAATGATGGCAATGATGTTTCAAGCTCTGTCCGCATCATTACTGACGAATCGGTAGATTATGCTGGCAGTGATATGGGCTGGTTAATTAACCTGACTCTAGCATCGGGCGAACGCGTGATTGTTGATCCCGACGTACGTGGCGACTATGTATTTTTTAATACCTGGATTCCTGATGCCAACCCATGTAATGCGGGCGGGGAAGGTTACTTGATGGTTGTGAAACAATTAGACGGTGGACGCCCTGATTCAGCCGTTTTTGACCTTGATGGAGATGGCAGTGTTGATAGCTCGGATCTGGTCACTGTAACGATGAGTGATGGGAGCGGAGGCACTATAACTGTGTCTTACAGTGTCAGTGGAGAAAAATTCAGTTTTGGGTTACCGGCTTCATCAAATTTTTTAAGTACCAAGCAATATACGCCAGGCACGGATGGAGGCTCTACTATTCACACCCGGACAATCGAGTCAATTGACTCCGCGGGTACTGGGCGACTTGCCTGGCAGGAATTACGTTAAATCTATCTGGAACAATTATGAAAAAATTATTAACGCTAATATTTTTCCTTTTCTTTTCATTCTCAGTAAACAGTGCTGAAACGCACGGCAGTGGCACGGTTAATGAAGTAAATATCATCGCTGGATACATTGTCATTAATAATGTCAAATACGCTATTACACATGGGCAAACCCAATTTATTTCGGGGAATAAACATATTGATCTTGCCCATCTTAAAAGAGGCCTAAAAATTGACTATATTGTTTCTGAGGGAAAAATAAAACAAATCAATGTTAAAACATCTTTAATTAAAGGTTAAAAAATTGAAATCAAATAAAGCATTTACTTTGATTGAATTACTCGTTGTTGTCGCCATAATTGGTATTTTGGCCAGTATTGCCTATCCAGGCTATCAGGATTATGTGACACGCTCCCGCCGAGCAGATGCTCAGGGTGCCCTGGAAAATTTTGCTAATACAATGGAACGCTATTTCACAGAAAATAATGATTACTGTGATGCAGGAGGTGCTGGAGGAGCAAACACATGTGGCATTGCCGGAACCAATGATACCGGTAGCCCTTCAATCTTTCCCACAACCAGTCCGGCCAGTGGAACTGTTTATTACAATTTAACGATTGAAGCAGCAAATGCGACGACGTATACCTTAAGAGCGACACCAACCGGTGCCCAGACTGGTGACGGAATTCTTGAATTAACCAATACCGGGCAACGCGGCTGGGATAGAAATGCGGATAACGATACGGCTGATGCTGGCGAAAACAGTTGGTAATAATTTTCGTTGAGCTGTGACAATTATTTAAGCAATATCACATTCACCCGCACAAGAAAGACTGGTTCGTTTAACTGATTCACCTAACTTTATGGCTGTCAATTCTCCTCCCCAAAGACAGCCAGTATCTATCGCATAGCAATTATCAGCGGCATAATATCCAAGCGTAGACCAATGGCCAAAAATAATTTTGATGTCTTTAGTTTTACGTTCTGGCACTTTAAACCACGGCATTAAATGCTCAGGTTGCTTACCCGGTGCTTGTTTATGTTTAAAATCTAAAACACCCTCTTCAGTGCAATACCGTAAGCGGGTAAAGCAATTGACTATAAATCGAATACGCTCCACACCTGTCAAATCATCATGCCACTGGGTAGGTTCATCCCCATACATTGTTTTAAAAAATTCTTTGTAATTCACTCCATGAATCATTTCTTCCGCCTCTTTTGCCATGTGAATGCTTTTTTTAACATTCCATTGTGGCGGTAAACCTGCATGAATCAAACAATATTGATCATTATGATGAAGTAAGGGTCTATGTCGTAACCAGTCAATTAACTCTTCCCCATCGTGGGCTTTTATAACAGACTGCAAAGTATCTTTTCTGTGCGCTTTGCGCAGTTTTAATGCATAGGCAATAAGGTGTAAATCGTGATTTCCCAACACACTGATAGCTGCATTTCCCAAAGATTTAATAAATCGTAGTGTCTCCAGCGACTTGGGCCCTCTGTTTACCAGATCGCCTACAAACCATAATTGGTCTTTTCTGGCATCGAAGTCAATTCGTTCAAGCAAGCGTTGCAAATCGTCATAGCACCCCTGTATGTCACCAATCGCATAAATAGACATCAGTGCAGGGTTCTAGGTACAGATAATGTAAATTGAGGAATTAATGCATTAAAGCTTTCATCGTCATCTGAAAGCATGGCATATTTGCCTTCCATCACTCCGACCGGCGTTTCAATCATTGCACCGCTGGTATACCTGAACGTTTCACCAGGTTTTAAATAAGGTTGTTCCCCAATCACGCCTTCGCCATTCACTTCCTGAACCTTTCCATTGGCATCTGTTATCAACCAATGTCTGGTTAACAATCGTGCCGGTATATTGCCCATATTGGTAATCGTAATTGTATAAGCGAATACATATCGGTCATCGTCAATAGAAGATTGTTCTTGGATATATCGCGTTTCTGTTTCTACAATGACATTATTTTTTTCATTCATCGAATATAATTTTGATTGGGTTACTAAAGCCTGAAACCGCATTGACATGACAGATTCAGGTAAAATGCAATTTAAATCATATACACTTTATCTTGAATTCTTATTTTCAATACAGATTCTCATTTATTTCATCCTAACTGTACATTAAACGCAAGTGACTTTCATGTTTGTACGTGCTTTTCTTATTTTATTGTTTTATTTCCATCAACCTGTTTTTGCCGCCGATGCTGATGATCTTTTCGCCGCTGCAACCTTAGGCAAACTACAGCGGGTTAAATCTTTACTGCATAATGGTATAGATGTGAATGCAAAAACAGACCAGGGAAGAACGGCAATAATGGGCGCAAGTTACAATGGTAATTTAGGCATTATTAAACTGTTGTTAAGTTATGGCGCAAATGTAAATCTAGCGGATAACAGTGGAAACACAGCACTGATGGATTCACTTAATTTTGGTAATTCATCAATTTTACAATTGTTAATATCAGCCGGGGCAGATATTAACGCAGTCGATAAACAAAACATCACAGTATTAGCCAAAGCAAAGCAAACGCCTTATAAACATTTAGCTAAAATGCTTGAAAAAGCAGGCGCTAAAGAGAAAATTGAAACACCTGTTGTTGAAGACACCACAGAATCAAAAGATGCAACTGAAACAGAAGAAACAAATGAATCAGAGTAAACAATTTCATGTACATATTTTAGGCATTTGCGGCACATTTATGGGCGGACTGGCTTTAATCGCCAGGGAACTAGGCTACAAAGTCAGTGGCTCTGATCAAAACGTTTACCCCCCAATGAGCACTCAGCTTGAACAACAAGGTATTGAACTGATGCAGGGATACAAGGCTGACAACCTGCATCCTAAGCCCGATCTGGTGATTATTGGCAATGCATTGTCACGTGGCAATGAAGAAGTCGAAGCCTGTCTAAATCTAGGCTTGCGTTATATTTCTGGTCCGCAGTGGTTATCTGAACATGTTTTGCATAATAAGTGGGTACTGGGCGTTGCTGGTACACATGGTAAAACAACAACCTCCAGTATGTTAAGTTGGATTTTACAAGCGCAAGGATTTGAACCTGGTTTTCTGATTGGTGGCATCCCTCTAAATTTCGGCATTTCTGCCCGTTTGGGCAAGTCTGATTTTTTTGTGATTGAAGCAGATGAATATGACTCCGCCTTCTTTGATAAACGCTCAAAGTTTGTCCATTACCGTCCGCGCACCGCTATCCTTAACAATCTTGAATTTGATCATGCCGATATTTTCGATGATCTGGATGCGATTAAAAAACAATTTCATCATCTGGTACGAACCATCCCTGGCAATGGACTGATCATTGCACCGCAACAAGACAATAACCTTCAACACATGCTGAATATGGGATGCTGGACACCTATACAACACACAAGTATTGAACAAAATAGTTTGTGGCAAGCCAAATTACTGGAACACGATGGCAGCAGTTTTGAAATTTATTTTGACGGACAAAAACAAGGCCAAATTAATTGGTCTTTAACGGGTCAGCATAATGTATATAATGCGCTGTCTGCAGTGGCAGCTGCCAAGCACATTGGCATTACCTCAGACAGCGCCATTGACGCCCTGCATACATTTAAAAATGTAAAACGACGCATGGAAAAAATCGCACAGAAACAGGCCATGACCTTTTATGATGATTTTGCCCATCATCCCACTGCAATACATTTAACACTGGATGGACTGCGTAAGCAGGTAGGTGATGAAAAGATCATCGCTGTGATAGAACCGCGTTCCAATACCATGCGTATGGGCATCCATACCGAAAGCCTGGCCAATGCGCTCAAGGCTGCCGATGTCGCTATTGTTTACCAACCAGAACACCTTGACTGGAATCTACAGCAATTACTTAACTATGCCGATAACCTGACGATTAGCCCATCTATTGAAGATATTATGCGGCGGTTAGAGAATGAGATGAATACTCAATCTCCCTGTCATACGGTGTTTATGAGTAATGGCAGCTTTGGTGGAATTTATAAACGTATACAAGAAGAGTTGTAATGTGGATCGATTATCTATGCCGGTTATTTCACCATAATTCCGGTTTAGATAAAGCTGTAACACAGTTTATTAGCAAAGGTGGTGTATTTTTTTTAACCGTATTCAATTCAATCGCCTGCCATCCAAATGGATACTCAAGCGCATAAGGCGCAGTAAATTGCTGCGCTAGATCCGCATTAAATCCAAAACGCCCATAATAATCGGGATCACCATACACAAACACAACGCTCACCGCGTGTTGGAATAAATAGTGCAATCCATATTTTATAAGTCCAGATCCCACGCCCTGTTTTTGCTCATTGGGCTTTACCGCAAGAGGCGCTAATATATAACCAAGAAATGATCGATCATCAACACTTCTCACTGGACTAAACGCTACATGTCCCAATATTTCGCCTTCTCTCTCTGCAACCAGAGAAATAATCTCCGGACTTGAATGTTCATTCAATAACTCAATAGCCAACCGTGCAACTGAGTCATTTTCACTTTCAGAAAATGCAGAGAAGTAGATATGTTGAATGTCTTCCTTGTCATCAAGGGTTACCGGTCTAATGTTCATTATTTTTCTTCAATAGCATCCAAATACAACGAAAAAGACAACTTGACTGTCTAGTTGTCATGCGGTTTTTGAGCACTGTTTATAGCCATTATTTCTTGGCAGAAGCTGGATGAGACATGTTCATGTAAACACCACCTTGTTTAAGCTCTGTAAGCATTTGATTTAACCGCTTTAGTTTTGTTGATTCTAGTTTTGCCTGGTTGATCCAGCCGATGTAATCATTTTGTTGATAAGCAGGACGCGTAAGATAATCCTTCATCAGGTTCTCTTTTTCCAAAGCATTTTTTACAAAATCAGGCATCAAGTGACGATCGCGCTTTAACTTTGAATAGTCGGTTGCCATGAGTAAATGCCCAATTTATTCGTATACATTTTTCTACACAGAAATCGGTGCCTTGATATGGGGATGAGACTGATAGCCCGCTATATCAAAATCCTCATAGTGATAAGAAAAAATATCAACAGGTTTGCGTTTTATATTTAACGAAGGTAATGGGTAGGGGCTGCGTTGGAGTTGAAGTTGTGCTTGTTCCACGTGATTTGTGTACAGGTGAACATCGCCACCTGTCCAGATAAAGTCACCGACTTGTAAATCGCATTGTTGAGCCACCATGTGAGTAAGTAATGCATAACTGGCGATATTAAAAGGTAAGCCGAGGAAGGTATCGCAGCTGCGTTGATAAAGCTGGCAAGAGAGTTTGCCGCCCGCCACGTAAAATTGAAACAACGTATGACAGGCCGCCAGAGCCATTTTCCCTTGTTCAACATTTTGTTGTGGACTGATGGATTCATCCGGCAGATCAGCCACATTCCAGGCTGAGACGATCATCCGTCGACTGTCCGGTGTATTTTTTAATTGTTTGATCACCGCACTCACCTGATCTATATGCTGTCCATTAGCTGCCGGCCAACTACGCCATTGATAACCATAAACCGGCCCCAGGCTTCCTTGTTCGTCTGCCCATTCATCCCAAATCGTCACACCATTGTCTTGCAGGTACTGGATGTTGGTATCGCCCTGTAGAAACCACAGCAATTCATGGATAATGGACTTGAGATGCACTTTTTTGGTGGTCACCAAAGGGAACCCTTCAGCCAGATTAAAACGCATCTGATGGCCAAATATGGATAAGGTACCACAACCGGTGCGGTCACCCTTTTTTGCCCCTTCGTGAAGTATTTTATTCAGTAAATTGTGATATTGCTGCATGCGTTGTTAGATATCCAGGTTAGCAACATCAAGTGCATTTTTAACGATAAAGTCTCTTCGCGGTTCTACAACATCACCCATCAATGTAGTAAAAATTTCATCGGCGGCTATGGCGTCTTCAATGGTCACTTGCAGCATACGTCGTGTACCTGAATCCAACGTGGTTTCCCATAACTGTTCTGGATTCATCTCACCCAAACCTTTATAACGCTGAATATGCTGTCCTTTTTTTACTTCTTTCATCATCCATTCGTAAGCCTGTTTAAAATTTTCCACGGCTTGTTCGCGCTCGCCAATACGCATGATGGATTCAATAGTGAATAAATTGTGCGTGTCTGCGGCGTATTTAGCAATTTTCTGATAGTCAGAACCTGTGAAGAAACTATCCTTTATGACAAATATTTTAGATATTCCATGCAACCTCCGCGTTACGGTCACTTCAAAGTCTTCTGCATGTTGATAATTGAGTTTGATGTCATATTCTGCTTTATTTTTTACTTGAACTAAACGATGCTTTAAATCGTTCAGCCAAGTCTGCAGTTCTTGTTCATTGCTCATTTCTTGCTCGGTCAATGCCGGCATGTACGTCATGTGCTCAAGAAATTGTTCATCATATCGACGACTCAGTTTCGCAATCACATTCATGACTGCATTATATTCAGTAGCAAGTAATTCCAAACCTTGGCCTTGAATGACTGGAACAGATTCTTCTGTTTGTAATTGTGATTTATCCAAAGCCATCTGGATGAGATATTGATTTAACTGATCATCATCTTTGACGTAATGTTCTTGTTTACCCTTTTTTATTTTATATAACGGTGGCTGTGCAATATAGATATGCCCACGCTCTACCAACTCTGGCATTTGACGATAAAAGAAGGTTAACAACAAGGTTCTGATATGCGAGCCATCCACGTCCGCATCTGTCATTATAATGATTCGATGATAACGTAGTTTCTCTATATTATATTCATCTTTGCCTATGCCACAGCCTAATGCGGTAATCAACGTTCCAATTTCATCGGAAGAAATCATTTTGTCAAAACGCGCTTTTTCTACATTCAGGATTTTTCCTTTCAACGGTAAAATTGCCTGTGTTCGTCTATCTCTACCTTGCTTGGCTGAACCGCCAGCAGAGTCCCCTTCCACAATAAATATTTCTGAAAGAGCAGGGTCTTTTTCCTGACAATCCGCCAATTTCCCAGGTAAACCGGCAATATCCAATGTTGTTTTACGACGTGTCATTTCTCGCGCTTTACGAGCGGCTTCCCGAGCTCTAGCTGCGTCAATGATTTTATTACCGATGGTTTTACCTATTTGTGGATTCTCCAACAGATATTCCTGAAGTTTTTCATTCATGGTGGATTCCACCAGAGGTTTTACTTCTGATGACACCAATTTATCCTTTGTCTGTGAAGAAAATTTAGGATCAGGTACTTTAACGGATAATACAGCAGTCAGACCTTCCCGAGCATCATCCCCTGTAGTAGCCACCTTTTCTTTTTTTGCTAAACCATTCGCCTCAATATATTGATTGATGGTTCGGGTCAATGCACCTCTAAATCCTGCAAGGTGGGATCCTCCATCGCGTTGTGGAATATTATTGGTATAACAGAAGATATTTTCTTGATATGAATCATTCCACTGCAATGCCACTTCAACCGTGACCCCTTCCTTTTCTGCACTAAAATGAAAGACCTCTTCAAAAAGTGGGGTTTTATTTTTATTGAGATGCTGTACAAATGCACTGATTCCACCTTCAAACTCAAATACATCTTCCTTGTTGGTGCGCTCATCTTTTAGGCAAATTCTCACCCCTGAATTTAAAAAAGATAATTCTCGTAAACGTTTAGCTAAAATATCGTAATGAAACTCTACATCTGAAAATGTTTTTTTACTGGGTTTAAACGTTATCTTTGTACCACTTCCTTCAGTTTCACCCACTGCTGCTAAAGGTGCCTGTGGCTCTCCCATTCTGTACTCTTGCTTATACAGTTGAGAATTTTTTCTTACCTCCAAAAACATAACTTCAGATAAGGCATTCACCACCGAGACACCTACGCCATGCAATCCACCGGATACTTTATAAGCATTATCATCAAACTTTCCGCCAGCATGCAAAACCGTCATAATCACTTCCGCTGCAGAGCGCTCTTCTTCTGGGTGAATATCTACCGGTATCCCTCTACCGTCATCTTTAACAGAGACAGAACCATCGTTATGGATGATGACATCTACCCCCGTACAGAAACCAGCCAGTGCTTCATCAATGGAATTATCGACTACTTCGAATACCATATGATGCAAACCGGTACCATCATCTGTATCTCCGATATACATTCCGGGGCGTTTTCTCACTGCATCCAACCCTTTCAGCACCTTAATATTTGAACTATCGTATTCGTTGTTATTTTCACTCATATAATTTCCATGATTGCTTATGCCATTACGGCTTATAAATGTTTCAC
>SPJJ01050643.1_pt1 | contig 15414 bp, 15 predicted proteins | sample 3741741 | NCBI WGS metagenome assembly SPJJ01 (sample SAMN10925908, study PRJNA522277) | cold seep metagenome | isolation source: Elba SIP-enriched marine methane seep metagenome, extraction at timepoint T1 | place: Italy: coast of Elba, Mediterranean Sea | collected 2014-05 | reverse complement strand
TATCATGTTTTTAGATTTGGTTGCTGATGATGGCGAAGTGAATGGTTGTCTCATGTACCAAAAAAATTGGCATTCATAGCAGCAAGTTCTCGTCAATTGGACGCATGTGTCTCCGCTTAAAAATTTATAAGTGGGGTGTGCATTTGGCTTGGATTATGGATGATTTTACTGCGGCGATGGGAAAACGCGGTGGGATTGGCGACGCATAGAAAATCATGGCAAATTTAACCGGGTTCGGAATATGTCTTGAATAGCTTAGATGTTCTTGAATTTGATTTAAATATCCAATGCATTTCAATTGGATATTACCTTCGACTAACGTCACGTGGTTTGGTACAATTCTTTCTTTTTTACGTCCCGTTTTAAAAGGCCTGTTTCGTATAAGCGGGTGGGTATTGAACGCTGGGCGTTTATTCAATGACAGCTTGCCACTGTGCCAATTAGCAAGGATTCATGACAGACTTCGCCAAAGAGATAATCCCCGTCAATCTTGAAGACGAGATGAAGCAGTCTTATCTCGCCTATTCCATGAGTGTTATCGTTGGGCGCGCCCTGCCAGATGTTAGAGACGGGTTAAAACCGGTGCATCGTCGGGTTCTGTATGCGATGAACGAGTTAAGCAACGACTGGAACAAGCCGTACAAAAAATCGGCGCGTGTCGTCGGGGATGTCATCGGTAAATACCACCCGCATGGAGATACCGCCGTTTATGACACCATCGTGCGTATGGCGCAGCCATTTTCCATGCGTTATATGTTGGTTGACGGGCAAGGTAATTTTGGCTCGGTTGATGGTGATTCACCCGCTGCAATGCGTTACACCGAAGTCAGAATGGCAAAAATTTCGCATGAGATTCTTGCCGACCTGGACAAGGAAACCGTCGACTTTTTGCCTAACTATGATGAGTCGGAGTCAGAGCCGACGGTGATGCCGACACGGATACCGACGTTGTTAGTCAATGGGTCTTCCGGTATCGCAGTGGGGATGGCGACGAATATTCCACCACATAATATTAGTGAAGTGATTAGCGGCTGTTTGGCCTTGATCGAAAATCCAGAGCACACTATCGCTGAACTGATGCAGTTTATTCCCGGTCCGGATTTTCCTACAGCTGGAATTATTAATGGCGCTAATGGAATTTATGACGCTTATGCGACAGGCCGCGGACGCATTTATTTAAGAGCGCGATGCCATTTTGAGGATATTGGCGATGGTGCGCGTCAGGCAATTATTGCCACTGAATTGCCTTATCAGGTTAACAAGGCACGTTTGCTGGAAAAAATTGCAGAAATGATTAAAGACGGCAAGCTGGAAGGTATCTCCGGTTTGCGCGACGAATCAGACAAAGACGGTATGCGTATGGTGATTGAACTGCGCCGTGGAGAAGTGCCGGAAGTGGTACTGAATAATCTGTATAAACAGACCCAGTTGCAAACAGTGTTTGGCATTAACATGGTGGCCTTACACGAAGGTAGGCCGCATTGCCTGAATTTGAAGGAGATTCTCAATGCGTTCATTAATCATCGTCGTGAAATAGTTACTCGGCGTACCCTTTACAACTTGCGCAAAGCGCGAGAACGCGCCCATGTTTTGGAAGGTTTGGCCGTTGCTTTGGCCAATATTGATGAAATGATTGAATTGATCAAATCGTCTGCCAATCGAAATGAAGCAAAACAGGGGTTGTTGGCCAAGCCCTGGCAGGCTGGGTTGGTTGCCAGCTTGCTGGAACGCGCGGATGCCGAGCGCTCCAGACCAGAGGATTTACCTAAAGAATTTGGGATGTCGGGTAGCGAGTATCGCTTGTCTGATGCTCAGGCACAAGCCATCCTGGATTTGCAGTTACACCGTTTAACCGGTCTTGAGCAGGAGAAAATCGTCAATGAATATAAACAGTTACTTGAGTTGATTGACGGTTATCTGGAAATTTTAGGCAGTGACGTGCGCTTGATGGAAGTGATTCGTGAAGAGCTGGAAGAAATCAAAGAAAAATTTGGTGATGAGCGTCGTACCGAAATAGTACAGGACCATTTGAATCTGACAGCCGAAGATTTGATTACTGAAGAAGATATGGTCGTGACCATGTCGCATGAAGGCTATGTCAAGTCGCAACCATTGACTGATTATAAGGCACAACGCCGAGGAGGGCGAGGCAAGTCGGCTACCGCAACTAAAGAACAGGATTATGTTGAAAAGCTGATTATCGCCAATACCCATGACACCATTCTGTGTTTTTCTTCGGCGGGAAAAGTGTATTGGTTGAAGGTGTTTAATTTGCCGGTTGCCAGCCGGGCGTCACGCGGCAAACCATTTGTGAATCTGTTACCGTTGGAGCAAGGGGAAAAAATCAATGCCATGCTCAGCGTGCGGGAATATAATGTAGATGAATATGTGTTTATGGCGACGGCTTCTGGGACAGTGAAAAAAACCCCGTTGAAAGAGTTTGAACGACAGCGCGCAAACGGTAAAATTGCCATAGACTTGCGAGAAAATGACACGCTGGTTGGTGTGGCGATTACAGATGGGCAACAAAAGGTCATGTTGTTCAGCAGTAGCGGCAAAGCTATCTGTTTTGAGGAAAGTGATGTGCGCTCGATGGGGCGGACTGCCGCAGGTGTGCGAGGCATTAAATTACAAGCAGGCCAGCGGGTAATTTCTTTAATTATTGCCACCGAGGGTATGGTGCTGAATATTACCGAGAACGGTTTTGGTAAGCGCACCCGGTTGGAAGAATTTAGCTGCCATAAGCGTGGAGGCCAGGGCATCATCGCTATTCAGACCAGTGACCGTAACGGGGCGGTAGTGGGTGCCGTGCTGGTGAGTGAATCTGATGAGATTATGCTAATTACAGATGGCGGTACGTTGGTGCGAACTAGAGTGAATGAGATCTCGGTTGTTGGCCGCAATACGCAAGGTGTGACGGTCATTAAGCCAGATGAAAATGAAAAGGTGGTCGGCGTTGATCGTATTGATGGTTTGCTTGACGACGATGATGAAATTGAAGATTCAGAAATTGAAGGAGATAACGATTAATGTCGCGGGTTTATAATTTCAGTGCAGGGCCCTCAGCTTTGCCGGAAGCAGTGTTGTTAAAAGCACAACAAGAAATGTTGGATTGGCAAGGTACGGGCATGTCGGTGATGGAAATGAGTCACCGAGGCAAGCATTTTTTGTCAATTGCGGAAGCCGTGTTGCAGGATTTACGCGAGTTAATGGGGATCCCAGATAATTATAAAATTGCTTTGTTGCAAGGCGGCGCAACGGCGCAATTTTCTTATATTCCGCTAAACATATTAAATGGCAGAAGCAAGGCCAGTTATGTGAAGACAGGTTCCTGGTCTGGAAAGGCAATTAAGGATGCTGCCAAATATTGCCAGGTGCAATTGGCGGCAAATTCAGAAGAAAGCAAATTTACCAGTATTCCTGATGTGGCTGGTTGGCAGGTTGATGAGGATTCTGCCTATTTGCATTACACCAGCAATGAAACCATTCACGGTGTCGAATTTCAGGAAATTCCTGATGTGGGCGATATTACGCTGGTCTCAGATATGTCTTCTAATATACTTTCACGTCAATTTGACGTGAGTCGCTATGGTTTGATTTACGCGGGTGCGCAAAAAAATATGGGGCCTGCCGGCGTGACAGTGGTGATTGTCAGAGAGGACCTGATTGGCCATGCTCAAGCCGGCGTACCTGGCATATTTGATTATCAACAACAAATTGATAACGATTCCATGTTGAACACACCGGCGACGTATAATTGGTATTTGTTGGGATTGGTGTTGCAATGGTTGAAGCAACAAGGTGGCGTTGCCGCGATTGAGAAAATCAATATTGCTAAATCGAACCGGCTGTATCAGGCAATTGACCAGTCATCGTTGTATAGCAATCCAGTGGATGAAAATTGTCGTTCGCGTATGAATATTCCTTTTGTGTTGGCCAATAGTGAACTGGATAAGTCATTTTTGGCGGAAGCTGAGAAAAACGCTTTGACGACACTAAAAGGACATCGTTCAGTCGGTGGCATGCGAGCAAGTATTTACAATGCTATGCCGGAGGCAGGTGTTGATGCGCTTATTGATTTCATGGCCGAGTTTGAAAGAACCCACTAGCGTTTGAGCATGACGGAAATTATTCCACTGGCAGAATTGCGTGAGCGTATTGATTCGCTTGACCAGCAAATCCTGACGCTGATTAATCAGCGCGCAGAATGTGCGATGGACGTGGCGCGAACCAAAATTTCTCAGGGGGAAACCGGGACATTTTATCGTCCAGATCGTGAAGCCGAGGTGTTAAGACGAATTAAAGCGTTGAACCCAGGGCCTTTGGCGGATGATACATCGGTACGTTTTTTTCGTGAGTTGATGTCTGCCTGTCTGGCTTTGGAAAAACCATTGGAAGTTGCTTTTCTAGGGCCTTCCGGTACGTTTACACAGCAGGCAGCCATTAAGCATTTTGGGCATGCGGTTGATGCAATTCCGGTGGCCACAATCAATGATATTTTTGATGAGGTGGAAAAGGGACACTGCCAATTTGGTGTGGTGCCGGTGGAAAATTCAACAGAAGGTGTGATCTCGCATACATTAGATCGTTTTATGTCTTCACCGTTACAAATTTGCGGTGAAGTTGAGATTCGAGTACATCAGAATTTGATGGGCGCGATGCTGGATCTTGCAGAGATCAATGAAGTGTTTTCCCATCAACAATCACTGGCGCAATGTCGACATTGGTTAAACAGTCATTTACCGGGGGTGCTTTGCACGCCAGTCAGTAGTAATGCCGAGGCTGCCCGATTAGCGGCAGAAACCCCCGGCAAAGCAGCCATTGCGGGGGATGTGGCTGCTGAACTATACGAATTGAATTTGATTTCCAGAAATATAGAGGACGATCATAACAATACAACACGTTTCATTGTCATTGGTCATCAACTGTCTTCGTCTACCGGTAATGACAAGACATCCGTTGTGGTTTCAACCGGTAACAAACCTGGCGCTTTGCATCAAATTTTGCAGCCTTTCGCTGCATATAATATTGGTTTGTCGCGGATTGAGTCACGGCCTTCCAGAAAAGAAGTCTGGGATTATGTGTTCTTTATTGATATGGATGGGCATCAGAAAGATGAGGGCGTTGCCGCAGCGTTGGCCGCTTTGCAATCAAGTGTCAATATGATCAAAATTCTGGGGTCTTACCCTAAGGCTGTTATCTAAGGCAGGCGTATGAGTGATAATTCATCGAATATAGTAGATTTTGCATTACCTGGGGTTCAAAAATTGGTGCCGTATGTTCCCGGCAAACCGGTTGAAGAGCTGGAGCGCGAGTTGGGTATTCAAAATATCGTTAAACTTGCCTCAAATGAAAATCCTTTGGGAACCAATCCGGCGGTTTGTGAAGCCATTCAAGCCAATCTTTCAGAATTGACCCGCTACCCGGATGGTAACGGTTTCCGTTTGAAAAATGCCTTGTCTGAAAAATTAGCGGTCGATTTTTCTCAGATTACTCTTGGAAATGGTTCTAATGAGATTCTGGAGTTAGTTGCACGCACTTTCTTAAGTGTTGAACATGAAGTTGTGTTTTCACAGCATGCGTTTGCAGTTTACCCGTTGGTCACTCAGGCGGTAGGGGCGACGGCACGTGTCATTAAAGCGGATAATTTTGCTCATGACCTGACCGCCATGCTGCAGGCAGTGAACGAAAAGACACGGTTGGTTTTTATTGCAAACCCGAATAATCCGACGGGTACTTTTTTATTAGCAGAACAGCTAGAGGCATTTGTTGCGGCATTACCAGTGCATGTGCTGTGTGTGTTGGATGAGGCATATTATGAATATGTCAGTCCTCAACAGCGTGTGGATTCAATAAGCTGGCTAGAAAAATACCCTAACCTGATCATTACTCGTACGTTCTCAAAAGCTTATGGGTTGGCGGGGTTACGCGTTGGTTATAGTATTTCTTCGTTACAAATTGCAGATTTATTAAACCGTGTTAGACAACCATTTAATAATAATTTGTTGGCGCTGGTGGCAGCCGAAGTGGCGATAAATGATGAGAAATTTTTGGCGCAGGCAGTACAAGTAAATCAAGCTGGAATGCAGCAATTGCAGCAAGGATTTGCCTTGTTAGGGCTGGAATGGATTGAGTCTGCAGGGAATTTTGTAGCGTTAAATCTGCGTCAGCCTGCCATGCCAATCTATGAAAAATTATTGCATAAAGGGGTGATAGTCAGGCCGGTAGCCAATTATGAAATGCCTGAGTTTTTGCGTGTTAGTATTGGTACGGAAGCCGAAAACAAGGGTTTTCTACAAGCACTTGAGACAATTTTAGACGATGTTTAAGCGGGTCTGCATTATTGGTGTGGGACTCATTGGTAGCTCGGTTGCGCGGGCTGCGAGGCAACATGGTCTAGCGCAGAGCATTGTTGCATATGGTCGCAAGGAAGATGTGCATAATTTGCAGTTGGCAGAAGAATTAGGGGTCATAGATCAATTTTTTCTGGATATGCATTCTGCGCTACAGGATGCTGATTTCGTGATAATAGCTGTGCCTGTCGGAGCGTTTGAATCGACCTTCAGAATGTTGCAACCACATTGGCGGCAGGATGTTTTGTACAGTGATGTGGGCAGTACAAAAGGGAATGTTGTTGATGCAGCAAAACGTGTATTTAACGAGGTGCCTGGAAATTTTATTCCAGCCCATCCCATTGCTGGCGCAGAAAACAGTGGTGTCAAAGCAGGATTTAGTCAGCTTTTTGAAAATAAACGTTTGATTATTACGCCGTTGGAAAACAGCAATTGCTTGATGCTTGATAAGTTAACACGATTTTGGGAAGCGATTGGCTCGAGTGTTTCTCTGATGGATGTTCAACACCATGATGCTGTTTTGGCCGCGACCAGTCATCTTCCTCATGTGTTAGCGTTTGCTTTGGTGGATATGCTGGGGCGGGAAGATGAGCAGATGGAGATTTTTAAATATGCAGCCGGAGGGTTTAAGGATTTTAGCCGGATTGCATCAAGCGACCCCAAGATGTGGCTGGATATTTGTCTGGCAAATAAACAAAATATTTTGCCTTTGATACAACAATTGCAAAATCAATTAAGTGAAATTCAGCAAATGCTGGAAGGTGATGAAAGTCAGCATCTGCTACAAAGCTTTACCTATGCCAAAGAGGCTAGGCAACGATATATTGATCAAATAGAAACTTCTTAACATGACACAAACAATTACTTTTACTGTTCAGCCTGGTGGAAGCCTGCGAGGCGAGATTCGTGTGCCGGGTGACAAATCCATGTCGCATCGTTCTATCATGCTGGGTTCATTGGCCGATGGCGTGACCCATGTGCGCGGTTTTTTGAATGCAGAAGATGCATTGGCAACATTGCAGGCGTTCAGGTCAATGGGGGTAGAAATTGAAGGGCCGGAGAAGGGCGAAGTGACCATTCACGGAGTAGGGAAACATGGTTTGCAACAACCAAAAGAACCTTTATACCTGGGCAACTCCGGGACATCCATGCGCTTATTGAGTGGTTTATTGTCGGGCCAGAAATTTGACAGTGTTTTGACAGGGGATAAATCACTGGAATCACGTCCAATGCGTAGGGTGACTGAACCATTAGCCAAAATGGGCGCAGTGATTGAGACTCAGAAAGACGGTACAGCTCCTTTAACAATCAGAGGAAGCAGTCATCTGAAAGGTATTTATTATGATATGCCGATTGCCAGTGCTCAGGTGAAATCCTGTTTGTTGTTGGCTGGCATGTATGCCGAGGGTGAAACCAGTGTTGCAGAGCCTGCGCCTACGCGCGACCATACGGAAAGAATGTTAAATGGGTTTTCGTATCCAGTCACCCGCAAAGGCAATGTGGCGACGATTGATGCCAGTGGTTCATTACATGCTTGTGAAATTGATGTGCCCAGTGATATTTCCTCAGCGGCATTTTTCCTGGTGGGGGCAAGCATTGCAGAAAACTCTGATGTGACTTTACAGCACGTTGGAATTAATCCAACCCGTACCGGGGTTATTGATATTCTGCGATTGATGGGCGCGGATATTGCGTTAATGAACGAGCGTTCAGTAGGCGGTGAACCGGTTGCTGATATCCGCGTTAAATCCAGTCAGTTACACGGTATTGATATTCCTGAAGAGCTGGTGCCATTAGCCATTGATGAGTTTCCAGTTTTATTTGTCGCTGCAGCCTGTGCACAAGGACAGACACGGTTAACCGGAGCTAAAGAATTGCGGGTAAAGGAATCTGACCGTATTCAGGTGATGGCTGATGGATTGCAGATTCTGGGAGTGGATGCCCAGCCGACGGAGGACGGTATGATCATTAATACCAGCTCAATTGGTAGTGGCACAGTTGAGTCACATGGTGATCATCGAATTGCAATGGCATTTTCGATTGCCGGGCTGAGAGCAACAGGTAGCATTACGATCACAGATTGTGAAAATGTAAACACCTCATTCCCTGAATTTCGTGCTTTAGCTACGCAATTAGGTTTAACCCTGGAATGCCAGTGAGTATGCCGCCGGTTCTAACTATTGATGGCCCAAGCGGAGCAGGAAAAGGTACTGTTTCGCGTAGCGTGGCCAGACACTTAGGCTGGAACTATTTAGATAGTGGTGCAATTTATCGTTCTTTGGGGATTGCGATAAAAAATGCTGGAATTGAGCTTGATCAGCGTGAAGAAATTAGTGAACTGGCTTTGAAAATGGATTTGTCGTTTCAATGTCATGACTCGTTACAGGTCTTTCTGGCTGGTCAGGAAATAACCCATCAACTAAGCCTGGAAAGTACCGGACATATTGCGTCAGTGATTGCCGCTTATCCGCAGGTAAGGTCCGCATTGCTGCAAAAACAGAAAGATTTCAGGCTAGCACCAGGGTTGGTTGCAGATGGCAGAGATATGGGGACGGTGGTGTTTCCAGATGCTCAATATAAGGTTTTTTTAACGGCGAGTGCCGAAGCTAGAGCCAAAAGAAGATATAAACAGTTGATTGAAAAAGGAATTGATGTTAATCTCACACAAATTACCCAAGAGATAGAGGCGCGAGATCAGCGCGATCGCGAGCGGGCAACTGCCCCTCTAGTTCAGGCTGAAACAGCACTGTATCTTGATTCAACCGCCTTGTCTATTGATGAGGTAGTGGAAAAGGTGATAAACCACGTCCAGTAATCAACCGGGCGTTTAATGAATCAGTTTGCTGATTATTAGGGATGCTGCTTGGCGACAAGTGGCTTTTTTTAACTTTATAAAATTTTGATTAAGTCTGTTTGCTTAAAAGCAGGCTGGGAATGAGATATGAGCGAAAGCTTTGCTGAATTATTTGAAGAAAGTCTAGCCCAGACGGAAATGCGTCCGGGTGCAATGTTAATGGGTACAGTTATTGATATCGAAAATGAATTCGTTATTGTCAGTACTCAAGCCAAATCAGAGGGTGTAATCCCGAAGTGGCAGTTTTTAAATGCAGATGGTGATCTGGAAGTTGAAGTCGGTGACGAAATTGAAGTCGCACTTGACTTGTTTGAAGACGGCCTTGGTTCAACACTGCTTTCGCGTGATAAAGCCAAGAAAAATAAAGCGTGGGCTGAGCTTGAAAAAGCATTTGATGACCAGGAAACAATTGTTGGTCGCATTAATGGAAAAGTGCGGGGTGGATTCACTGTCACCGTTGGCGCATTGAGAGCTTTCCTACCGGGGTCGTTGGTCGATGTGCGTCCTATACGTGATACAACGTTCCTGGAAGATCGTGATCTTGAATTTAAAGTCATCAAGATAGATCAAAAACGCAATAACGTTGTACTCTCACGTCGTGCTGTCGTTGAAAAAGAATACAGCGAAGAAAGAGAAGAATTGATGAAAACACTGGAAGACGGCGCGACGGTCACCGGTGTGGTTAAAAATCTTACCGATTACGGTGCATTTATTGATTTGGGCGGTATTGATGGCTTGTTACATATCACTGATATGGCATGGCGTCGTGTACGTCATCCTTCCGAATGCGTTGAAATAGGTCAGGAAATTAAGGTTAAAGTACTTAAGTTTGATAAAGAGAAGACACGTGTTTCTCTTGGTATGAAGCAAATGGATGAAGATCCATGGCAAAATATCGCCCGACGTTACCCTGCTGGCACTCGAGTGTTCGGCAAGGTTAACAACCTGACGGATTACGGTTGTTTCGTTGAAATTGAATCTGGCGTTGAAGGTTTGGTTCACGTTTCAGAAATGGACTGGACGAACAAAAACGTTAATCCTTCCAAAGTGGTTCAATTAGGAGATGAAGTTGAAGTCATGGTCCTGGAGATTGACGAAGAGCGTCGTCGTATTTCCTTAGGCATGAAACAATGTCGTACTAATCCATGGGATGAATTTGCTGCTACACACAATAAAGGCGACAAAATCAGCGGTAAAATTAAATCAATCACTGACTTTGGCGTATTTATCGGTCTTGATGGCGGCATTGATGGCCTGGTTCATATGTCTGATATTTCGTGGAATGAAAATGACGAAGAAGCTATCCGTCAATACAAAAAAGGCGACGAAGTTGAAACGGTTATTCTGGCAGTTGATTCAGAGCGCGAACGTATTTCATTGGGAATTAAACAGCTTGAACAGGATCCATTCCAAAACTTCATAGCTATGAATGAAAAAGGCAGCTTAGTTAAAGGAACTGTTAAAGAAGTTGATGCTAAAGGTGCGTTAATTGAGTTAGCGGAAAATATTGAAGGTTATTTGAGAGCTTCTGAAATTCAGCGTGATCGTGTTGAAGATGCGAGAACTTTGTTGAGTGAAGGCGACGAAGTTGAAGCTAAGTTTGTGGGTGTTGATAAAAAAACCAAGTCAATTTCTTTGTCTATTAAAGCTAAAGATATTGATGAAGAAACGAGTGCAATTAAAGATTACGGTCAGAAGACCTCTTCTAATACTGCAACCTTAGGTGATATCTTCAAACAAATCGATAAATAAACTGATATAAAAGGAGATGTGCCTTAGGTACGTCTCCTTTTTTTCGTTCAGGAATAAGTGTGACAAAATCAGAATTAATCGAAACACTTGCAAAATCTCAGCCTCATCTAGCTATTAAAGATGTTGAGTTAGCAGTTAAATGTATTGTTGATCAAATGTGTGAGACGCTGGCCAGCGGGGATAGAATTGAAATCCGTGGTTTCGGTAGTTTTTCTTTGCATCATAGACCGCCAAGAGTTGGTAGAAACCCAAAAACGGGCGAATCGGTATCTTTAACAGAAAAATATGTACCCCATTTTAAACCCGGTAAAGAGTTGCGTGATAGAGTCGATGCATCTCGAGAAAAATGTAAAATTGTTGATTAGCTATTTAATCACACTGTAATAATAAATCAGTATTTGATGAAATATTTAGCCTCATTTGTTTTTTTTATAATTTTCATTATCGCGCTGATTTTTTCAGTTCTAAATTTCCAGCCAGTCAGCGTTAATTTATACTTTTTTACTATTTCCCTACCTTTAACTGTTGCGCTTACTTTAGAATTGTTTTTTGGTATCGCTATAGGTTTCTTGGCGGCTCTGGTTCACATCCTCAAGTTAAAAGCACAATTTGCTCAATTAGACAAGAAAACTTCAAGAAAGTAGTTTTTCGTCGGACTCTTAAGCACTCTTTTGATTGTTTGAGTGACAAAAATTCATTATTTCCTCAAAGTTTGTTTTTATCAAAGTAGCCTTTGTTAAATTCAATGCATTCTTCAATAGTAAACTCCTTACATAAAATACTTGCCTGGGTGCGAATGTTGAGCTAAGAGGTTGACGGATTATGGATGTTTCTATTTCGGCGATCCCCATAACTCGACAGCCTCCTGGTTTAATCAGTTAAGAAATAGTTTGATGAACTAATTGACTAGTGTATTATCTAAAATGAGAATGATTATTAATTGTATTAATAATCATTTGTATTGTTGTGATTTGTTTTCTTACGGAGCTTAATTGATGAGTTTGAATTTAAACAGGTTAGAGACGGGTGATACGGGCAAAATAATAGGCTTTGAAAATTCAGGAAAAGCTTACCGCAAAAGGCTGCTTGCAATGGGGTTAACACCCGGAACTGAGTTTACAATCACTCGGTTTGCGCCAATGGGGGATCCTGTCGAGATTAAAATTCGTGGGTTTGCGCTGTCCTTGCGTAAAAATGAAGCCGCTGTATTAATGATAGAGAAAATATGACAGTTAATAGTTACACTATCGGCGTGGTTGGAAACCCAAATTGTGGCAAGACTACGTTATTTAATACGCTAACTGGTGCGAGGCAACATGTTGGAAACTGGCCTGGAGTCACTGTTGAAAAAAAGACAGGAGATTATCAGTTTTCTGATTGTATATTCCAGCTTGTAGATTTACCAGGCACTTATTCTTTGGAATCAGCTGACGACACGGTGTCGTTAGATGAAAAAGTAGCCAGGGATTATGTTGCCAGTCATGATGCGAAATTAATCATCAATATTCTTGATGCCTCAAATATAGAACGAAATTTATATTTGACCTCCCAATTATTGGAAATGCGAGTGCCAATGATTGTCGTCCTGAATATGATGGATGCCGTAGATAAACGTGGTATTAAGATAGATAGTGCTGCTTTGGCCGAAAACCTTGGCTGTGCAGTGGTGCCCGTGACTGCATCCAGCGGAGAAGGAATTAAACAGCTTAAGCAGGAGATATTGCTAGCTTGCCAGCGTCCCGTGGTACCTAAGGCATCTTTTAAATATCACAAGGAAATTGAAGAGGCTATTAATCGGTTAATTGATAAGTATGCATCTGAATTTACGGATACAGAATATGATATGCGCTGGTTGATGTTGCGGTTATTAGAAAGTGATACATTAGCCATGCAAATCGCTGGGGCAGAATTGCAAAAAGAAAGCCAAAAAATACAGCAGCAGATTGAAGAAAATGCCGATGAAGAAATTGATATCCTGACGGCGGATGCTCGTTACGGTTTTGTTAATCAATTAACACACGACTATGTGTGCAAAAAGAATGAAGTATCAAGACACACGACAGACAAAATTGATCGAATTGTATTAAATCGATTTTTAGGCATTCCGATCTTTCTTCTAGTGATGTATGCAATGTTTATGTTTACCATAAATATTGGCAGTGCATTTATTGATTTTTTTGATTTACTTGTCGGTGCGTTTCTGGTTGATGGGATGAGCGTTTGGCTGGCAAGCACGGGTTTGCCAGAATGGATAATCGTACTATTGGCCAATGGTATGGGTGGCGGAATTCAAGTGGTAGCCACATTTATACCCATTGTCGGTTTCCTTTTTATATTTTTATCGGCACTTGAAGATTCAGGGTATATGTCGCGCGCGGCATTTGTCATGGATAGGTTTATGTGCATGATCGGTCTGCCGGGTAAGTCATTTGTGCCAATGATTGTCGGTTTTGGTTGCAATGTACCGGCGATCATGGCGACTAGGACGCTGGATAACCGAAGAGACAGAGTTCTTACGAATTTAATGAACCCCTTTATGTCTTGTGGCGCGAGACTCCCTGTTTATGCGTTATTCGCCGCTGCTTTTTTTCCGGTAGGGGGGCAAAACTTGGTGTTTGGGTTATATCTGTTTGGTATTGTTGTTGCCGTATTTACCGGGTTGATTATGCGGTTTACTCTGTTTAAGGGAGAGGCGACACCGTTTGTAATGGAGTTGCCCACCTATCATATGCCAACCTTGAAAAATGTTTCATTAAAAACCTGGGAGCGATTGCAAACATTTATTTTTAATGCGGGGAAGGTTATTGTGCCTATGGTACTGGTACTGAATGTATTGAATGCTATAGGGACTGATGGGAGTTTTGGACAGGAAAACAGCAAGAAATCGGTGTTGAGCCAGATTGGCCGAAGTTTAACGCCCGTGTTTGAACCCATGGGAATTCAACAAGACAATTGGCCTGCCACGGTAGGTATTTTTACAGGGGTGTTGGCCAAAGAAGCTGTTGTCGGTACGCTTGATGCGCTTTATAGTCAGATGGATAGAGACGCATTAGTTGCAGAGCAACAGGAAGAATTTAGTTTAACGGATGCATTGTTGGAAGCGGCTCAGACGGTACCCGATAATTTACTAGGGGTTGCAGAAAATCTGTTAGACCCTTTGGGATTGAATATTGGCAATGTTGAAAATTTATCTGTTGCTGCAGAACAGCAAGACGTTGACTCGTTGACGTTTTCGGCAATGAGATCCAGGTTTGATGGGAAAGTTGGCGCTTTTGCATATTTGCTTTTTATATTACTTTACACGCCTTGTGTTGCGGCAACTGCAGCGATATATCGAGAAACTGGTACTGCTTGGACTATGTTTGTCGTATGTTGGACTACAGGACTGGCCTATTTTACTGCGACCCTGTTTTACCAACTTATGACCATCAACTTACACCCTCAAACGAGTATCATGTGGGTCGCAATTATTTCTGCGATTTTTATTACAGTCATAATGTCCTTAAAGTTTATTGGTGACAAGCCCCGGTTTAATCTTGAAATGACCTAAGTGTTGGACGAAAAATTATTATGATTTTATCGGAGCTGAAACAATATATACAAATAAATAAACGCGTGTCTTTACGCGATTTAGTGATGCATTTTGATGTTGAGGCTGATGCAATACGTGGAATGCTGTCGAAGTGGATTCGTAAAGGAAAAATCCAACGAATCGCCACCCATTCAGAATGTGGCACAAGTTGTTGTAAATGTGATCCGACACTTACCGAACTGTATGAATGGCTCGAAAAATGATGTAATAAAATACTGTGAAACAGGAAGCTACCTATGTCTTAGTGGACAAGGAGGTTGTCTAAGGCGCATTTTAAATAACCAAAAAAGAGAGACAATATAAACCCGTAGGCAAATAACAAGTGAAGAACAATATACGATTTACCCAGGAAGTTGTATGCCACTTCGATGTGATTTGTTTTTTTTGTTCAGTCAAAAAACAACGTGTTTTGTTAAATACCCAAAGGTAGATTTTTTTTGACTGTAATATAAGCAGTATTAAAGAAAAGATACCCATTCCAAAAAAATATACCCAACGTAAATATCACTTTGTTGTCTGGAAAAGCCCAGAAAATTATGAATGACCTGGTATAAAACAAAGGCAATGCCATCAAAAATTAAATTCAGCAGTATCGTGCAAAATTCAAGGATTACATCAGGGAGCAATAATAACGCAGCAATGCTAATGGCAATGGCAATGTTTTTATAACTTGGTAACCAGAGCGGGAAATGTGAGGTATGCGTAAGCTTTTTTTCTATCATAATGGCTATGTCTCTCAATCAAGTGCAATTCTTCTATTGAGGGTTTAATTCAACGTATGTGAATTACTGTAGCCAAACTGCTGGCAGGGTTTTGCTAAATAGCTATCAAAATAATAAAACTAGCGAATTAAGAACAAAACG
>SPJJ01048927.1_pt1 | contig 15418 bp, 15 predicted proteins | sample 3741741 | NCBI WGS metagenome assembly SPJJ01 (sample SAMN10925908, study PRJNA522277) | cold seep metagenome | isolation source: Elba SIP-enriched marine methane seep metagenome, extraction at timepoint T1 | place: Italy: coast of Elba, Mediterranean Sea | collected 2014-05 | reverse complement strand
TACCGGCGTGATCTGTTCCTGCCTGCCATAAAGTACTGTGACCTTTCATACGGTGATAGCGAATCAGGGCATCCATGATGGTATCCTGGAACGCATGCCCCATGTGCAGACTGCCGGTGACGTTTGGCGGCGGAATCATAATGCAGTAGGAATCATCGGATTCAGTCGATGGGGCAAAATAGCCTTTTTCTTCCCAGGTGTTGTACCAGCGTTGTTCAATTGAATGTGGAGAATAGGTTTTTTCCATGTGTGCGTGTGTATTTTCTTGGCCGAACCAGGGGCCGTTTTGTATAAATGGGAGTTTCGACAAATCTGTTTCGAAGTTCAATTGCGGCGTTAGCCGTGGTTCCCAAAGGAGATATCTATTTTAACTTACTTGTTATTATTCATGTTATGGGTGGTGATATTAAATCCCGCTTGTTGATAGTGTTTGTAACGTTCTCGCCCTGGGAGTTTGCAGGCTTCACTGTTATCCAGAATTTCCAGAATGCGAGCAGAATTCTGGAATGAGGGCGGCATTTGTGAGGATAAATTTAGTACCAGGGCTTGCCATGCGGCAGGAATATTTTGGTGACCAATGAGTACAGTTTGTTGCAGCTGAGGAGGCTGCTGCTCGATTAATACTTCGTGTGGTACGAAACTGCCGGCTCTAAATGTCCATAAGGCATCATCCATACGTTTGCTGTAGGTATCTGAGTCAGTCAGGACAAAACTGAATTGCCCACTGCGATACGCTTTTTCAATCAGTTTGCAGGCGAATTGGATACGTTCCTGCTGGGATTCGCTAGTAAGGATATAGAAACTGATGTCAGGCATGGGCGAGGGGTGGCATTCAGTAGCCGCATGTGTGTGCTGCTGCTACTGAATCTTGAGGATAATTAATGGTTTACGCGGTCAAAAAGGTATTGCATCAGCAGTGGCACGGGGCGTCCGGTTGCGCCCTTGTTTTGTCCCGTGCGCCAAGCTGTTCCGGCAATATCCAGGTGCGCCCAATCAAAGTCTTCGGCAAAGCGGGATAGGAAGCACGCCGCCGTAATGGTGCCGGCGTCTTTGCCGCCGATGTTGGCCATATCCGCAAAGTTGGATTTAAGCTGCTCTTGGTATTCTTCCCATAATGGCAAGCGCCATAGTTTGTCACAGCTGGTTTCTGCCGCATTTAGCAAGTCGTCACAAAGCTTGTCATTATTTCCTAATAAACCACTGGGTACTCGACCCAGCGCCACCAGACAAGCGCCTGTCAAGGTGGCCATATCAATGACGACTTCCGGTTCAAAGCGTTTGGCATAGGTGAGCGTATCGCACAAAATCAAACGTCCTTCGGCATCGGTGTTTAGCACTTCAATGGTCAGCCCAGACATGCTGGTGAGTACATCACCGGGTTTATTGGCATCGCCATCAGGCAGGTTTTCTGAAGAAGGCACCAGGCCAATGACGTTTATCGGTAATTGTAATTGCGCTACAGCCTGCATGACGCCTAGTACGGTGGCACCGCCACACATATCGTATTTCATCTCATCCATGCCTGCACCAGGTTTTAGCGAGATGCCGCCAGCGTCAAATGTCAGCCCTTTACCAATTAAGACAATGGGCTTTTGTTCGCTGTTTCCGCCTTGATAGTTGAGGTTGATCAGTTTGGCAGGTTGGCGGCTACCACGGGATACGGCTAAAAAAGAGCCCATACCGAGTTCTTCCATATCGGCTTCTTCCAGTATCTCGAGTGATAAGTTGGCATGCGCCTGTGCAATTTCGGCTGCTTGTTCTGCCATAAAACTAGGCGTGCAGATGTTGCCAGGGAGATCGCCTAAACGTTTGCTGCGGTTCATTCCCTCTGCAATCGCCAGGCCTTGCAGTAAACCTTGTTGCGCTGAGTCAAGCTGGTGAGCGGACACGGCAATACCGACTTGTTGTAATGGAGGCGTTTCTTCGGGTGGGTTAAGACTGTATTTGTAGATATTGTCACTAAATACTTCGACCGTTTGACGAATTTTCCATTGGGTATCTGCATCTGTCACATGTGCCTCTGTCAGTAGACTGGTAAGGCTGGAAAACTTGTTGTTTTTAATTGCTTTTATTGCAGCTGCCAGGCTTTTTCGGAACAGTTGACGGCAGAGGTCTTCATGTTCGCCCAGGCCAACCAATAGATAATGTTCTAATTTGGAATCAGTGGGCAGCGAAATCAACAGGGTTTCACTGTTTTTTCCTGAAAAGCGCTCACTGTTCAGCGCGGCATTGATAAGCGGTTTGAGGGTGTCGGGTGTGTGTTCAGGTGCAACCACATCCTGATTTTCATAGATGCCAATGATCAGGCAATCGCTTTGAGGTTTGTTTAACGGTAAGGTTTCTATAGAATAGTCCATATAGATGCTTGAGTCGGTTAAAGGTTTAAGCCGGAACACTGTTTATTATCACTGTGAAACAGTCTGTAGGGATGGGCAAAAACCATGATTGCTGTTAAAGGCAGTCATTAAGCTTTGTGCGTGACCATCCTTGTCAGGTGACCAGGAAGATAGTGTGGGTTCACTGGGCTGTTTGTCAATTCAGGCCTAATTATACATAAGTTTGATGGGGATGTTAGTTGAACATGGATTCAACCGAAATTACATCGCGTACCCGGAATTTTAGCTGGGTGTCGATTTTAGACCGGATGATTTGTCTGGATTTGTTTAAAACCATTTCCTCCGTGTTGTCGGTAATGGTTGTTATCATCGTCAGTCGCAAATTTATCCGCGTGTTGGCGCAGGCCATTGATGGTCAGATCAGTCATGAGACAGTCTTTCTAATTCTGGGGCTGAAAACTGTCGTCGTTATATCCACTTTACTGCCTGCTTCCGTATTTATTGCCGTTTTAATGGTTCTTGGACGCATGTATCGAGACCAGGAAATGGCAGCGGTTGCTTCTGCCGGAGGCGGTTCTGGCTTGATTTTTAAAGCCGTGTTTTTGGCAGTAGTGCCTTTGTCATTGTTGGGAGGCTGGTTTTCATTATACGCGACGCCCTGGGCAGAAGCAGAGATGCAGATTGTTACCAATGTGGATAAAAATTCGATTAATGTCAGAGGTATTTCAGCCGGGCGTTTTAATGAATATAGTCATGGTGACTTGGTGTTATATGTCGAAAATATAGATAGCTCGGGTAAGTTGCAGAAAGTGTTTGTGCAAAACCGCAAACCGGATCAATTGGCTGTCGTGACGGCTAATTCGGGTCGCGTGGAAAGACGCAAGGAGGGCTTGTATCTGATTCTGGAACAAGGCGAAAGGCTGCAAGGCAACGCCGGTGAAAAAAAATATGTGATCGAGCAGTTTGAAGAGTACGGTGTTCGACTGGAGAAAAAAGTGCGTGAAATTCGGCTTGATCGTGAGTCAATGCCTACCGAGCAATTGTGGGTAATGGATAGTCTGGAAAATGTTATTGAATTGCAGCGCCGTTTTTCAACACCTTTAGGCATGTTGTTTCTATGTTTCCTGGCCGTGCCATTGGCCAAGCTATCCCCCAGAAGTGGCGTATATGGCAATTTGTTGATTGCGTTTATCGTATATTTTGCTTATGGCAATTTGCTTAAAATTAATGAAGGCTTGGTCAAAGATGCGGTGCTCCCCATTTGGGCCGGGTTTGTATGGATATATTTGTTGATGTTTGTATTTGGTGTTGTGCAGTTGTTTAGGCTGTATGGTTGGCAATGGATAAAAATGCAAATTAGCAGCAAGGAAACACTATGAATGTACTTACCAGATATATGGTTAGAGAGATTGTTAAAGGCTCTCTGATAGCACTACTGGTTTTGATTACTTTGTTTAACCTCGGTACATTTAATGATGAAGTCAAGGATATCGGCAAAGGCAGTTATGGTTTGAATGAAATTGCCTGGTATTTGCTGTTAACAACACCTCGCTTAATTTATGAACTTATTCCGTATGCGGCATTATTAGGCAGTTTGTTTGTGGTGGGGGGGATGGCCAATAATCGAGAAACTGTGGCCATGCGGTGTGCTGGGCTATCTATTTTCTGGTTAATTCGTAGCATCATTTATGCAGGGTTTGTTCTGGTGGTTTTTTCAGTATTCGTGGGCGAATTTGTTGCACCCTCTGCTGAGCGTGCCGCCCAGGTACTGAAAACGACGACACAGAACAGCAAGGTCGTGATGAGTTCTCAATACGGCATGTGGTTTCGTGAAGACAACATGTTTATTAATGTACGGCAAATATATGATGATGGGCTGCTGGGTGATATTTCTATTTTTTCGGTCAATGAAAATAATCGTGTTGCCGAGGTAAAACATTATGATTCAGCACGTTTTATTGATAAGCAGCAATGGCAGGCGAGTGATGTGCAATGGTCTCAGGTGGGCACTGAGCAAATAAAATCAGGCAGTGCTGACCAGCAGGCATGGAATACCTCTATCGATCCAGACCTGATGAATATAGCCGTGGTCAAATCTGACAACCTGTCATTATATGACTTGTATATGTATATTGATTTTTTACAAGGAAATAATCAGAAAACCCAAACATTTGAACTGGCATTCTGGAGTCGGTTGATCAACCCATTGGTTACATTTGTTATGTTGATGGTAGCCGCGCCCTTTGTAATCAGTATCAGGCAACGGGTTGGAAACAGTAGTCGCTTGGTGATTGGCGCCTTAGTGGGTTTAACGTTTAATAGCTTTGACCGAATTGCCGGATATATGGGGCTGGTTTATGGATTAAACCCTATGTTGATGGCAGTTTTACCAAGTTTGTTGGTATTCAGTATTGCGATGATAGTGATAAATAAGCTGAGATAGAAAGGTAGGAAAAAATGCCTTAATTAGTTAGGTCAGTGGGTTCAAACGAGTGGCTTTTTGTATTTTTAAAGGCGTCTGCTTTACCTGTGTGTGTTTAGCAGGAGGTGTTATTAACCCCCCGCTAAACTCATAACTTACCCCATGCTTGCCGTATTAACGTTACGGATTCAGGTGCTGTTATTTTTTTGTTAGGAAATAATATAAAAATGTACATTTTAATGTCATTTTTTTATCATCCAGTTCTGTGACAGCACAATTCTCATATCTCTCTCTGCCAGGCGCTGTTTGTCTTTTTATGCCGCCATTTTCAACTGAATATTTTAACGAAATGTCCATCATGCCGGTGCGGCCACTGACAACATCTTTACCTTGAATAGACAGCGTGCCATTTTTTTTGAATATCCAAAGTGCATCTTGTGCTCTTTTTTCTTTATGTAAAGCCGGGGCAGTTGCAAAAACATGCCATTTTCCTAAAATTTTGGAATTATCTTCAAGTTTGACATTTTCTGCCTGTGCCGTGAATGCAGATAATAGCGCCGTTAATCCCAGTATAGTTGTTGTTTTTTTCATATTTACTCCTTCAAGAGCGTGTTGGTAAGAGTTGATTATAACAATATGCAATAATAGTGGCCATTTTGCGGCTGTAGCATAATCAAACAGGAAAAAATTTTTTATTTATGATATTTTCCGCATGGCATGTAAGTGAATTGAAAATCCTGTTACCAATTTTCAACCAACGTCTGTACAGAATAATAACTAATTGTGAATGGAAGGTGAATTTATGAAACTAAAAACTATTGTACTCACTACTTTGTTTCTGGTACCTAGCTTAAGCTTTGCCACGAATGCTGATGAATGGGTTTATAAAGATGTTACAGGCAACATGAGGCCTGGTCCTGGCTGTACAAACAAAGAAAAAGCAATGGAAAAAGTGATGCCTAAACCAGAAGGTTATAAGGGGTATAGTCGTTTTAATAAATATGCAAAATTAATTTGTGGCGGGGAAGGTTATGGCTGGACCGATGATTCCATTGTTGATCCGGGTGAAGTCGTCTGTGAAGAATGTGGCGGAGAATATGCAGACAAATACCGATGCCAAATGGTGAATGTTGTTGTCAAGTGTAAACAAGTAGTGCGCTAGGAGGTTGTCGGGTTATGGGGTTCGTGTCGCGGAGGTTTTTTTGATCTTTTGAGGCGCATAGCGGTTCTACGTAACGAAAAAGACCGGAAAAGTTACAGCCTATTCCCATCGCCGCAGTAGAATCATCCATAATCCGACAGTCTCTTAGTTAGAAGGGGTGCTGTGAATGAGGAATGGCTACCTCATTCACGTGCCAGTGCAAGATGAACTGAGGTAAATCAACAAGTCGTCTTTAGGCTATTCATGAAAAAAAATTTCGCTGTCTGACAGACGGTCATGCCAGCTGAGGTTTTGTTTGTCTATTAATATCCATAACACGCCTAATCCACATAAAGACCACGATAACAGCATTGCTACAAAACGAATGGATGCTTGTTTCCAGCCTAGTGGTTTTTTTTCACGCGTTAGAATAATCATTTTCCAGCTACGTATTCCCAGGGTCTGGCCGCCATGTGTCCAGAACCAGGTATAAAACAAGAAACTGACCAGCAAAAGATACAGCGGATAAACAATTTGCTGGGACGTGAAGGCCTCGCCCTGGTTAAATGGGAGGATCAATGCGGTGGCAAAAAACCAGAGAGCAATTAACAGGACAGCATCATAAAAAGCGGCTGCGAGTCTACGGAATAAACCGGGGGGCGCTACCTGCTCTTGAGGCGGTAGCGCTTCAGCATTTTGTGGCAATGTATTATTTGAAAAGAGCCAGTTTTTGCCCCAGGTACAGACTCATTCCTACCAGACCGCAAAGCATCACAAGTGCAAATAAAAAGGGTGGTGTATGCAGTAAAAGTATAAAAAAGTCGACGACAAAAATACTGGTTAAAACAGGATGGTCAATAAAACCGTCGATAAGCTTTTTAAACATATAAAGTCCCCTCAAGGCGAGTGATGAAATAAAGTAACCAATGTTATAAGAATATTATACAAGCTGGCGTTTGTTTGATTTTCGGCAAATTCTACTATATAAATTACGGGAATGTAAAAGAATACGCTGTCAAGTTGTAAATTGGGCAGCCACTCTGCTTGATGTTATTATAAACGGTAATATAGTACGTACATTAGTTTATGTAGATGGCCTGCGGGGTTTACTGTTGATCCTGTAGGCGGATGCCAATAGCGGTTGATAAAACCCTTGGAGGCTTCCGTGACAGGCTGATTTACTGCGAGCAAGCCAGATTAGGCCAGATGCCTCGGTCATTATCGCTAAATAGCCCGGCTATTCGCCTTAAATGATCGAATAACCTGTCTCAATCAAGTCTTGCCCGGGCTGTGATCGCTATTCTTGGATAGCTTCCTGGGGGCGATTAAAGCCATTGGATAACGTATAAAATTGTCAGTTGCTTTAGACATAAAAGAGCTAATACAGGGAAATAATTATTATTAAATTCGTTAAGAAAATTTTCAGTCTTTCAGAAAGCCGGAAACAAAACCAAGAGGTCGTTGCGAAAACGTACCCGCGCTCAGAGCATTCTATTTCACGTTCTCAAATCAGCGAAAATGCTCTAAAGGTATTATACCGTTTAAAAAAAGCTGGATTTGAGGCTTATTTGGTCGGCGGTTGCGTCAGAGACTTATTATTGGGTCGAGAGCCGAAAGATTTTGATGTTGTCACCAATGCCAGCCCAGAGGAAGTCAAGGCAACGTTTCGCAATTGCCGTTTGATTGGACGGCGTTTTCGTTTGGCACATGTGTTTTTTGGTCGTGAAATTATTGAGGTTGCTACTTTTCGTGGCTCCGAAAATGAGAGCGACGAGCAGAGAACGGATGAGGAAGGGCGTCTGTTAAGAGATAATGTATTTGGCACGTTGGAGGAGGATGTCTGGCGTCGTGATTTTACTGTCAATTCACTGTATTACAATATCAACGATTATTCAGTTGTAGATTATACAGGAGGGATGCTGGATCATCAGGCTGGGTTAATTCGTTTAATTGGAGACCCGCTGACGCGTTATCGGGAAGATCCGGTCAGAATGTTAAGAGCCGTTCGCTTTGCAGTGAAATTGGGGTTTAGCCTGCATGAAGATACTGAAAAGCCAATACACGAAAATGCAAAGTTACTGGCTAGCATTCCACCAGCACGCTTATTTGATGAAACCTTAAAGCTGTTTCTGTCTGGATATGGTGTTCAGACATTTGAAATGTTGAGGCATTTTGATTTGTTTGCTATTTTGTTTCCGGATTCTGATCAGAGTCTGGCGAATGAAGAGCATGAGTTTCCACGCATGTTTATGATCCGGGCGCTTCAAAACTCTGATCAACGGTTAGCGCAAGGTAAATCAGTGACGCCATATTTTCTATTTGCCGCTTTGTTGTGGGAGCCGTTTATGCAGGAAGTCAAGAGTCAGCGTGAGCAAGGCGAGAATGAAACATTTGCCTATCAAAATGCAGCCAGCATCGTGTTGGGGCGTCAGGTAAAAGTTATTTCAATCCCTAAACGAATTACCCAGTCTATTCGCGAAGTCTGGCTAATGCAACCGAGGTTTGAGTATCGTCAGGGGGTAAGAGCGTTGCGATTGCTTTCCCACCCACGATTCAGAGCGGCGTATGATTTCCTTTTGTTGCGTGCTGAAGTAGGGGGGGCGGAACCTGAGTTGGGCGAGTGGTGGACTAAGTACCAAAGTGCTTCTGAAGCAGAGCAAAAGGACATGACTCGCTCTGGAAAAACAGGCCGTGGGCGTCGCCGAAATCACCGTAAATTACCGTCTCGTACAGCCTCAAAATAATCTACTCAAGCGATGTAAACATATTCGTTCGGCTTGCTAAATGCCTAAAGAAATATGTTTGCTTGTTCTGAAAAAATATAGTCACTTTTAACACCGATGAATACTATCGAATCCCCTACTGAGATTATCTATATAGGTCTGGGAAGCAATCTGGATGATCCTCTGACGCAGCTAGAAAATGCCCGCTCAGCCATTTGCCAAATACCACACCTGACTGAAATGGCATATTCATCGGTGTATAGCAGTCCACCCATGGGTCCTCAAGACCAACCAGATTACCTGAATTCAGTCATGGCGGTAAGTTGCTGTTTGACGCCACAAGCGTTGTTACAGCATTTACAGAAAATAGAAAACCAGCAGGGGAGAGTACGCAAACAACACTGGGGTGCGCGTACTGTTGATTTGGATATCTTGTTGTTTGGACAGCAGCAGATTAATCATCCGGATTTGATTGTTCCTCATGCGGGATTGGCAGAACGGGCGTTTGTCCTCTACCCTTTACATGAAATTGTGGGAGATGAATTACACATTCCTGGCCAGGGAAGTCTAAAGGGTTTGCTGAATAAGTGCCCCTTGGCAGGTTTAAAAATCCAGCAGGTGGCGCATGGTTGATCGTGTACAACACTCGTTGGATGAAGCCTTACTAAGACTTACTTCGCTGAAGGAAAAAGGCGAAAAAATTGCCTGTCTGACCGCGTACGATGCTAGTTTTGCACGCCTGCTCGACCAACAAAGCATTGATGTCATACTCGTTGGCGATTCACTGGGAATGGTGTGTCAGGGTGAAGCCAGTACCTTGTCTGTGAGTATGGATGATATGGTTTATCACAGTCGCTGCGTGGCTAAAGGGGTTGAGCGTGCATTATTGATTACCGACATGCCTTATCAAAGTTACCAAACGACAGCGCAGGCGATTGATAATGCTGAACTATTAGTGGGTAAGGGCAAAGCGCAGATGGTAAAACTTGAAGGCGCTTGTGATGAGGTCATTAAAGCCTTATCTGAAAGCAATATTGCGGTTTGCGCACATTTGGGTTTATTGCCTCAGTCTATCGAAACTCTGGGGGGGTATAAAGTGCAAGGCAGGGATGAGCGCTCTGCACAACGCATTTACCAGGAAGCCCTGCGTGTTGAACAAGCGGGAGCCAAACTGTTAGTGCTTGAATGTGTGCCTTCATCATTGGCCGAAAAAATCAGCACACAGTTGCACATTCCGGTGATCGGTATTGGCGCTGGACCGCAATGTGACGGTCAGATTTTAGTGTTGTACGATATTTTAAATTTAGATGTGGGGCGTAAACCGCGCTTTGTAAAAGACTTTATGCAAGGTGCTGGCAGTATTGTCGAAGCCGTACAGGCCTACCGGCAAGCGGTTAAACAAGGAGATTATCCGGCACAACAGCATTGTTATTGACTATGCAAACAATCGAAGATACCCAACAATTAAGAACCTTATTAAATGTGTGGAAGAGGCAAGGAGAGTCCATTGCCTTTGTTCCCACCATGGGGAATTTACATGCTGGACATATGCAATTGGTGAACACCGCCAGGCAACGCGCACAGCGGGTTGTCGTCAGTATTTTTGTAAACCCGACTCAGTTTGGTGTCGGCGAAGATTTTGAAAATTACCCTAGAACAGAACAGCAAGACGCTGACCAGCTGGTGACAGCCGAGGTTGATGTACTTTTTTTGCCTTCGGTAGCGATGATGTACCCGGGGCGCGCTCAAGTCAGTCTGCAGATTGCAGAATTGGGGGATGATTATTGTGGACGAGTCAGGCCAGGGCACTTTTCTGGAGTGGCCACGGTAGTATGTAAATTATTCAATATCGTGCAGCCTGATCTTGCATTTTTTGGCGAGAAGGATTTTCAACAATTAGCCATCATTCGAAAAATGGTGCAAGATTTGAACGTCCCGCTGGAAATTTTTGGTGTGCCTACGGTCAGGGAAAATGATGGATTGGCGATGAGTTCTCGGAACGCCTATTTAACGCAGCCACAACGTCAGCTGGCGCCACAGCTCTATCAAAACCTGCTGGAACTCAGGGATAAGATCAGGGCGGGAGCGCGTGACTACAAGGTGTTGACAGAGCGAACCTTTCAACAACTCGTTCAGGCAGGGTTTGCGCCTGATTATGTTGAAATTGCACGAGCTGACGATCTGCAACCAGCCACTTCATCAGATACCCAACTGGTCATCCTGATTGCCGCTAAGCTGGGCAGCACCCGTTTAATTGATAACCTGTCAGTAAACCTAAATACCCCAATATGAAAAAATATTTGGCGATCATCGTATTAAGTTGTTTTTCAAGTTGGGTTTTTTCTGAGCCAATGGAGGTTGCTGAACCAGAAAAAATTGCTCAACAGGTACAAAAGCTTGAACGTCTTAACCAGCATTTAATGGCGCTTGAGGATGAGTCGGCCTTTAATATTTTACTGGTAGAGAAAGCCTTCCAGATCGAAAACTTGCTGTCACAATTAAGGTTGGTTAAGCAACAGGCGTTACCAGAGCTAGTTGATAAACAGCGTGACCAGTTTTTGCAGTCCAGAATTAAAATTAACCAGGAAAAGAAGAATGATAAAGCTGTACTTAGGGATAAGGCAGAGTTGGCAGTAGAAAATACCCGGAGGCAAATCGGTGAATATCTGCAATTCTTGCATGAGTCCAGCAAAAACTATGTTGCGGAACAAGAGATTATTGCAAAATCAGAAAGTCTTTTGCAGAAAAGTCGGCAGCAGGGAGAAGACTTGAGGGTGCCTGAGAATATAGTGCAAGGGCGCTTGTATGAAGAATTCAAGCACAATCATCAGGTCTTTTCACAAGTCAACGCCACATACCAGGATATTTTGCTGCATGTAATCCAGCATCCTCAGCATATATCGTCCCGGCATTGGTTTCAGGAAATAACCTTGATCAACATTATTGATCGCATTAATGATGTGGAAATATTTCAGCCGATCAATCGTAAATTAAACCCACTTAAAGTAGATGTGGGTGGGGTGACAATTTCGGCCGCGATCATCATACTGGTGTATTTCAGTTTTCCGTGGGTGTTTAAGTTTACCAGTTGGTTTATTCCCAAGTATTTGTTGGATGCCAATAAGGAAAATCACACGCAAGTTTATCTGGAAGTCAGAAAGCCGGCACGCGGATTACTGATATTTTATGGTATTGACTTAGCCACCTATGCGCTGTTTTACCGTACCGATTATCGGGCTTCTATTGAAGTCTTTACTTACATTGTTTACTCGTTATTGTTTGTTTGGCTGTTTTTTAAAATAATGGATACCGCCGTCCTGTTGCGTGTTCAGGAAATTAGTCGGGTAAATAAGGAGCTGCGCCGCGAGTTGATAAATTTGGGCGTGCAAGTCGGCAAAACTTTTATCATCGTCATTATCCTGGCAATTGGTCTTAATCATTTTGGTATCAGCATTACTGCCATCATGTCTACATTAGGCATTGGCGGATTAGCATTTGCGTTGGCCGCCAAAGACAGTTTGTCCAACCTGTTTGGAGGGGTGACAATTCTATTTGATAACCTGTACCGCATGGGGGACTGGGTTATGATTGGTGATGTAGAAGGCACAGTGGCTGAAATTGGTTTGCGAAGTACGACTATCAGAACCTTTGATAATGCATTAATTACTATTCCCAACGCGCAGGTATCAGTTTCCAGTGTAAAAAACTGGAATCGACGCATTGTCGGCAGGCGTATTAAACTGCATGTCGGAGTGACCTATGAAAGTGAGATGAAGAATATCAGGCAGGCTTTGGCGGATATCAGAGAAATGCTGAAAACGCATCCTGATATTGCTAATCCCAAAGAAAAACATTATTTGGGCACCCGACACTTTAAGTTGTCTTCGCTGGAAGATGTGCGCGGCGTGAAGGCGACTCAACTTGTGTATATGGATCGTTACAGTGATTTTTCCATCGATATTTTGGTGTATTGTTTTTCTAAAACCGTGCGTTGGGAGGAATGGCTGGCGGTGAAAGAAGATGTGTTATTCAAGATTGCCGATATTTTAAAGCACAACAACCTTGAATTTGCCTACCCCACACAAGTACGAATAAACCGGCTTGAACCGCCAGGTCATTCGGAAGAAATCTCTGTTTGATTTGAACCAAACGATTGGGGTAATACTGGTGAACACCTCATTGGCAGCCGCTGCGGGTGGTGAATAACTTGGTTGTAGTTACAGTCTATCGGTGTGTTTTCAGTTGGTGTCTGGTCATTTTTAAGCGGGTTACTACTGTTTGGGGCAGTTAACATGTTTGGTTTTCTTCGAGTGCCTGAAAAGCATGAGATCGATAGCTTGAATGTTCCGGGCATGGTGCAAAAAGAAAACGGTAAGGATGCTGGGGCCATCGCAGCTTGTTTTAATCAGATGATGGCACAGTTCGAGAGTAATATTTCTCAGATGCAATAAGCCATAGAACAAATTAATGTTTCAATAATTAGTCTTCAGGAAGTGTCCGCGAAGACAACAGTGGATGTAGAGCATCAGCATTCCAGCTTGGAAGTCATAAGTGAAGCTGTCAATGATTTAAATGAACGCGTATCGAAATTAATGAGGGATGTGGTTATGGTTGCAAGTTCATCAGGTCAGGCAGATGCTGAAATGACCAGCTTGCAGCAGGTTCTTACCATGTCTGAGTTTGCTGTCAATCAACTGGTGGGTACAATTACCTAATCGGCAGCCATCATGGAACAAGTGAGTCTACATTCTGAAAATGTCGCGCAAATGACCAACGTTTTTGTTGGTATTAAACGCCAATAGAAGCGGCAAGAGCGGGAGACGCCGGACGAGGCTTTGCTGTAGTGGATGATGAAGTCAGGAATTTGGCAAAAAGAATGAATGAAACAACAGTGGAAATTGAATCATTGACCCAAGCCATGCAGAGAGTACTGATGTGGGAAAAGACACGGCTGATATGAGTAATCAGCAACTGAAAACGACGTCGGTAGCTTTTGAAGAAATTCGTGAATCAGTTAAGGTTATTAAGGCGTTAAACAAAGGATTTGTGGTAGCCATTAATATTTAGTAGCAGGCGGCAGAAGAAATTAGAGCGATCTGCAATATCACTACAACATATTGCAGATCAGTATAAAGTGTTGCATTAGCAAGATTTGATTCATTGCTTGGGGTGGCACATTTAACTCAGGAACATTATTCTCAAGCAACGGCATATTTACTTCTTCTGTACAATTTTAATCATCCACTGTTTTTCCAAACCTTTTGTTTTACTATCGATAGTGTGGTGTAGTATTGAACCTTCGGTGTATTTTTATTTAGCCCTTCTGCTGTTTAAAAACTGAAATTAAAAATAAAAGCGCACTGGCAATAATAATTAATGGGCCGGCTGGTACATCAGCAATGGCATAGGCTATAACCCCCAGAACACAGGCAAGTCCCCCGGCAATCGTGCTGAAAACAGTGTATTGCGATAAATTGCCACTGATGTTTTTGGCGGTGCAGGCCGGAATTGCCAATAATGCTGCCGTCATTAATCCACCGACGATACGCACTCCCAATGCAACGGTCACTGCGATACAAATCAAATATAAGGTATTGTTCAGCTTAAGATTTACTCCGCTTGATTGTGCCAAATCACTGGAGATACTGGCCAGCACCATACTGGTATAAATTTTTTTTACGGTAAAAAATAGTGCTATTGAAATAATAACAGTGATTAGAACAGTACTTGAATTTATCTGGGATACATCACCCAGCAAAGCAATATCAATTTCTTCTTTCGGCAGAAATAGAAAAGCGGTAGCTAGGGAGGTTGAAAAAACCACGGCTGTCAGTGCTTCAAGGTGTAATCGGGTTTTCTGTTCTAACAGCCATATCAGTAACACGCCAAATGCCAGGAATAGCGTGGCACCGATTGAAACATCAAAATCATACAGCAGTGCCAAGGCAACGCCTGGCAGAGTCAAGTGACCGAGTGCTCCGCCCATTAAAGCCATCCGTTTAGACAACATCAAAGAACCTAAATAACCCGCAATGGCGCCAATCGTTCCGCTCAAAACCAGTGCAAGTAAAATTTGTGTGCTCATGACATTCACCTATGCTGATGTTTGTAAAATTTGATGCCCGTGCCATAAAGCGTCTTCAGCTGTTCAGGTGTCAATACTTCATCAGGTGTACCCATACACACTTGCTGTTTGTTCAAACAAATCACCTGGGTTGCATATTCCCAAACAATATTCAGATCATGGGTGACCAATAAAATTGTCAGGTTCTGGTGTTGCCAAAATTCATGCAATAAGCTGTAAATGGTTTCTTCACCGCCAAGATCAATACCTGAAGTCGGTTCATCCAGAATTAGCACATCGGGTTGGTCAAGCAGTGCCCAGCCAATCAACATACGCTGAAACTGTCCGGTTGAAAGCTCGCTGAATTGATGGGTCAACAGACTTTTATCTAGCCCGACATCAGCAATCATCGACTTGATAGCATTTGAATTTGTTGTTTTAAAGGAATAAAACTCTTCAATGTTCAAAGGAGGAAGGTTTTGTCGTTGCAGAAATTCTTGCGGTGGAAGGTAACTGATTTTTTGAGCATTCCATGAAACAGTTCCCTGATAGGGCAATAAATTTTGCAATGCTCTGAGCAAGGTGGTTTTACCTGCGCCATTCGGCCCCAGAAAAATCAGGATATCTCTTTGATTAACCGTAAAGGAAATATCACTGATAATTTGCTGGTCTTCATAAGCTATCTGAAGGTTCTGTACATTTAAGATTTCTTTTTCATTATCCATGTGCCTC
>SPJJ01005444.1_pt1 | contig 15427 bp, 11 predicted proteins | sample 3741741 | NCBI WGS metagenome assembly SPJJ01 (sample SAMN10925908, study PRJNA522277) | cold seep metagenome | isolation source: Elba SIP-enriched marine methane seep metagenome, extraction at timepoint T1 | place: Italy: coast of Elba, Mediterranean Sea | collected 2014-05 | reverse complement strand
TACAAGTAATTTCAATATGTAGTCTACGGTTTTGGCTGATTAGGAAGTGCAAACTATTCAATGCCTGTTTCTGGTCCGTCTATGACCGAAACAGACATAGGGGAGACTTGGTTGCGATAACGGGTTGATTATGGATTGTAATGAGTAATACCATACAACGACATTGCAACAATAAGCTGTTGTGTGTATCCTGCTGCAAATGCAAATTAATTTGATTTCAGTAGGAAACCGCATGCCTGGCTGGGTTCAGCAGGGTTATGATGAATATGCCAGGCGTATGCCTAAAGAATGTGAGCTGATTCTTAAGGAAGTTATGCCTGGAAAGCGTGGTAAAAACAGTGATATAGCAAGAATAGTCAGGGATGAGGGCCAGCGAATGATCGCCGCAGTTCCAGCAAGAACCCATATCGTGACTCTGGATATACCTGGAAAACCCTGGACTACACCTGAGCTTTCTACTGCGATGCAGCGATGGCTGGAAAACGGGAAAAATGTCGCATTGATGGTAGGCGGTCCGGAAGGCCTGTCTGATTCTGTTCGTGAGCTGGCGAGTGAATCATGGAGTTTGTCCAAGTTAACATTTCCCCATCCTTTAGTTAGAATAGTAGTGGCGGAGCAATTGTATAGGGCCTGGAGCCTGATGAATAACCACCCTTATCATCGATGAAACAACAAATTATTCTAGCTTCAGCTTCTCCCAGGCGCAAGGAATTATTAGATCAGATAGGTGTCAGTTATTTAGTATACCCGGTTGATATAGACGAAACGCCTAAACAGCAGGAAAACCCACAGGATTATGTCTGTAGAGTCGCTGCTGAAAAATCCGCTGCCTGTATAAACAGTGTGGATAGTGCTTTACCCGTCCTGGCAGCTGACACCAGCGTTGTGCTGGGTGAGCAAATTATGGGTAAGCCGGAAAACAGAGAACATGCACAGTTTATGTTAAGTCGTTTGTCCGGCCAAACCCATTATGTTTACAGTGCTGTATCATTCAGAACCAGAAATGAACAGGCTGAGGACAGTCATCAACAGGCGTTAAGCAGAACGGAAGTGCGATTTAGGCAGATACAGCCAGAAGAAATACAAACCTATTGGGAAACAGGCGAGCCATTAGGTAAGGCCGGAGCCTATGCGATACAGGGTTTGGGCAGCGTCTTTGTAGAATCGATTGCTGGAAGCTTTTCTGGTGTTGTGGGTTTGCCATTATTTGAAACCGCAAAATTATTATCTAAACAGGGAATAAAGGTATTGCATGAGTGAGGAAATTTTAATTAACGTAACACCGCCTGAAACACGTGTGGCTGTGATTGAAAATGGCGTGTTACAGGAATTAATTATAGAACGGGGACAGCAAAAAGGGCTGGTGGGTAATATCTATAAAGGTCAGGTTTGTCGTGTGTTGCCCGGCATGCAGGCGGCATTTGTGGATATCGGATTGGAAAGAGCGGCATTCCTGCATCTTTCTGATTTCAGCAGTAAAGAACTGGAAAAAAAGGGTTCGGAAAATATAGAGCATTATCTGCGAGAAGGTCAGGCTATAGTGGTTCAGGTAACAAAAGACCCGATAGGCACCAAGGGTGCAAGACTGACCACTGAAATATCGATACCTTCACGTTACCAGGTTTATATGCCGTATGCCAGTAATTCAGGGGTTTCACAGCGTATAGAATGTGACAAAGAGCGTAGTCGTTTAAGGGCTTGCATAGAGAAATTTCAGGAAAAAAACGAGACAGGTGGCTTTATTGCCAGGACGGCGGCTGAATGCATAGAAGAAGCCGTGTTATTTTCGGACATGATTTTCCTGACTAAACTGTGGATGGCTATTTCAGAAAAAGTCACCAAAGCAGAAGTCAAAACATTAATCCATGAGGACTTGAGTCTTAGTATTAGGACATTACGGGATTTATATCGAGAGGGGATAGAGCGTATTAGAGTTGATTCTCGTGAAACGCATCAAAAGCTGCTGGAGTTTGCAAAGGTTTTTGTCCCCGAAATTCTACCTGTCATTGAGCATTACTCCGGCGAATGCCCTGTTTTTGATATTTATAATGTTGAAGATGAAATAACCCGCGCTTTAGATAGAACGGTCAAACTAAAGTCAGGCGGTCATCTGGTCTTTGATCAGACAGAAGCGATGACCACAGTTGATGTCAATACCGGGGCCTATGTCGGTGGCCGTAATCTGGAAGAAACCATTTTTAAAACCAATCTTGAGGCTGCCCAGACAATCTCGAGACAGCTTAGGCTCCGTAATTTGGGTGGGATCATCATTATTGATTTTATCGACATGCAATCTCAGGAGCACAAAAAGCAGGTTTTAGATGCATTGCAGCGCAACCTGGATAAAGATCATGCAAAAAACAAGATCACTGAGGTCTCCACTTTAGGTTTGGTGGAAATGACCCGCAAGCGTACCCGCGAAAGCCTGGAGCATATACTTTGTGAACCCTGTTCAGCATGTGGAGGTCGAGGCGTATTAAAGACTGCCGAGTCTATGTGTCTGGAAATATTCAGGGAAATCATTCGTGAAGTCAGGCTCTATAATGTGCAGGAATTGCTGGTTCTGGCATCAAATGAGGTGGTGGAAATGTTGCTGGATGAAGAGGCCGATATGCTGGCTGAATTGGAACTGTTTTTAGATGTGCGGATCAAATTCAGAGCAGAGGCCGAATATAATCAGGAACAATATGATGTGGTGTTGTTGTAACGGATACAGTATTTAATCAACCGGTATAAACAGGGCGATTTAATCACGAGTTTATTTGTGTATAGACTAAACTGAAAATGTTCGGGATATAACTATATGGCGTTGTCATAGGCACGCTAATTAATACACCCTAGTCCTACTAACTACTCTACCATTGTGATTCATCATATCAAGCGTGCCACCTGGCATATTCTTTTTTGGTCAATAATTACCCTCGCCATAGGTTTAAGCGCTGTCAGGGTTTTATTTGCGGGTATCGAGGCGTATAAAACGGATCTGGAAAGCAAAATTCTAGAGCTTACATCCATTCCTATTGAAATAGGAAAACTAAAAGCAAACATGCGTGGTTTTAACCCGGAGATTGTTTTAACCAATCTTCAGGTGCTGGCTGTGGACAGTCAAAACAAGCCAGCCATACAATTGCAGGAAGTCCGTTTGGGTATAGACTTGATGCAATTAATATTGACGCATGAAGTTTTACCTTCTAGCTGGTTAACCCTGGTGGGGGGGAAGTTATCTGTCAAGCGTAAAGCTGATGGAAGTATCAGTATCGCAGGCTTGAATGCCGAGGAATCCGAACAGCCTGTCTGGCTATTAAAAGGCGGGCGATATGAAGTTTTACAGAGTGAGATCAGTTGGCTGGACGAATTGCGTAAATCGCCGACGGTTGAACTTAAAAAAGTCGATTTGCTGATTAAAAATGAGTATGAAAAACAGGCGCATCAGATACACTTAATTGGACATTTACCCCAAAGTCATGGCGATTCTTTCAGAGTTTCCATGTCTTTACAAGGTGACGTTTTTGATACTGATAGTATTAACGGCATGATTTATATTGAAGGTCATGATATCCGCCTGGCAGAACTTTTAGCTGATGACAGGCCTGCGGGTATTAATGTCAGCAAAGGCGAAACTGACTTTAAATTATGGACTCAGCTGGATAAATCCAGAATTTCCTCTATAGTCGCGGATTTGCGGGCAAAAGATGTCGTATTGCATAAAAACAAAAAGACTTTTCGTGTCAGTGAACTTAAAACGAGATTTAATGGATGGCTGAAAGAGACAGGGTGGCATCTGGGGATACAAGACTTAAGCCTTAAGACCCAGGAGAAAACCTGGTTTACTGAGGAAATCGGTTTTTTTTCAGATAAAGAAAAAACACGTTTTTCAGCGTTGGGTAAGCAATTAGATTTACAGGGGCTGTCAGAGTTGATTCAGTTTGTTTCGCCTTTTGAACCGGCTCAGCAAAAACTGATTTCAAAACTGGCGTTAAAGGGTAAATTAAAGGACTTTTCCTTTTATGCCAACATGAAAGACGACGCATATGCGGTAAACGGAACATTAGCGCATTTTTATTCGAATGCATATGGACAAATGCCGCAGATGGAAAATATCAGCGCAAGTCTTAAAGGGACTCAGGAGCAGGGTCAGCTCGGAATTCATACCCAAAATGGTCGTTTGTATTTCCCTGAGTTGCTAAGAAAACCTGTTTCGGTGAACCTGTTCTCGGGCCTGATATCATGGCAGCAAACCGAGGATAGCTGGCAGGTGTTTTCGGAAAGATTAGTACTCGATACCCCGGATATACAAACTCAAGCTAAAGTGAAGCTGGACATTCCTAAAAATGATGAGCCTGTGTTTATGGATCTACAGGGGGCTTTTGCAAATGTACAGGATATCAGCCGATTGTCTAACTATTATCCTGCTTTAATCATGGATAAGGATCTGGTTAGCTGGCTGGATATGGCCTTTGTTTCAGGCAGAGTTGAACAAGGCGGTATATCGATACAAGGCAATCTTGATCAGTTTCCTTATACGGAAAGTCAGGGTGTGTTTGAGGTGAGTTATGACATGCAGGATGTGGAATTAAATTTCGCATCAGATTGGCCAAATATAAACAGACTTTCCGCTGAAGTGTTGTTTACAAAAAACGATGTCTATATCGACATTTCCGGTGCCGAAGTCAATCGGCTGAATATTAAGCCTACCCAGATACAGATACCGGCATATACGACCAGCGATTATGTGTTGATTCAGGGTAATCTTGAAGGACGTGTTTTTGATGGTTTAACTTTTTTACAGCAAACCCCTTTGCATCAGCCGGTCGATGAATTTATGGATGCGGTAAGTCCTTTGGGTTTAACAAAGGTTGATTTGGATTTGAAGATTCCAATGACGGCTAGTGCGCCTACTGTAGTGGATGGAGTTGCTCATTTTAATCAGGCGGCTCTGAAAATAAAGTCAGTTGAACTGGATATACTGGGTATTACCGGCGATTTGAAATTTACAGAACAAGGCTTATTTAGTGAGGGTATTAAAGCCACCGCGTTAGGATATCCTATAGACATTACAGTCGGGACTGATAACCAGGCGACCTATGTCAATGTGGCGGGTAAAACCGATATGTTGCATTTAAACCAGCAGTTTAACTTTTTTGAAAAAGGGCGGTGGTCAGATAAGCTGATAAAAGGATCAACACAATACCAGTTATCTCTGCTCTTACCTGAAAAGCAAGGCCAGTCAGCGGAACTGGATATTCAAACCGGCTTATCCGGCGTGGCTATAAATTTACCGGGTGGACTAAAAAAAGCTGAAAATCAATTCAGTCCCTTTAATTTAAGACTGTTTTTAAATGATCAGACCTTGTTGCCTGTTATTCTGAATTATAACAAACAGCTTAAAGCGGCAATCAATATTAACAAACTGGACAAGTCGTTACATTCTGCCCATATCGTTTATGGCAGTCAATCGGCGACTATTCCGCTGCAAAAAGGCGTTAAAGTGCAGGTTGATCAGGATTCTATTGACCTTGCTGAATGGAAGCATGTTTTTAATCAAGTCGGTGCAACTAGCCAGGTATCTGAATACGGCTTAAAAAGCCTGAATTTAAAGACCCGGCAATTGTTATGGAATAATAAAAGTTATGGCCGTTTTGAGCTGGATACTGAGCTAAATGATCAGCGCTGGCTGGGTACGCTGTCATGTGCTGCTGCAAAAGGTCAATTTTCATTGCCTAATAAGCGGGCCGGCCAACAGAAAATAAAGCTGGATATGGACTATTTAAACCTGAGCGAATTGATGAAAATCAATGTTAAAACGGATAGTGTCACTACCAATGACTTGTCATTGATCAGCGTGGAAAGTGTGCATTTTTTATGGCATGACTATGATTTGGGTGCGTTAGAGATTGAAACGGAGCAACTACCGAACGGGGTCAGGTTTAAGCAGATTAACCTGAGCTCAAACAATCATAAAATAGCCTTAGAGGCGGATTGGGTAAAAAAAGACAATACCAGCGTTACAGATATGAAAGGAACGATATCTGCGAACGATGTCGGTCATTTTTTAGATCAGCTTGGTTTTGACAATGATTTTAAAGAAACCAGTGGTACTCTCGAATATACAGGCGGATGGTCTGGCTCACCTTATCAGTTCTCGCTGGCCAATATGGAATCTGAAATGGATTTACAATTAAAAAATGGCCGGATATCCAGTATAGAGCCAGGGTTTGGACGGTTTTTAGGGTTAATTGCAATGGAACAATGGATTAAGCGGTTAGCGTTAAACTTTGACGATATCTATAAGGAAGGACTTAGTTTTAACCGTATTACCGGGCATTTTAATATCAGCAAAGGTATGGCAGACAGCAGGGATCTGTTGATTGATGCAGTACCTGCGCGTATTTTGATTAAGGGTGTTGCCAATTTATTGGGAAAAACACTTGATCATGAAGTAGAAGTTGTACCAAAAAGTTCTGGAGCTTTACCTATAGCTGGTACAATTGTTGGCACTATTGCAGGAACCATAACCCAGGCTCTGACGAACGAATATAAAGAAGGGTATTTTTTTGGATCTAAATATAAACTGACCGGGCCATGGGATAATGTTGAGGTAACTGCATTGAGTCATCAGGATGGCATAATTAAGAAAACATGGTCGGGTTTAACTGATTTTTCCTGGATGGAATCAGTGACGGAATAATTAATGAGAGAGAGTATGAGTGTATGTGCTGCCATACAAATGGCATCAAGTCCAAATGTGGGTTCAAATTTATTAGAAGCCGGAAAATTAATTGCAGAGGCTGCAAATGCAGGGGCAAAACTAATAGCCCTGCCGGAGAATTTCGCGTTAATGGGCGAGCATGAACTGGATAAAGTTAAAATACGTGAGCCAGATGGTGCAGGCGACATACAGGATTTTTTATCTGAAACAGCTAAAAAACATGGTGTCTGGATTGTGGCAGGTACTGTACCCTTAGTTGCCGATCATGATAAAAAAGTAAGAGCGGCCTGTCTGGTCTATGATGATAAAGGAGCAAGGGTTGCCCGTTATGACAAGGTGCATTTATTTGATGTAAGCGTGCCTGGCAGTAATGAAGAATACAAGGAATCAGACTCTATTGAGCATGGTTCTGAGCCTTTGGTTATTGATACACCCTTTGGTAAATTAGGTATCGCCGTTTGTTATGATCTGCGTTTTCCTGAATTTTTTCGTAAAATGCTGGAACAGAATGTACAGATTGTCATTGTACCTGCCGCATTTACTGAAAAAACCGGCTCGGCTCACTGGGAGGTTTTATTACGTGCCCGGGCTATAGAAAACTTGTGTTATGTGATAGCCCCAAATCAGGGCGGATTCCATGTGAACGGAAGGCAAACATTTGGCCACAGTATGATTATAGATCCCTGGGGCGTTGTGTTGGGTTGTTATAAAACAGGTGCAGGCTTTGTCAGTGCAGAAATAGATATAGAAAAACTAGAAAAAGTCCGGGCCGCTTTTCCTGTAATAGATCATCGTAGATTTACTTGTAAGTAATATGTTTTTAAAAATTTTATTGTTGTTTACTTCCTTATTGTTGATTGCTTGTTCGGATGTTAAAAGTACTCGCTATAAGGACACAAGTCATCTTGAGCTGCCACCCATGATGGAAATTGTAAAAAAACCCAAGACTGTGGTGGTGGAAACGGATGACGGAGAACAAACCGGCTTGGGTAGCAATGTTTCATTAGGAGGTTCAGAACAATTCCCCGTGATTAAAATCAAAAAACTTTTTGATCGTTCATGGGTCTTAGTTGAACAGGCGCTTAAGTTGAGTGAAATTGAAATTACCGACAAAAATAGAGAACAAGGGGTGTTTTATGTATTGTATGATCCGGATGTAAAAAAATCGGGGGATACCAATGTCATCGACTCCATGACTTTTTTTCTGTTTAAGGATGATTATGCTGAAGCGACGTATAAATTAAACGTGGCCTGGAAAGAAACGGCTACTGAGGTTAGTGTGGAACTGGCGGATGTCATCAGCACTGAAATGCTGGATGATCAGGAGGATCTGGAAGAGGCTGAAGGCTCAGTTGATTCAGGTAAAAAACTGCTGCTCAATCTGTATGGAACGATTAGAGATGATTTGCCTCTGGATTGATTCTGACAGGCTCAGTAACAGCAACGTATAAGGCGTAGCCGCTATTAAAATGAACCTTGATTACCTTTTTTAATGAAATAACTATTTGATGGAAATATTAAACCAAGTAAAACAATCCATATTGTCACCCTATGGCATGCAGGATAAAGATATCGATCAGGTGATGGACAGTATGCTCAGTGCGCCCATAGACAGTGCTGACATTTATTTTCAATCCAGTCATTATGAATCATGGGTTTTAGAAGACGGAATCATCAAGGAAGGCTCGCATAGCATAGAGCAGGGCGCCGGTGTCCGGGTCGTATCAGGCGAGAAAACAGGTTTCGCCTATAGTGACCGTATAGAGCTGGCAGTGTTGCTGGAGGCCGCCCAAAATGTCAAAGCCATCGCCAGGCAAGGTCAGGAAAGTCAAAAACAAATAGGGAGTGTTTCAGACTGGCCCAAGTATTATCAACAGGTTAATCCGTTAAAGTCACTGGAAGACCAGGAAAAAATCAGTTTGCTGCGCCAGGTGGATGTTGAGACGCGTAAACTGGATACACGTATAGAAGAAGTCATCGTTAGTCTGGTGGGCGTACATGAAAATATTTTAGTCGCCAATCAGGATGGCTCTATGGCTGCCGATATACGTCCTTTAACACGGATGAATGTGACGGTGATTCTGGAAGAAAACGGTAAGCGTGAGCAAGGCAGTATGGGCGGTGGCGCAAGAACAGATTATGGCTATTTCCTGGATCAGGATAAAGCGTTGGAATATGGTAAAGAGGCCGTCAGGCAGGCGGTTGTCAATCTGGAAGCAATCGATGCACCGGCAGGAAATATGACCGTCGTATTAGGACCGGGGTGGCCGGGTATTTTATTGCATGAAGCTATTGGTCACGGACTGGAAGGAGATTTTAACCGTAAAGGCACGTCAGCGTTTAGTGATAAAATGGGTCAGCGTGTGGCATCTGAATTATGCACGGTGGTGGATGACGGCACATTAGCGAACAGGCGGGGGTCGTTGAGTATAGATGATGAAGGTATACCGACAGAAAAGACCGTGTTGATAGAAAAAGGCATACTCAAAGGTTATATGCAGGACAAGTTGAATGCCAGACTGATGGGGGTTAAGCCGACTGGAAATGGACGCAGGGAATCTTATGCACATCTGCCCATGCCCAGAATGACCAATACCTATATGTTGCCCGGTAAAGATGACCCGGAAGAAATTGTAAAGTCAGTGAAAAAAGGCTTGTATGCCAAAAACTTTGGTGGCGGACAGGTAGATATTACCTCGGGAAAGTTTGTGTTTTCCGCCAGCGAAGCCTATTTAATTGAGGATGGAAAAATTACCCGTCCGGTGAAGGGCGCAACCCTGATAGGAAACGGCCCGGAAGTATTAACTAAAGTCTCTATGGTAGGATCAGATCTGGAACTGGACAGCGGTGTCGGTACCTGTGGTAAGGAAGGACAAAGCGTGCCCGTTGGTGTAGGTCAGCCTACACTCAAAATTGATGGGTTAACCGTTGGTGGGACGAGCGTATAAAATCAATCGTCACCTTGTTAACCGAAAATCCATAGAGAGTATAGAGTGCAAAACCACGAAGAAATTAATCGACTAAAAAACCTGGTTCAGGATTTACTGGACGAATCTAAAAAATACGGTGCAACAGCCGCAGAAGCGGGACTCAGCATAGATAATGGCTTGTCCGTTACTGCACGCATGGGTGATGTGGAAACGATAGAGCATCATTGTGACCAGAGTCTGGGTGTTACTGTTTATATAGGAAAAAAGAAGGGTTCAGCCAGTTCCAATGATTTGTCCGCCGATTCTATCAGGGAAACGGTTAAAGCAGCCTGCAGCATAGCCGGTTTTTCCAGTGAGGACGAGTTTGCAGGTTTACCTGACCAGGAAAATCTGGCAACAGAATTTCCTGACTTGGACAGAAACCATCCCTGGACCATCAATGCTGAATCAGCTATCGATTTGGCGGTGGAATGTGAAGATGCTGCACGCAGCTATCATGAAGAAATCAATAACTCAGAAGGTGCGACGGTCAACAGCCACCAGGGAATTAGAGTATTGGGCAACAGTCTGGGTTTTTTACAAGGCTATCAGGCGACCCGGCATTCCATGAGCTGTTCGGTTCTGGGTGAACGGGATGGCGATATGCAGCGGGATTACTGGTACAGCGTATCCCGCTCTGCCGATAAACTGGAATCAGCGAAAGAAATAGGCATAAAAGCGGCGGAACGCACCATAAAACGCCTGGGAGCGTGTAGTTTAACGACCCGGCAAAGTCCTGTTTTATATGCGGCTGAAGTGGCTTCCGGGTTAATCGGGTCCTTAGTCGGTGCAATCAGTGGCGGCAGTTTATACAGGAAATCCAGCTTTTTACTGGATGCGCTGGGCACTCAAATTTTACCGGAATTCATCCATATACATGAACAGCCGCATTTGCCTATGGCCTTGGGCAGTTCTGCCTATGATGCTGAAGGTGTAACAACAGCAGCCAGGGACATAGTGACTGAAGGCGTGCTACAAGGCTATGTGCTAAGCAGTTACTCGGCGCGTAAGCTGGGCATGGTAACAACTGGCAATGCAGGCGGTGTGCATAACTTGACTGTTGATTCAGGCGTTAATGATTTCACTGCTATGTTAAAACAAATGGATACAGGTTTGTTAGTCACAGAGTTAATGGGGCAGGGTGTCAACCGGGTAACCGGCGACTATTCCCGAGGCGCGTCCGGTTTCTGGGTGGAAAACGGACAAATCCAGTATCCGGTAGAAGAAATCACCATCGCCGGTAATTTAAAAGACATGTATAAAAACATCGTATCAGTCGGGAATGATGTGGATTTAAGAGGTAACATCAGAACCGGTTCTATACTGATAGAACAAATGTCTATTGCGGGGGAGTAGGGTAATAAGTAATAGGATAATTTTTTAAATGGCTCAACAAAGCCAGGTTAGCTATAAATCAGCTTATCTTGTTTGTATGCTCCCGCATGGGAATACATACCAGCCTAAGCTCGATATGCGTCCCCGCCTAATACAATAGGTTAGTGCTCTAAGAGAATAGATACAGGAGAAAATGTTTTTTATTAGCTGAATTAGTCATCAGCTTATGATTTATTTGATCCCTCCATATCCGGATAGTAAATGGTTCTTATGATTAAAAAGCGGTACTTCTTTGAGAGAGTGTTAAGTTACTGAGAAATTTTTAGGGTCGATTTCATCAATGATTGAGAGTAGATGAATAGACATTAATTTAGCCTGAGTATGAGCATCCTTGCTATTAACCCTTTTGAAAATAATATGGACTTGGCCATGCTGTTATTTAGCTGGTGTTCTTGCCATAGGGATTGTGAATGTATTTGAGGATTTGCCCAGGTTTTGTCTCGAACCAGGATTACAGTGTTTGCAAAATATCTTCTATCAACTGCGGCCCTTTATAAATCAATCCACTATAGACTTGAACCAGGCTGGCACCGGCTTCGATCTTATCCTGGGCATCTTTACCGGACAAAATTCCGCCTGCAGCAATAATCGGGATTTTACCCTGGAATTCTGAGGCTAACCCAGCAACTACATGTGTTGAGCTTTGTTTTACAGGCGCTCCACTTAAGCCACCTGTTTCTTCGGCATGTGGGTGATCCGCAACCGCCTCTCTTGAAATAGTCGTATTAGTCGCAATGACGCCATCGATATTAAATTCCATTAATAAGCGGGCGATATCAGTAACTTCATCATCATCCAGATCCGGCGCAATCTTAACGACTACAGGGGTATATTTTTGATGAGATTGTTGCAGTATTAGCTGTTCTTCCTTGAGTGCTGATAACAGCTGTCTGATTTCATCGCCTTGCTGCAGTTGCCTCAGGTTTTTAGTGTTAGGCGAAGAAATGTTGATGGTGATATAACTGGCCAGATCATAACTTTTGCGTAAGCCGATTAAATAGTCCTCCGTTGCATTTTTAATCGGGGTGTCAAAGTTCTTACCTATATTAATGCCCAGTGTGCCTTTAAAATCCGCATTTTTGACCTGTTCAATTAAATGATCCACGCCCAGGTTGTTAAAACCCATGCGGTTAATGATCGCTTCATGTTCGGGTAGCCTGAATAATCGGGGTTTAGGGTTTCCGGGTTGAGGTCTGGGCGTGACCGTGCCAATTTCAACAAAACCAAAGCCCAGTGCAGCAAGCGCATCTATATAGTCCCCGTTTTTATCCAGCCCTGCAGCCAGTCCCACCGGGTTTTTAAATTCCAGTCCCATAATGGAAACCGGTTTGTTGTCAGAGTTAGCTTTGCTTAGAGCGGAAACACCCAGCTGGTGAGAAACTTTTAACAGTTTTAGCGTGGCATAGTGAGCAATTTCAGGATCCAGAGAAAATAGAGCAGGTCGAATTAAAGGGTAAATGTTCATGGTCAGGGTATGATTGTGTTTTATTTCTATAGTTGATTGGCTCTATAGTTTTTTGATATAGAATCACTATGGCTAAATGGTATCATTGTTTTGCATGAATGATTTAGCACTGTTGTAGCCAAAACAGGCTGTCTAATGTTTTGCATTATCCTGTCTATATGGTTCAGGGTCTACACTGGGATCACGTTGTAAAATCAGGTCAGCAATCAACTCGGCGGATGCTGGTCCCATGGCTAATCCGTTTCTAAAATGACCGGCGTTTACCCATAGATTACTTATCTCCGGGTGATTGTTAATATAAGGTATGCCCTGTTTTGTGCCGGGACGTAATCCTGCCCAGTGATTGATTAGCGGAAAGTTAGTAAGCGAGGGAAACAGCCTGGTTGCAAATTCATACAGCCTGTCCCTGGATTCAGGGGTGGTGTTTTTATCGAACTCGCAATGTTCCACTGAACTGCCTGCAAGAATTTTTCCATCCATACGCGGAATCAGGTAATGGTCATCATCTAAAACCATATGCGGTAGCGTATTGGGTTCAGCATCAAATAACAGCATTTGGCCTTTTACCGGTGATATTTTAATTTCCTGAGGGGTTGGAAATAATTTATTAGCGATTTTACCTGTCCAGGCGCCTGCACAAACAATCAATTCATTAATGTTTATGGTTTTATCCGGTGAAGATAAGGTTTTGACTCGTCCATGATTGATATCGCAATGGGTTATTTCACAGTTTTCTATAAAAGTGACGCCTGCATCAACAAGGTATGCTTTTAATGCTTTTAACAATCTGGGATTTCTTGCTTGTGCGATACTAGGCATCCATAAAGGACTGGTTGGTTGCGTATTCAAATCGGTGAAATACGATTTGTCTGCTTCTTCGTAAGGAATGTTGTATTTATCACACCAATTTGTTGCGAGTTCTATATCAGGGTTTTTGCAAATTAACAGGCCGCAGTTATACCATTCAGGATCAATGCTGGTTGATTCGAATAGTTCGCCGGATAAAGCGGGATATTTTTTGATACTTTCTATAACCAGTTTGCTTATCGCTTCCGGCTGTCTCCAGGGGTAGAGAGGCAGTAATATACCGCCGCCCGCCCAGGATGACTCTTTGCCGGACAGGGATTTGTCTATCAGCGTGACACTGCAGCCGGCTTTGACAAATTCTCTGGCGGTTAACAAGCCTATGATTCCGCTTCCTAGGATAGTGATTTCTGAACTTTGTTGCATGATGTGATAACGTTTTTTTTAAGGAATAAAAGTACCGGCAGATTTGGCTTGAGGTGCTTAGTATACAGGAGGTATACAAAGAAAGGTGTTGTTGTTTTTATTGCACAAATGTAAAATTATTATGAGGTATGTTATGTATCTATTTGAAATATAAAGCCGCTGTAAATTGATAAAAATAAGATTATTTCTTGTATGGATTTTATTTTACTGCTATTATAACCCCGTGAATTAAGAATGTTGTGTTTTAGCAAATATAAATTGACAATAACAATCTCTTGAGGGGGAATTGATGATAAAAAAAACAAAAATAGCGTTGGGCGTGGCTACAGCGTCGATAACACTGGCTGGAACTCTGGTTTCTCCACAAGCGATGGCACAGTCACAGGCTGAGCGTGTTGCGGAAGCGGCGGCTAAAAAAACGGCTGCTTTAGAATCTCAAGTTAATGAAATGGCTGTGATGATGCAAGCCATGCAAGCTGAGCTTAATCGAGTAAAAACAGCTACCAAAGATAATGCGACTGAAGCAAAAGTACTGGAGCTGGATCAATGGATGTCTTCTGTTAAAGGAGCACCTGCAATGCCGTCCAGCCAGGAAAATATGGTTTTCTTCCGTGGCGGTTATGCGGGTAATGACAGATCCAGAGAAGGCAGCATATTAACTGATTCAAATGCCTTGAACGAAGGGACTGGCGGTAATGTCGGTGGCCTAGGTGTGACTACTAGTCAGTTAACTGGAAACAGTCCGAATGGTAATGAAGAAGCTTGGTATTTTGGTGCAGGCTTTGAATTTAACCTGACCAATGATCTGTTTGGCTTAATGGATGGAACCAGCGTATTAGGCGAAGTGACTGTAGGTTATAAAGAATTTGATGACGAAGATCTTAACCGTGCTCCATTAGGCACTGCGGCTAATGATTCGGCATCTGGTGCTGCTAGCGATTTCTTAGGCATTGGAAGTGTACCAGCAAATGGGCCAGTTTGTGCTAATGGTGGATTAACACTTAATGGCGGTGGCCCATACGGTAGCTGTTCAGCCAATGTTGCTGTCACACAAATCACCTTAACTGCCGCGCCAAAAATTAAATTTATGCATGGCAGCAAATTAAGACCTTGGGTGATTCCAGCCGGTTTTGGTTTGCACGTGATCAGTCCACCATCTGATGGTGTAACTTACATCGCACCAGGTATCTTCTTCGGAGCCGGTGCAGATTACCAGATCTACAAAAATATACATGCCGGTTTTGATGGCCGTTACCACTTAATCAGCAATACTGTTTCTGATGTCGATCTTGATGGATTTGAAGTAGGTGGCTATGTTGGTTTTGGATTCTAATTCTTGTTAAAAGAATAGACTCTGTCAAAAAGGGAAAGCGTAAGCTTTCCCTTTTTTTATGCCCGAAAGAAATTTGTTTGGATCCTCTCTGATAGAACATTACGTCAGTTGTTATTTAATGACTGTGTAACTAGCTTGATTTGATACTTACTGCGAAGTTAGTTTAACCAGTTGATCGTGTACGTAAGGCCGGAGCAGGGTTTTTTCCTGTGCGACTAAATGTTGACTTTAGCCCCTGTTTCTTGTTACTAATGAAGCAGGACTTAATTATAGGTAGTCATGGATAGACCCGTCATACCAGGTCTGGAGTTAAACGAGTTTGGAAG
>SPJJ01001442.1_pt1 | contig 15475 bp, 15 predicted proteins | sample 3741741 | NCBI WGS metagenome assembly SPJJ01 (sample SAMN10925908, study PRJNA522277) | cold seep metagenome | isolation source: Elba SIP-enriched marine methane seep metagenome, extraction at timepoint T1 | place: Italy: coast of Elba, Mediterranean Sea | collected 2014-05 | reverse complement strand
TGCCACTGGCATCCATGCGGTCGCTCTCGATGATCACTAACGAGCCGATCTTCGTGTTGGTCATCATCTGCGGGCGGATGCGCTGGCGGTTTCGCATGTTGGCGGTGACCGTGTTGCCGTTGACGGCAGTCACGGTGAGCACGTCGGTCGAGTCAACGGTCATGGCATTGCGGACTGCGCTGTAGCGCAGACGCCAGCGTGCACCGACCCCGACGGGTTCGGCCGGTAACGGCACAAAGTAGTCGTGCAAGTTGAGTAGGTCTCGCTTGTGCTCGTTGTTCTCCAGGCCCGGGATGTCCGACGCCAGCAGATTTCCCCTATTGTCGATCACTGCTGTGCCGTCGAACGCGCGCTGCTTGGGCTGTTTATCGAACACCGGGCCAACCAAACGCGACTCGATTTCGCGCACGCGAAGCTCGAGATGAACGTTGCCGTTGGGGGCGATCTTGGTGACGGTCAGGGTCAGCTTGGCGGTGTCTCGCTGTTCTCGGGAGAACATCTTGTGCTCGCCGGAGTTGAGGGAAAACCCGTAGCTCGCGGTCAGACGGATGGTCTGGCTGGCGCCGACTTTTGGCGTGTAGCGCAGCACTCGTCGCGGCTCCGCACCCGGTTGGATCAGTGCCACGTTCACCCCTGGAGCCTTGAATTCCGGGGGCAGGGCGATCGGTTTCCCGCTCGGCCGCAGTGTGGTTACGGGGGCCAGCCCAGCGTCGGAGCTAGTCGCCGTGCGCGCCTTTTTGGCCGAGCACGCCGACGTAGCCGCCAGCGCCCAGACGACCAACATGCACGCGCTTCCCCGCATAGGCGGCAAACATAGCACGCAGGTCCAAATGGCAAGCCGGAGGCGCAATTTGCCAATTTCTCGCCATCCGTTAGCGCCTCCGTATCATGGACGTATGCAGCGGACACGCTTCGATTGGCGCCGGATTACTGCCCTGGCTTTGGCCACAGCTGCGGAGTTGCGCAGCCGCGCCTTGCCGGAACCAGACCAGGCAGCCCCTGTGGCCGAGATCATCGCCGACCCAGAGCAGGTCGCGGCGGACCACATGCTGGCGGCATATCGCGCCCTGGAGACAGCTCAACCCACGGCGACCAATGCCCGGCTGTTCTCGAAGCTTCGCTTGATGATCAACAAGCTCGAGCATGGTGGCCTGGCGGCCGCGCCGACGGCCGCGCCGACGCCGACGCCGACCCCGGACCAGGAGCCGACTGACAACTGGTTCGGTTCGTGGCGCAATCGTGGCCGCCGCCTCCGAGGCGCGTTGCGGCGCCTCGGCGACTGAGCTGACGCCAGACTAATCGACGATGATCGTGCCGGGGTCGGACGCGTCCACCGACCAGCGGAAGTTGTCGATGAGAACGACCGAGTCGTAGACGTGGTCGCTGGTGTCCCAGATGGCGATGCGCAGGGTGATGGTCTCGCCGCCGACGACGTTGCCGCTCGTCACCAGCCAGCCCGTGCCGCCACCGTCGAGGGTGCTGCCGGTGCAGCCGGTGCCGTTGATCTGGTCGAATCCGGTGTTGCTCAACTCCGAGGCCGAGCCACATGCGGTGGTGCTGCCCGGAACCGAGCCCAGGGCACAGCCGGTTTGGCCGTTGATGCATACCCGGAATAGACCGGTATCGCCGAAGGCCAGGTTCACGCCGACTGGGTAGTCGACCATTGCCGGGTCGGTATAGCGAGCGAGGTTCTTGTCCGTGGGGTTGGGCGGGTCGCCTGCGTAGCTGGAGTCGAGCAGGGCCACGAAGAAATCGTTGAACGCACTGCACACCCACTCGGGGTACTCGGCGCTGAAGAAGTTCGAGCTGAAGCTGAACGACTTGGCGTTCGTCGGCACTTTGATCTGCAGCTCGAGCATGACCGCGTCGTTGGCGACGTTGTCATCCGCGGCTGGGCAGCCCGGTGCATTGGGGAAGTTGCCGCCGTTGGCCGCGAGCCAGTCGGCGGGGGCGCCACCGCTCGTGCCCATGTCTTCTCCACCTTCGAATGCCGCGAAGTTCGGGTTCATGTCCAACGCGTCGGCAGCGTGTCCGGTGGACAGAACGACCATCGATCCGCCGCCCTGGACCATCGTCTGGCCGAAGTCTGGGCGAATCGAACGCGAGTTTGCGTTGGGCGTTCCGGTGCCGTCGGCGAGTACCAGACGCGCCGACACGATGCCCCAGCTGTCGCCGGTAGCCATCTGGCAGATGTCCATGGCGTTGGCGTATTGCACCGCGTCGCCCGAGTTGGTGGGCAGGCCCATGTCGCAAGCCGCGACCGCGTTGTCGACCACGCCATCGCAATCGTCGTCCACGGTGTTGCCATCGACTTCGAATGCGCCCGGGTTGACCAGGTTGGGGTTGCCGCAGCCGTCGTTGACCGTGTCGCAGCAGTCGCCGGCGCAGGTGGTGTAGCCGTCGCCGTCGGTATCGGTGTCCTCGTCGGTGCTACCGTTGCAGTTGTCGTCCATGCCGTTGCCGCAGATTTCGCCAACCGGCGTAATCTCGCCTTCGCAGGCGCCCCAGGTTCCAGCGGCGCTACACGTGCGCATGCCGGCCTTGCACAGACCGACGCCCTCGGTGTTGCCCGAGCCGGTGTAGCAAGCCTCCACGTCGCCCGGGTCGCACGTGCCGTTGTCGGTCACGCACATGCCCGCGGCGCAGGCCTGGCCGGTGCTGCAGGCGATGCCACAGCCACCGCAGTTGTTCACATCCGTCTGGGTATCGATGCACTCCTGGTCGCCGCAAGTGACCGTGTTATCGCAGTTGGCCTCGCTCGACGGGCCGCACGCGATCAACAAACAGGAAAACACGGTGACGGCGACCAACGCGGGACGCCAAGCAAAACGAGTCTTAGTGATCATCCGATACTCCATCCCCAGCGCCGCGACTGTACCGCAAACCCTGCGTATTTGATCGTGCGAATCTCTCTAAATGGCGAACTGCACACGCGTCTCAACGCTACGCGTCACGATGCCAGCGTGAACCGTAGGGCTAACTCCAAGCCCGCGTTTGTTCGCGCGATCTGCACCTGGCCGAGCGTACCGACAATACTGTCAGCAAAGGCGGCAGAGGAATCGGTATGCACAGAGACAATGTCTGCGTAGGCAGATAGGTCGTCTGCGTTGGCGCCATCACTGGTGATCGCCAACCGATTGCAGCCTTCCTCGAGCAGCCGCGCGCACACCGAGAACGTACCGGTTTCGGTGAGTTCGGTCGCCTGCGTGGGGAACGGCTCCAGGCCGAGCAGGGAGCATGCATCGGTTAGCGCGCCGGCGCGTTTCGCCGCATCGCCGTTTACGGCCAGCGTCACATCCGTGTATGGCGTCGCGGGATTGAACGCCCGGCGCAACTCACTCACGATGCCGTTGCGGTGGTCTCGGGCCCAATCCCACAACAGCTCCGACGCCGCCGAATCAGGAACGATAGTTCGTACATCGTCGACGCGCTTGTCCTGGCGCAGCCACCAGCCCGCGTCGAATCCCGCGCTCGTCGCCTCGAGCCAGGTGCCCATGTGTTTTGGTTTCAGCTTCGCGCTGGCGCGGGCGTGCAGCTCTGCTTCTTTGGCGCTCGCGCCGGTGGCTTCCATGACGTCGGTGACCAATGGGCCGACGACCGACGCGTCGCCGCCGACGAAGCAGACCAGGCGATCGAGATCGCCGGGCACCATGAGCTCACAGGTCAGAGCGGCGTCGCCGGCGGCTGCGGACAGCTGAGCGAGCCAGTCGCATATGATCGCGCTGTGCTCTGAGCCCAGGCCTGACAGGTGCTGGATGCCGGCGCCCACCCGGGCGGCGAATTCACTGTGCGGGACGGACGCCACCCCCCGACGCTACACCGAGCGGGGCCGGGCGACCAAGGGGCAAACGGCTCAGCTCGCGGGCTTGCGGCGGCCTTTGGAGCGCTTGCGAAACTGTGCCACGGCGTTGGTTCCGGGATTGATGTCCACGGCTCCGCCGTCTCCGTCTACGATCACCAGGTCGCCCGGCTTGCTCCAGGTAAACAGGCCCTGGACGTTGGCGACCACGGGGATGCCGCTGGCCTGGGCGATCGCGGCCGCCGCGGGCGGGACTTCCTGCGTGGTGGCGATCGCCGCCGCGTCGCGGGATGCGGCGGTCAAAGCGACGAACGCGCCCAATCGGTTGGCCAGCACGATGCAGCCTTTACGCATCAACCGGCGCTGGCTGACGTGGGCGTGAAGCAACACGCACAGGGCCTCAATCTCCTGGGCGCGCTCCTCGAGCAGGGAGCCCATGTCGCCATCACCGCTAACCATGTAGCGTACCCGTGCGTAGTCTCGGGCCGTGTTGGTCAGGCCCGCGAGCCAGCCCAACTGTCCTACCTGGTCTTCGAGGCGGTCGCGGAATCTGCGATCGCCGAGGACGAGCTCCAAGTTTTGTAGGGCGCGATCAACCGTGCGGTCGGCGCAATTGCTGAGCGCTTTGCGCGCACGCTCCAGGGTTCGTTCGAGCTGAGTGAGACCCTCGGTGACCGCCGTCGCGCTCGTGGTACCGGGAATGACGTTGTCCAGGGCGGCCAGCGTGGGCAACGCGATGGCTCGGCCAAGTGCCGCCCCGGGAACCACCGGGAGGCCTCGTAGCCGTGCCGCCCGTGGGCTTGCCTCAGGGACGACGCGCTTGGAGATCGCCAGGGCGAACGGAGCGGCGAGGGCCGAGGCGATCGCCACGGCTTTGTCGTCGAAGCCCTCGGAGGTTCGGCGCTGCAACACCAGCACTCCGCTGGCCCGGGGGCCATCGAGAACCGGCACGCCAAGGTAGGAGGGAAACGACTCCTCGCCGATGCCGTCGATGTGTTTGTAACGCCGATCGGCGCCGGCGACGGCTGCCGAGATCGGCCTCAAACGCTGGGCCACTGTTCCGGTGAGGCCTTCGCCCACCCGGAGCCTGGTGGTGCCCACGGCGCTGGCCGGGAAGCCCACGTTGCCGCGCAGAATCAGGACGTCCGAGTCGAGGCCGTGCTCGCGCACATAGATGCTGACCACGTCGACTTCGGCGACCTGGGCAGCGGTCGCGCACATCCGGGCGAGACGTGCATCCAGGGCAGTGCCGGTCGATGCGATCTCGACGAGTTGGAGGAAGCCGTCCAGGTTCTGGTTGCCAGCTTCGTGAACGTGAATGCGCAGCGCGTTGTCTTTTGACACTCCTGCACCCTAGTGCGCCCGTGTTTCTCGCGTGTTTCCCCGCGATGAATTCCGGTCGCGGATCAGGCCGATACGCGATCCCGTGGCGCGTTGCGTTACGACGCCGTGACGAAACGGTCGCGACTACAACAGCAGAACTGCCGCCGCACATGCCGCCACGACCAGCACCACGGCAATGACCGCGATTGTGGTCGCGCTGCTGCCGGTCGAGGTCGGCACAGCGGTGGGCATCGACTCGCTCGCACTCGTGGGAGGCTCGACTGCGGGAGTCGCCGCCGAGACCCGCGAGGCGTCCGCCGTGACGCCAGCGCCGGCGATGTTTTGCAGCATCGCGAGTAGCGCACGCATGCTCTGGGGCCGCTTGTCCGGCTCCTTGGCCAGCATGTTGAGAATGACTTGCTCGAGGGGTTCCGGCGCGGTCGGCACCACGGTGCGCAACGCTGGTGGCGGCTTGAAGTTGTGGCTGTGCATGTGTTCGGCGAGGGTCTTGCCGCCAAACGGCGGCGCGCCCGACATCATCTCGAAGAACACGCAGCCCAGCGCGTAGACATCCGAGCGGTGGTCCACGTACTTCGAGCTGCGAAACTGTTCCGGGGGCATGTACGCGGCGGTGCCCATCATCGATTTGGTCGCGGTCAGCACCGCGCCCGCGCCTTCCATCAGTTTGGCGATGCCGAAGTCGAGCACCTTGACCCGCACGCCGCCCATGCCGTCATCAACCAGGTAGATGTTGTCCGGTTTGATGTCTCGGTGGATGATCTTCTGGTCGTGCGCAGCCGCGAACGTATCGGCCAACTGCATCATGATCGGCAGGGCCCGGTCGGCGGTCATGGCGCCGCGCTGGTGCAGGTGATCGAACAGGGTCGTGCCCTGGAGCAGCTCCATGATCAGACAAACGCGACCGTCGCTGGTCTGGGTGACGTCGAATACGTCTACCACGCCCGGGTGGCTGATTCTGCCCAGGGCCTTGGCTTCGTTGACGAACCGCTGCACGACCTGTTGGTGCTGGCACAGCTCGCGCAAAACGACCTTGATGGCCACCTTGCGAGACAGGTTTGGATCCTCGTGCTGGCCGATGAACACCTGGGCCATCCCGCCCTCGCCGAGGAACTCGCTGATGCGGTAACTACCGACCTGTTGGCCGATGAGCTCGTTGGCGCTGGCCGGTACGCTCGCCTGCATGGGCGCAGCGTACCCGTTATCGGGTGTCTACGGCCCGGCCTTTGACGAAAAAATCCGGCGCGTCTCCCTCGGACCAGGCGCCGAAATACATGTCATCGCCGATATGGATCAGGGCGGGGGAGTACACCGAAACCGCGCCCAGGGTGCCAAGATCGTGTTCGTCTCCCAGGTCGAAGCTCGTCCCGTCGAAGTCGAATCGCTGCACGACGAAGCGATTGCGAATGCCCGATACATTTCGGTACCAACCGACCGCACCGCCTGTGGAGCTGGTCACAACGACGGGACTGAAATCGGTTTCGGCCGCGGCGCCGAGGCTGGTTCGGGCGATCTCGCCGTCGCGGTTCAGCGCGATCAGCACGATGTCATCGGCGGTGTCGTCCCATACCGCCAGGTACGCTGTGTCCGAGCTGCGATCGACGGCGAGGCTCGGTGCCGCTGAGCTCGTGGTAGTCGCGGCCACGGGGCCGACGCTAAAACCGCTCGCACCGGCGGGTATGAAGCCGTACCACACCACATCGCCGTTACCATCGTCGCGTTGCCAGGCAGTGAACAGGCCACCATCGTTGGCGGACGCGATCGTGGGCGCGTTATGGCCGTTGCCGCGGTCGGTGACATCGATGGCTTCTCCCTGTGGGTTGCCATCGGCAGATATGCGTTGGATGAACGTTTGGAACGAGGTGTCGATGCCGCGAACCCCGATGATGGCCGCGTCGCCGTTCGGTAAACCCGTCACCTCGGGCAGCCAGGTGTTGGCGATGACCGGTTGCCCGTCGAGCTCGGTTTGGACCGTCGTGTCGCTGGCTGTCAGCGGCGTGCCGTCGGTGGTGTAGCCGCGGAATAGGGCGGCCAGGTTGTTCTCCGCAGCGCTGGTATCCGAGGACCAGGTGATGAACACGCGGTCGCCGCGGCGGTCGATCTCGGGCTCGATGTCGTTGCCACCCATCGTCGTGGTGACCCGCTCGGCCGGGCCGACGCTGCCATCGCAGCCGAGCCGGGACAAGAACACATCGAAGCCGCCGCCGCCTTCGCCGTCCACCAGGTTGTAGGCCATCCAGATGTCGCCGCCGACGAACGCAAAGTCGGCGTGGATCTGCGGGCTCGGATTGGTCGTGTCCAGGTCGAAGGTGACATCCAGGACCGGGTCGCTGGCACAGGTTTCGACGACCTCGCCACCGCCGTCGTCGCCACACGCGGCTAGCGCGAGTGCAATGCACACTCCGAGTACCCCCCTGTACATGTCGCGGACCCTACTCCAGTTTCGACCTGGCCGCCGCCCGAAAAGTCGAAGCGCACGTCGGGCGTGGTTGGCAGCAGAATGTGGTATTTACGGCAGCTATGGGGAAACGACATCTGGTCTGGCTGTGTGTCTGCGCGCTCGTCGTGGCGTGCGGCAAGAACAAGGACGACGACAAGTCGGCGAAACCGACGCCCAGCAAGCCGGCGCCGGACAAGACCGGGCCCAGCAAGCCCAGCAAACCCCAGCCCCCGGCACCACCCAAAGCCGATCCAAAGGCAGTCGAGCAGTGCCAGCGCATCCTCGGCAAGACCTGGCTCGCCGCCAAGGCGGTGCTGGTCAAGCTACAGACGAAGAACGTCGATGAGGTCAAGCCGACGTACGAGCGCTGGGGTAAGAGCTTCGTCAAAAACTGCGCCACCCTCGCAGCCGATAAGCGAGATTGCGTGGAGAAATCCTCGAACGCCGCCAACGGACTCAACGAGTGCAACGTCAACGCGGGGCGTCGGAAAAACAAGATCTGGGCGGTGGACACGCGCAGAGCGATCACCCAATTCAAACCCGCGAAGCTCGACCCGGCGGTAGCCAAAAAACAACTCGCCGACCTGGCAGGCACCTGGGTCAACGACTGGAAGCAGCTCAAGCAGGTGACCACGTGGATCATCGCCGCGGATGGCGCTCTGACCATCAAGCAGGTGAGCCCCAAGGCCAAGAAGGACCAGCCGACCGACGACGGTATCAAGGGCAAGGTCTGGTTCGAGCAGGCCGGCCGGCTTCACGTCAAGAAGGGCACGACCACGCAACCCTACGTGTACCTGCGCACCGACAAGAACACGTTTTACGTGGCCAACAATCTAATCTACGGTGCGTTTCCGATTCCCAATCGCAACAAGTTCTTGCTCAAGGCGGGCTGGGACTTCGTCAGTCACGACAAAGGAAAATGCGAGGTGTTCTCGGCGCGCGGCGAAGTCGCCAAGGCCACGTGCAAGTTCACCAGGGACAAGGGCAAGCCCGTGTTCAAGGTCGAGTATCAGTACCCGGGGAAGATGAGCTTTCGCGGCACGCCCATCGTGGTCAAACGCACGTTCCTGGTCGTAGGCAAACACCTACTGCACGAGAGCCTGGTTTCGATCGGCAAATTCGTGCGTAAGAAGTAGCTAGAAGTCGAACGGCCCAGCGGCCATGACCTCGGACGGTAGCCAGGTCTCGTGCACGTGCAGCCAGCGCAGGCCATTGGACGCGCTCGGATCTGGGCGGAACACGGCCGTGGACACGCGGCCATTGTCGCTCGGCGTGGATGATTTGGCGTTGCGCTGCCACTCCTCGTAGGTGGCGATGACCAGGTCGTCGGTGGCGTGGCGGACTTCGACGTTGCGAACCTGGATGCGGAAGTCCGGGTTGTTGCCGTATCCGCCACGCAGACCGCTGGCCAGGTCCGACAGCTGGGTCAGGCCGCCCGCCGGGGGGATGAGAATGAAGCCGTCGTCGCAGCGATCGGTGAACCCGCTGGCGTAGGCTTCGTCGGTGTTTGGGATGGTGCCGGCGAACCAACCGACGAAGAAATCGTGGAGATCGATGACCTCCTGCTTCACATCGTACATGCACCGAGTGTACCCCTTGACGCCGCTCCGAGGACCGGGCTAACTGGGGTTCATGTCCGTATTGATCAAGGGTGGAACGGTCGTAACGGCGGAGCGGAGCTATCGCGCCGACGTTCTTTGTGACGGCGAGACGATCAGTGCGATCGGCGAGAATCTGGACGCGCCCAGCGACGCTCAGGTGGTCGATGCCGGTGGCGCTTTGGTGATGCCCGGTGGCATTGATCCCCACACGCACATGGAGCTGCCGTTCATGGGCACCGTGGCGTCGGAGGACTTCTATAGCGGAACCTGCGCGGCCATGGCCGGCGGGACCACCACGATCATCGACTTCGTGATTCCCAGCCCGCAGCAGCGCCTCATGGAGGCGTACAAGCAGTGGATGGAGTGGGCGGCCAAGGCGGCCGGCGACTACTCGTTCCACGTAGCGGTGACCTGGTGGGACGACAGCGTGCACGAGGACATGGGCACCTTGACCACCGAGCACGGAGTCAACAGCTTCAAACACTTCATGGCGTACAAAGGCGCCATCATGTGTGACGACGAGGTGTTGGTGAATAGCTTCACCCGCGCCCGCGAGCTCGGCGCTCTGGCAACGGTGCACGCCGAGAACGGCGAGCTGGTGTTCCGGCTGCAACAGGAGATCTACGACAAGGGCATCCACGGCCCAGAGGGACATCCGTTGTCGCGTCCCCCCGAGGTCGAGGGCGAGGCCGCCAACCGAGCGATCCGCATCGCCCAGGTGCTGCGAACGCCGCTTTATCTGGTTCACAACTCGTGCATCGATTCGCTCGAGGCGATCACCCGGGCGCGGCTGGCCGGCCAGCGCGTGTTCGGCGAGGTGCTGGCCCAGCACCTGGTAATCAACGACAGCGTCTATCGCAACGAGGATTGGCGGTTCGCGGCGCACCACGTAATGAGCCCGCCGTTCCGGCCGAAGAACCATCAGCGCGCCCTGTGGCAGGGGCTCAAGGCGGGGATGCTGCAGACCACGGCGACCGACCACTGCTGCTTCTGCACGCCGCAAAAAGAGATGGGCAAGGACGACTTCCGCAAGATTCCCAACGGAACGAACGGCGTGGAAGACCGCATGGCGGTGCTGTGGGACCAGGGCGTACGCACCGGGCGGCTCACGCCCAACGAGTTCGTCGCAGTCACATCCACGAACGCGGCGCAGATCTTCAACATCTTCCCGCGCAAGGGCGCCGTCGCAGTGGGGGCCGATGCAGATATCGTGGTTTGGGACCCGGAAGGCACCCGGACGATCTCGGCCGAGACTCACCACCAGAATATCGACTTCAATATCTACGAAGGCATGACGGTCACGGGAATTCCCGCGGTCACGCTCAGCCGGGGCCGGGTCGTTTGGCAAGACGGCGAAATCCGCGCGGACAAGGGCAGCGGAAAATACATCAAGCGCGCGTGCTACCCGTCGTATCACGACGCCCTCAAGATCGAGCGTGAGCGTCACGCGCCCAAGCCCGTGAAGCGCTAGCGGCGAGCGATAGTGATAGACTGTCGGCGGTGCGTCGCTCCACGCAGCGCTTGATTGTTCTGATCGCAGCGATTCCCGCTGTGCTTTGCCTGGTGGCGTTCATCTACCAGCAGGGCATGCTGCATCTGGAGGACAACCCGCGCACGTTTGCGGCGTCGCTGGAGTGGGCCGCAGAAACCATCACGACGACCGGCTACGGTCACGATAGTGAATGGAAGCATCCGTTCATGCAGGGCTTCGTGATCGTCGTGCAGTTCCTCGGCGTGTTCGCAGTGTTCCTCGTATTTCCGGTGTTTCTGATCCCGTTCTTCGAGGAACGCTTCGAGGGGCGCCTGCCCAACACGCTGCCCAAAAAGTTGAAGAACCACATCGTGGTCTATCGCTGGGGCGCGGCGGTAACGTCCATTCTCGAGGAACTGGATCGGCGCAAGGTTCCGGTGGTGATCTTCGAGGAGGACCCGCAGGTCGCTCGCCGGCTCCACGATCGTGGTCGCTACGTATTGCAGTGCAACCTTCACGATGACGACCCGGACTTGAGCGTGCTGGCCCGCGCGCGCGGTGTCGTGGTCAACGGTACCGATCACGAAAATGCCGTGTTCACCATGAGCGCGCGGCAGCAGGGATTCGACGGCACCATCGTCGCGCTGGCCGAGTCGCCGTCGCGCCGTTCCGCACTGCGCAAGACTGGGGCGGACGCGGTGTTCAGTCCGAAACACGCACTCGCCGCAGCCATCGCCGACAAGGCCACGACCAAAATCTTGCCGCGCATCGGCGGCGCAACCCTGCTCAGTGACCACCTCGAGGTCAGCGAGGTGCGCGTTGGCGCCAATAGCTCCTTGGCCGGAGCTACCCTCGCCGAGGCGGACGTCGGCGCCAAGACGGGCACGACGATCATCGGCGTGTGGCGAGAAGGCGAGCTGTTTCAGGCCGACGCCAGCACGGTCATCAAAGAGGGCGCCATGCTCGTGGCCGCTGGCAGACTCGAGGACATGCGCAAGCTCGAGGGCATTGCCACGCCGGTCGCGCGGGACGGCGCGTTCGTCGTCTGCGGCTTCGGCGACACGGGCCACAAGGTCGTGCAGTTGCTCACCGACATCGGCGAAGAGGTGACGATCATCGATTCGGTGGAGCAGGTCGGGGTGAGCCGGGTCGGTGACGCTTTGGACCCGGAGCTGTTGACCAGTGTCGACGTCGCCAACGCCCAGGCGGTGATCCTCACTCTGGGCAACGACACCGAAACCGTATTCGCGTGCGCCGTGGTTCGCGACCTGGCGCCGCAGACGGTGATCATCGCCAGCGCCCTGCGCGCCAGCAACGTACAGCGCATTCGCCGCGCCGGTGCCGACTACGCGTTTTCGATCAGCCAGGTCGCCGGCAAGCTGATGGCGTTCCAGCTACTCGGCGAAGAGTCCATGGCCATCGAGTCACAGATCAAAATCGCCAAAGCCAACCCCGGCTCCCTCGCCGGCCGACCGCTGCTCAACGCGCGCGTCCGCGAAGCCACCAGCTGCAGCATCGTCGCCGTCGAACGCGGCGACGACATCGTCACCCAGTTCGACGAACACTTCGCGCTCGCCGCCGGCGACAAAGTCTACGTCTCCGGCACCCAAGAAGCCGTCGACCACTACTTCGACCTCTACGACGCCAAATAGCAGGGACAGGCTCCCGCCTGACACTGCCCGAAATTAAAGGTGAAATACGCCGACCCGCGCAAACACATTGCGACCGGTACGCTGCATTACCTGTCGCAGAGTGTTTGCGCGGGTCGGTCGAATTCGTTAATGATTCCGCGGGGTGTCAGGCGGGAGCCTGTCCCCGGGGTTAGTACCAGCTGAAGCCGAAGTTGAGTTGGGCGCTGTGGGCTTTGACTTCGTAGTCGAGGTTGGCTTCGTCGTCGTAAAAGCCGGTGCCGTAGCGCAGGGAGACGTCGATGGCGAATTTGGGTTTGACGTAGAACTCGTAGCCGACGCCGAACATGACGCCTGGGGCGCTTTTGGTTTCGTCTTCGATGTTGACGAAGATGCCGTCCCACTTGTAGCCGACGTTGGCGTTGCCGAGTCCGCCCTGGACCCACAGCGCCGGGGTCACCCAGTAGCGTGCGGCGAGGGTGTTGATGTTCTGGTACACGGTGAGGAAGTCCTCGTTGTGAACCATGACCCAGAAATCGGCCAGGATCGCCAGGTTCGGCGTGAGCATGTAACCGATATGGCCGGACACGCCGCCGGCGCGGACCGCGTCGCAGTCATCGCAATCGACAGACAGGCTACCGGGACCCAGGCCGAAGCCGAACATCAGGCCCTGGCGTAGGGTGCTTTCAGCAGGGGTGGTCCATGGACCGGGGCCGCCCGCGCCGCCGCCGGGGCCGGGTGGTGGTGGTGGTGTTTGCGCGAACGCGTGTGTGCCCAATGCACACACCAAAGCTAAGATCGTAAGACTGCGCGTGATCATCTTCTTCCTTTCGGTGGACGCCAAACGCCAGATACAGCAAACCCCGTGCCCAGGGCACGGGGTTCACCACGACGCTCGCAAGTTGTGGAGGAAACACGGCACAGATGGTCACGACGTCCCCCAACGTCGTGTCGCAGTGTGGTGATTCCCAGCACTGTGGCTGAGTTTACAACGTTCGCGTCACACCGGACAAACCGACCATGTAGTCGTGCTTGCTACCCGTGTTTACGAAGTCCTGCACTGCCCGTGCGAGCGTCGCTCCGAGCAAGCCGATGACTGGTAGATGTTCACCACCCTCGCAGGTGGCTTGGCCTTCCTCATCCTCTTCGTCGGCCGTGAAGCGTTCGTCCCAGCGAACCAGGCCGAAGCTGCCATCGGCCGCGAGCGCGCCGTGGAGCAACGGCACGCCGAGGTCACGCGCTTTTTCCGAGAGCAGCACGCGGCTGTTGGCGTTGTCGAAGCAATCCAACGCGAGGTCGCAGTCAGCCAGCAGCTCCGCCGCATTCTGAGAGATCAGTCGCACCCCCATCGCCTCTGCTTTGATGCCGTAGAAGTTCTGCAGCTGCAGGCGGAGCGCCTGGGCTTTGTTCTTACCCACCGACTGTTTGACGAACCACTGCGCCTGCAGGTTCTTGGACTCGACTCGGTCGAAGTCGACGAGGCGCAGGGTCGCGTCGAGGTTGCGGCAGAACAACGCCGTCGTCGAGCCGAGCGCACCGACACCGCAGATGACGATGCGCATGCTAGCCCCGAGCGCTCATGGCGCCGAACGGCACTTTCGGCCGCAGGTAGATCCGCCGCTCACCTGTCGGCGCGTCCATGCGGTCTACGACGAAGTTGCGGAACGCGTTGTTGTCCAGGTTGGCGATGTGCAGGCCACGCACGCCGCCCGACCGCACCAGCTCTACGGCGATACGCCGGATGTCCGCATCGCTTACCACACGATCGATTTCCATCTCGTAGTCGGCCGACAGGCCGTTGTATGTGATGTTCAGTACCGCCATTTGCTCACTCCTCGTTGGGCTTCATTCCCGATGCCGTGCGCATGAGCTGTGCCCACCACGGTTCGGGATCGACTTGGTGCGTTCCTTTTGCGGAGCGCACGACTGTTACTGACGGTGCAACGACCGAAAATTGAAGCTGTCGACCCAGCGCGCCGGCCAGAGCCTCCATGGTGGTCTCGTCCTCGGTGGAGAACCGCGCGGGACCATTGGGGTGGCTGTGGGCGATCTCCTCCAGGTCATCGCGCAGACGCCAGATGGCGTCCCAGCGGGCCCGCGAGTCGGGAAGGGCGCTGGGGCTGTTGGACGCATCGGCCCACAAAATGGCGCCGCCACGGCCGATGAGGAAACACACTTCGCGTTTGGTCACGTCAATGCCTGGTGATGTGGAGTTGGCCCGTGTCGATGGCTTCGCGGATCGCCGAGGGCAAGCTCTCCAAGGTGAGCTGCTGGTCCGCCCCCGACAAGCAGATACCGGAATCGTAGACGTTCAGCGTGCGTGCGTCCACCAGGCTGATGAAGCGCTCGTCCATGAACTCGAAGGTCACTTCGACCATATCCTGGCCGGTTCGCCGCCAGCGCAACATGCGCGCTCCCGCCGCCATGAGAACCCGATCGCAGATATCGCCGATGTCGCGCGCTCGTCGCGCGCCACGTACCCGGGCAGCATGGGCGACTTCGATGAGCTCGCGCTCATGGCGCTCTTCGGCGAGCAGCGCTTCCCACTCCGCGCGTTGGCGCGCGATTTCGGTTACCACGTCTTCGGCCGCCGCCATACCTCGGTCGGCGACATCGTGGACGTGCGGGCCGGCTTCTCGTGGAGATACGGGAATGTCCTCCGAGCGGGCCGCAGCCGCCACCAGGGCGAAACCGAAAGCGGCGCGTAATCCGGGGCCGACGCCTTTGATGTCGCGAATGGGGGCGCCTTCTTCCAGCGCACGTCGCGCGCCGTCTTCGGCCTCGTCCTCGAAATCCACGCAGTCGAACAACAGGTGGCCCGAATACCAGCGCCGGCCCGTACACGGAGCCAGCGGTTCTGGTTCGTCATCGAGGGGCAGGGCAAACCTGCCCATATCGCGGCCGTTCGAAAAAAGCCACCCGCAGGCGTAGTGCCCGCGGGTGGCAGGTAGGTCCGAAATATCGGCCGCATCGGTCTTGCGCAACGGAGTCGCATTGCGACCTTCGACCTCGAACTCCCACCAACCCGGCTCGGCTTCGCCTTTGAGGCGCAGCCGTCGGTCGCGAGCTTCCACCCGAGCGCCACCGAAGTACGGCAGCACGAGGATTTCTTTCTTCGCGAGAAACTTGGTGTAGTCCATCAGTCGTCAGTCGCTGCGCGAGCAGCTCCGTGTTCATGACCTTCTCGACCAGCCC
>SPJJ01014605.1_pt1 | contig 15493 bp, 19 predicted proteins | sample 3741741 | NCBI WGS metagenome assembly SPJJ01 (sample SAMN10925908, study PRJNA522277) | cold seep metagenome | isolation source: Elba SIP-enriched marine methane seep metagenome, extraction at timepoint T1 | place: Italy: coast of Elba, Mediterranean Sea | collected 2014-05 | reverse complement strand
GAGATAACGCGCCGGCTGGTGTACTCTCTGTTCGGCCTCTTCAAAGACGATGGCAGTGACCGCGTTAGAACCTGCGTAGACTACGCGCTGAAGCACGGGTTTGAGATTCTTTATAGGAAGATTGCCGCCCCCAGAAGGGGGCTTATCTGCCTGGAGGACTTCGGCTGCCTTATAGAGAGCGTGAGACCGAAGGATCGTTATTACCTGATTGGGAATATGTGTCGTATCGGCGATTGGTACAAAACGTTCTCAATCGTCTTCACGGGAGAAAACTATGATGTGCTGTACAATGCCAAATCGTATTCAAGCTCATGCGCCAATCTCTATTGTTTCGACATGATCAAGCTGTGATGCCCGGAGTCAGCCGGTTAGGGCTGTAAATGGGCGCCCCGCGGGGCGCCCCTTGCGAAGGGAGTTAGCGCATCGTGCACCTTACCAACCCGAGCTCGAAGTCGCGGGGCTTCCTCAGCCAGTTCCGGACAATCAGCGCTTCGACCGGCTTCAGGCCCGGCGAGAGCCGGGTGAGGGTGAAGAGAACCGGATTGCTGACCGCGCAGGCATCAGCTTCGATGTTCTTAGCCGCGGTGGGGGCCAGCTCCTTGTTGAGCAAGTCCTGCGCGATCAAGGCATTCGTGAAGTCGATGCCGATGTCGGTCTTGATGTAAATCCGCTCAACGCCGTCGGCGCCGGTCCGGATCACGGGGCTGAAGCCTTTGATCAGGCACAGCACGATCTCGCACAGCGTGTGCCGGCAGAAGCCGCTGTCGCTGTTCAGGTGGACGCTGTATAGGTCTCCGCCCGTGCCTTCGCCTTTGAACTCTGAGAGCTCGTATCCAGCTGCCTGGATGAGGTCGGAGTAGGCTTGAACGGGGATAGACTCTGTGAATGCGGCCATTGGTAGGTTTTAAGGGCGTCGGGCGGCTTCACGCTCAGCTTTTCATAAATACGACTGCGTGCCGCAATAGGTTTCTTAGCGTTGCGCCGGCGACGCGAAAAAGACACACAGCGGGATCACGAGGAGGGCCGCCCCGCCGAGAAGGAACTCGCGCCAGCGCCGGTACACGATAACGTCCGGGAGCGCAAGCGCCGCGTAGAGCCCCGCCAGGACCTTCACCGCAAGCGCGCGCGCCGCGCGGGGCGAGTCTGAGAGGCGGCCTGCTGCCAAGAGTATGAACAGCAGCGTGTACAGAAAGCCGACCGCCGCCAGCGCGATGTACATCGGCGTGAAGGCGACTCCGAATATGGTGAACAGCTCCACATTGGTGACATACCGCGCAGACACGTGGTCGCCTAGTGGCAGGTCGTCCAGGCAGTGGGAGACCAGCGCGGGGAAGGACGACCGCGAGCTGCTGCTCCCGCCCGCAAAGGCGGCCGCCGCGCCCTGCGGGTCCTCGCGCGCGGCGGCGGCGGTCGACTCCGCGGCGCGCTCCGTCGCGGTGGCGGTCGACGTTTGGTGCACAAGGAGAGGCCGCGCCGCGCGCAGGCGGACGTCCCCCATCGCGGCCAGCTTCTGCATTTCGTAGTCGAGGTAGCTCACAACCCGGCCGTACACCTTCTCGCGCGCCGCGTAGTACCCACTCCGGGACAACACATACGCGTGGAAGCCCGTCGCGACGCCGGGCGCGTCTGTGTACTCGCCGGCCTCCCCGCGCGGCGCCCACGCGGGCCGCGCGCACCCGGACAGTGCCACTAGGAACGACATCGCGGGAGACGAAAAGCACCCGAGCATGAGCACGTCCGCGGACGAGGCCGACTCCTCAAGAGCGCCAGCAAGCCGCTCCGCGAACCCGGCCTCGTCCGCGCGGCGGACCATCGCGTCGTCTTCAAAGAAGGCCGCGCGGGATGCGTTTGTGCCGTCGAACGCTGCCTCCCACGCGCGCATGTGGCTGTCCGCGATAGCGAGCGAGGCGACTGGGATGAGCGGGAAGCCGGGCCCGGTGCGGTCTGTCGCTACCGCCTTTGCCGTCTTCCCGCGCCCGTCTGTGGCAGGAAATGGGGCCACGGACGCGAAGGCGCCTCCCGCTAGGCCCAGCAGACGCTTGCACAGGATACCGAGCCGCTCTGACTCCGGGTTGAGCGTTATTACACGCGCCTCCATGTCTTTTGTACACGTGCACCCGCGGGTGCGCTCACGCCGGGTTTAGGCTACTGGAGCGAGGCAATGTTCAGGTGGCCCACGGTTTTGACCATGCTCCTGTAAACAGCCACAGAAGAAATAGGCACTATAGCGCTTCGCCGCAGGTCTTTGCCCAGTAGGAAGTCGAACACGAGCACCTTCGGCTCGCCATAGCAAGCGTAGAGCGCGGCGATGTCGCGAGGGCACTCGACGTAGAGCAGTGCCCACGCGACAGCCTGTTCGACGGTGCAGTCAGGCGGGATGGCAATGTACGCCTCTTGTTTACGCTGGTTGAACGCAACTGGGCAGAGCGGGTCCCCGTATGAAATGTTGCGAGCAGAGCAGGACACCAGGTTGGTAAAGAGAGCACTGTCCGCCCCCTTCTCTATGCGCAAGAAGGGCCTGTTAGCGTGCGACTTGCAGAGGCGGGCGCCCATGCGCGACGACACCTCAACGGCGAGGTCCGCCCGGAGCGCCAAGCGTAAAAGTTCTGATACATTAGTCATGGCCTTTTGCCATGGGCTGCGGCGGTTGCTTAAGTTTTTTGCCCAAAAGGAAGCGATGTCTGCGAGGGGAGTCACTATATCGGTCAAGGGCCGAAGATACACTTACTACAAGTCCACGCGCGCAGGCAAGAAGCTTATGACGACGGTGGACGGGCGCGTTGTCCACTTCGGCGCCTTGGGGTACGAGCACTATCGCGACCGCACCGGGCTTTACCGCTCTCTGGACCACGGGGACCCGGCCCGCCGCGCGAGCTACATCGCGCGGCACCGGGGCGGCGACGGCGCAGCGATCTCGGACCCCACGAAGCCGGCCTTCCACGCCCTTAACGTGCTGTGGTGAGTGCTCCGCGGGGCCCAGCGTTATCACGCGCGCCCGCGGGCGCGCTCAATCAACTTATCTGCTACTGCAGCTAGTCTATACTCAGATAGTCGACGCCATTTATCGTCTTTGTGCAAACAGCCACAGACGAGCAGGGCGCAATGTCATCCAGCCTGAGGTGCTTGCCCAGAACGAAGTCGAAGACGAGCATCTTCGGGCTGCCGTAATACTCGTAGAGGACCGAGAGATCGTGCGGGTCTGTCATGTACTTCAGAGCCCCCGCCACCGCGTACTCATCCGAGCAGCCCGGGCTGAGGGCGATGTACGCCTCTTCCTTGAACGAGTTGAAGGCGACTGGGTGGCTCGGCGTTCTGTTTTTCATGTTGAGCGTGGCGCATGAGACCAGGCGGGCAAACAGGGCGTCGTCCTGCGGCCCTCTGGGTATGCGCAAGAACTTGCTTGTGGCGTGGGACTTGCACAGGCGGGCGCCCTGGCGGGATGACACGTCGATGGCGACCTCCGCCCGGAGCGCGACGCGTAAAAGTTCTGATACACTGACCATGGCCTTTCTTCCCGTCGCGCGCTGCCCTTTCAAGTTTTCCGCCCGCGGGCGGAGAGACACTTAGGGTCGGGGAGGCGTTCACCTGCGGCGAGGGGTCGACGCGCGCTTCACGGTGGACTTGCGCTTGATCGAGGTCGTGGAGCGGGCCGGGGACACGGTCTTCGACTTCTTCACGGTAGACGACTTGCGCACGGAGCCGGACGGGGACACGGAGCGCGACTTCTTCACGGTCGAGGAGCCCGACACGCCGCCCATGGCAACAGCGTCGTACTTCTCCACGGTCTCGGACATGCCGGACGGGGACGACTTGACCGTGTCCGTCTCGGTGTGCACCTCGTAACCGGCGGCGGAGTGCGCGTGGCCGACGCGGATGATCGGCGCGGTGGTCGCGTTGTAGGCGAACATCGTGTAGAAGATAAACACGGCAAGGAGCACGGCGTGGAGACCGAAGGCGATGAGCGGGTACACGCGCTCGTTGCGGGTGAGCGTGTCGCGGATCGGGGCCCACTCGCTGCACAGGTACAGCATGACGCCGGTGACGCCGAGCGCGAGCAGGAACAGGACAACAGTCACAACCGGCATGTAGCCGAGGTAGAACGCGCCGATGCCGGCAACGTTGGCAAGAAGCAGAGCAACGACCCAGAAGTCGAAGGTGCTCACCTGCGTCTCCGATACGCCGCCCTTGCGCGCGCGGCGGATCACCTGGTCCCAGGCAACCGCGGCGGACACGAGGGACAGGACCCACAGGAAGATGAACACGTAGGAGTAGTTCATCCAGCTCCACGGGGTGCGGAGGCGGTCGTTTCCGGCAAGGAAAGCGAATACAACGCCGACAACAACGGCGGCAACGCCGACGAGGTAGCGGCTGTAGCTGGTCTCAACAACAGTGGACATATCAAAGCTATTCTGGCAACTGTTCTCTTTTACGCCGCCCGAATATTTAGCGTCCGCGCGCGAGCTGGTACCCCTTCATTTGGTCCCGGAACGCGCCCGTGATCGCGGGGAGCTCGCGCGCGCTGCAGGGGACGTACACCACCGCGACGCCGTCCTGCCGCTCTATCGTCGTCTTCAGCGCGTCCAGATGCCAGATGGTCGCGTCGAACTCTTCCTTGGATATGTGCCGCGCGTTAGGGTACTCGCACTCGTGCTTGGCCAGGCAGCGCACGCCGAGCGTCGTCGACGAGTCCGGGTCCTCGTAGAAGGACGAGAACCGGATCAGGCCGTCTGTGCTGCTCTGGAACAGCCGGACTCCTGTTACGCATTCCGCGCGGCCGCCCGCGTTCTGCACTATGGTCTTGAAGGCCTTGTGGACCCGCGCCTCATGCGGCGTGTGCGCCTCCATGCGCTCCGCCACCGCCTTAGTCGCGCGCGCGTTGCGCGCCCGCGCGCCCGCGCGCGCGGCCTGCGAAGCCTCGCGCGCTAGCTCGCCGACCCGCACCGCGCTGTTCTCTATCAGCGGGGGCGCGGGGGCAGACTCGACCTCGGGGAAGTCTGCCGCCGCGTCCGCCGCCGTCTCTATTATGTCTGCCATCCAGGAGGGCACGCCGACGCGAGATAGCATGGCGGCAGGCCGGCACTGCTGCCGCGCCGCCGTCGCCGCACGCCCGGGCGCCGCGACAACTGTCGAGTGCGCCTGCGCCCGCCGGGACACGTACACGCCTACTCCCACCCCTACTGCCACCAGGATAGTACAACCTACGGCAAGGCGAAAGGGCGTGACTTTGAACTCAAAGTTGCTAGCACTGACACCCATCTGTTTTGTCCCGGTAAATAGGCTACAGCTCGCCGCCGCTCGGGTACCCGCCGCCGTTCGCGCCAACAAACAGGTTTGCCAGCACTATGAACCGCAGCAGGTTCGCCGCCCGGCTCGCGTCCGTCTCCATCGGCAGGCCGGTCTCCGACAGCAGCCCGAGCGCGTTCTCAATTGCGTCTGGCTCCGAGAACAGGTCGTTTAGACGCTCCGGGTCTGAGATCCCGTCCGCCCCCTCGCTGATGTAGTCGTCCAGCCAGAGAGCCAGGGCCGCCGCGACGAGGGGCGACACCCCGCGCGCGCGCCCGGGCAGTCGGGCGAAGGCAGCCGCCCAGTCATCGGCGACCTCCGCCGCGCCCCCGGCCTTAATGATCCCGCTGCGCACCGCCATGTCAAACGACCGCGCAGACCGCGCGGCGGCGCGCGTGGGCCGGTCCGGGAGCTCGACCCCCGCCGCGCCGGCCGCAAGCGCGCGCGCCGGCACCGCGTCAAGCGCGGCCAGGACGTCCTCCCGGCTCCGCGCGCCGCGCGCGCGCGCCGGCGGCGCCGCCTCCAGGCCGGGAATCGCTATCATCACCTTCGCGCGCGCGTCTTCGAACCGCCGCGGCCCGCGCGCGCCGCGCGCCGGGCCCAGGCCCAGCTGGCCGTAGACCCCTCCCGTATACACTTCGTCGCCGAGAGAGACTTCACGCGACATCCGGCTTTTTACCCGCGCGGAGACTTCGGGTTCTCAAAAGAGCATGGCTATTGCAGCGTACGAAGTCTATATCGTGGCCGACTCGCCCTGGTCCGCGGACCCCGGCGCGCCCGCCTCGCCAATCGAGACGCTGCTCTCCGCCGGCGGCACCCGGCTCAACTTCACCTCCACCGCTGCCAACCGGGTCGCCCAGCCCCCGCCGGCCAGCGTCTTTGACACCAAGATTGGCGTCTGCGGCAAGAAGGCAGCGGCGTGCGAGTCCGGTTGCGAGACCTACAAGACAAATGCCGCCTCCCCCGACTACGCCATCTTCGCGGAGGTCCTTGCGCGTTGGGATAACACCTCCGGCGTCGTGATCGCCAAGTCCTCCACCGTGACGACTTACGTCGACGCTGCGGACATTGACGCCGCGCTTGCACTCGCGGAGGCAGCGGGCGGGACCGCGCTCGACGCCGTGTACCTCGCGAAGTGGCTCGACCAGGCGGAGAAGTACGAAACGCTGTCAATGCTCCCCGGGGGCGGCCGCGTTGTCCGCACCTGGAACCCGCAGGGCTTCCAGGCAATCGCGTTCACGCCAGCTGGATTCCAGAAGATCGCGGACACCTATCCGCCTTCCACCAACCCAGTCGTGGACCGCCCGTTCGCGGGGGTCCTCAACGTGATGGTCCAGAAGGGGAGCCTGTATGCGGCTACGACTTCGCCTCCTCTCCTCACATTCGATGCGACGCTTGTGGCGACGCGGGACCCCTGCGGTGTCGCGAGCGAGCCGTTCTCGTACCTGAAGACGTGCGAGGTGCGCGGCGACACGCACCCGGAGCAGCCTAAGAACCGGCGCGTGACGGGCGACCAGCGCCTGTTCTGGATCGTCATCACGGTCCTAGTCGCGGCGATTGTCGCCTGGCTCATACTGCGCCTCGGCCTCACGCGGCCGGCCGTCTAAGCGAGCCCTCCCCGCGGGGAGGGCCTACCCGGCTCAGGCTTGCGCGGCGCGCGCCCGCGCGACCTCGGCCTGGAACTCGTTGTACTTCTGGGCGCGCTGCGTCAGGCGCCAGACAGTCTGCCGCGCCCACCCGGCCTCGCCGCTCTTCTTCTTCTTCACCAGCCCTTTGTCGTTTAGCTCGTCGATTATCTGCTCGTTCGACTTCACGCCGCTCGCTATCCAGTGGGCGACGTTCCGCAAGACGTTCCAGTCATACTCGCTGAGGAGCTCCTGCGGGAAGTATGGCCGCAGCATCCCTTTGTTCACAGCGATGCCGTCGCACATGACTTTGTGGTGGCGCTTCAGGAACATTGCCGCGGTCTCCCCCTGCGCAACCGCCTGCGCCGCGGCCGCGCGGAGCTGAGCAGCGGTCAGGCACTCCCGCCCCGCCGCGCTGCCCTCTGCGCCGCCCCACTTCCAGCCGTACTTGCTCGCGAGAAAGGCGACGTCGGTCCCCCGCCAAGCGACCGGCTCCGAGGGCGCCGTGCGCGCCGCGCGCGACCGGCACCGGCGCGAGCCGTGTCGCTCCTGCACGCGGACAGCGATGTCCTTCACGCGCAGGCCCGGTGCGTCTTCGTACATCGCCCGGATCTCCTCCAGGACAGCCAGCTCCTCCGGTATGGGCTCCGGCTTCCCGCCCGGACCGTCCGGCTCCCGGTACCCGAACGACCTCCGCGGGTCCCAGTCGCGGTGCTTCATGGCCGTCTTCACTCGCTTGATCGTTTGCTCGCGCTCGTTCTCGGACATGATCAGGCCTAGGTGGGTGATCATGCTCCCCATGCTCCCCTCCGCGACTCGACGGTCGTTCGCAAAGTGTAGCGTGCAGCACACTGCCTTCAGCTTGGCCATTAGCCGGTCCGCGACCTCCTTGTTACGCGCGACCCGGGACACGTCATACACCACCAGGTGCGTGGACTCGCCCGCTGTGTTCTTCTCCTCCAGGGCGCGGACGAGGGCGCTAAGGCCAGGCCGCTTCTCGTAGTCCTTCGCGCCCGAGACTCCGTTGTCAGCAAAGAAGCGGTTGATCTTGCCCCGGGTTGCCGATGCGTTTAGGATGGCCGGCGCTGTCTCGCAGTACCCCTTGATCACCCCTATCTGGTGGTCCATGCCGCAGCCGGTGCGGTCCTCCTGGCTCCGCCTGATGTAGGCGAACACCGGACCGACCTGGCTGCTGTTCTTCTCAAGTGCCTCAGCAAGTGCATCCGCCGGCTTGTCGGAGGCGGGGGAGGGCGGCGGCGCGGGCGGGGGCGCAGGGGGCGACTCCGGGGGCGGCGGGGTGTGCCGTGGAGATCTTTCCGGTGCAGCCCGTGCAGGCGACTGAACTGGGGCAGCCCGCGCCGCCGGCGCTCGCCGGGGCGACCGGGAGGGCGACCGCGCGCGCCGCGGCGGCGTGTCGTCAAGAGACGGTAGTAGACTCATTTGGGCTGTACCGTAATTTATCCTTTTGGTTAGCATCCGCCCAGAAGAAGAAGCGCCATTTCCGGGATTTCGCCCCCCGGAGTCGGGGGACCTGCTATCCCGTGTTTGAACACCTTGAGGACAGCTCCAGACTGACCTATTACAACCGGCGGCGCGCGCGGGACGTCCCGCGGCACTACTGCCTTCCGAACTGCCACCTGCGCGGAGGCGCGCATAGTCCGCGCAGCCGGCTCCGGCACCCAACACTCAGTCGACGCCGGCAGGATCTCCCCCCGCTTTGACGGCGGAGCCCGCAGTATTGATATCGCCTGCTTAGACAGCAAGCCCGAGATCTCCTTCCCGAATATGCCAGCAAGAGCCGTGTCCAGGACGAGTTCCCGCGGTCCTAGAATCTGGACCCCTGGGACAAAGACGCACTCGGGCGCCCCCTTTGCTGGAACCTGCGCGGAGGCCAGAGCCTGGGACGCATCTGTCCGCGCCACTACCCGGACGCCTGTCTTGCTGCCCTGCAGGTGCACTACAAAGTCGGTCATGCTAGATACCACTCCTCCGCCCCCGCAGCAGATGCTTGCCATCTGCGAGTACGCGGAGAGGTACCGCCGCGCGAGCGACATCTTGGACTGGATCTTCTTCACCATTTTTCATCAGCGCCCGAAGCGCCTATTACGCCTGTTCTCGAACTCGTCCACAACGGCGTTTAGGTCTTCCGTGCCGATTTCCGGCCAGAGCGCGTCTAGGAAGAATAGCTCTGCGTACATGGTCTGGACCGGTAGGAATCCGGACAGTCGCCGCTCTCCCCCGCTGCGTATCAGGAGGTCCAGCGGGCGCGGGACGCCCATCCTCGACACCGCAGGGCCGCCCGAACCAGCGCAGGCTAGCTCGACGTCCGACCCGCCCCCGTAAGACAGCAGCAGATTGAGAACCTTTGTGGGAGAGTCGCTGAAGACAACACCGGCGTCTTCGGCCTCCTTCTGGCAAGCGCGTATGTTCTCCTCCGCCTTGCGCGCGAGCGCGCGCGTGTGCTCCGGCAGCCCCCGGGACTGCGACCGCTCAACAACCCGCAGCTCGGCACGCGGCGGTTCCCTCCCCGCATCAATCTCGGACTGAGTAGTGGCGCGTATCCACCCAGCAACGCCCCCGTAAACCGACTCTGCCTCTACGCCTAGCAGAGCGTCTACAAGCTCCATTATGTGCTCCACCTCTGCCGGGTCTCTGTTCCAGTTCTCTTCGCTGAAGCCGTATATGGTCAGCTCACGCAGTCGCGGGTCGGCGAGAAACCACCCAACCGCTTCCGCGAGCGCGGACAGGCCCGCCCGGTTGCCGGCCCGCGCGGCCTCCAGCTTGCTCGCGCCGGGGTCCAACTCAAGCGCACCGAAGCGCCGGTTTCCGTCTGGTATTATGCCGACGTGGAGCGCCATCCTTTTGGAACCGGCGCCATTCTGCGACTAAAAGAAACGGTTCAGCAATGACGTACCGGCGTCCCGAGTTTCTAACCGGTGCTGAGAGGCTTTGTCCAGGCTGGGTCGCGAGCATATATGGCGGCGCGGACTCGACTGAGTGGATATCTGCCGAGGAGGCGGATCGGGAGCTCTTCGGTGACCGGGAGAACCGATCCAGGGGAGACGCCCGGGAGCGCGTGGTGTCGGCGGTAGTCCGCGCGGTCAATCCTGACTGTGAGCTCTCCTGGACCACGCGGGACCTCAGGGCGGCTGTTAAGGACATAAGGGAGTTCAACGCAGCAATTGGGCCGCCTGTGAACGCGCGAAGGCTCTGGCGTGAGTGGCTCTCACCCAGCGCGAGCGTCCGCGAGCCCTGGCGCGCGCACCCCAAGACGCCCGGCGACGCGCACTCGCTGGACCCTCTCATGCTCGGCGCCGCGCACCAAGCCCTTGCCTCGGGGTGTGCCTGCTCGAGTGAGGGCGAGGCTCTTGAGTGTACTAGGCGGGCCTGCGCTGCCCGGGTCTTGGAGGCTTCCTGGGGACCCGGCCCCGCTGGGTCAGCCCCCGACAGCGACCCAGGCGCGGCGGTTGTCGCTCTGTCTCCGCTTGCCGGTAGCATTAATCGGGCCCTCACCGACTGGGCTGCAGCACGTCTAGAAGCACTCACGCACGATCCCAGTACAGACGCGGGCGCAGACACATGCGTCTTGCGCTGTCTCCAGACTGCCTCTCCGGCCCAGGCCGCCGCGCTCACGGCACTCGCTACCTGGATGGACGTGTCCCGGAGCTCGGACCCGGTCCTTGAGTACGTGTCCATGTGCGCCGACCTGATCTGCACACCGGACGACGGCGCCCTGCGCTGCTTCAAGCCGGCCACCGCGGGCGTGTTCGCCCGTGAGGTCATCTCTGCTCCTAACAAGTACTGCCTGACTGTATCCTGGGGAGGAGGCGTGTTTGACCCCCTATTCGGGGCCGGTCGGGTGTGCGAACTAGCCGTCATGCGCGGGTTTGAGGACCACATCAACACCAGCGATGAGCCGGAGTTTGCCGACTTTGGACACCCCGCCTCAAGTGCGGAACAGCCCCCGCCCCCGCGCATTTTCCCCGACGCGAGGTCGGCCCTGCTAGGCGCCGCGCCGACGTTTGAAGAGGGAGTGACTAGCGACTGCCTTAACACTGCCACGCCTTACCTCAAGGAGCCCCTGAGCGCACTGGATCCGCAGGAGGTACTCTCCTTTGCCCTGCCCGGCGGCGCGGGAAGTCTCGCCGTAAGCGCAACCGAGCTGACGGCTTACTTTAGCAGATACAAGCTACTCATGCTCAATGCGCGCGGGAGCGTGCCAGAGTCAACTCCCGGGAAGCTTGTCTGGCTGTTGTCGGAGCGCTGCGTGCGCCACCTGGCCGCGCGTGCTGACCACCAGGCGCGGCGCGGGGGCTCGCTTGGGGAGCTGTACACCGACCTGGCGGAGGCCATCCAAGTGGCGCGGCAGGGCCCAGAGGCGGCCCGCGCCGCCGCCCGCGTGCTGGCCTCCGTGCCCGATAACACCAAGAGCGCCTGCGCGTCTGCGCTGCGGCGCCTCGCGGACCTCGCGATGGCGATGCGGGGGTGGCGGGTCGCCGACGCTTCGATCTCGGAGCCCTGGCCCTACCCGCTCAGGCGAGCGGACACGCGCGCCTCCGCGCCGGACTCCGCGGAACAGATAGAGCGAGAGGTCACGGCGCGCGGCATACTCTTCGCGGAGGCGGTGGAGGCGATTCCAGACGCCATGGCGCGCCAGGAGATAATGGATCTCCCGGTGCTTTCTGTGGTGGGACACCCAGACGAGCCGGTTGTCGTCTTCTCGGCCGGCGGAGATGACGGCGTGACGGTGCGGGAGCGGCTTGAGAAGATCTCCGACGCCGAGAGCGAGACGGCGTGTATGCGCATGCACTCGATGCCGCTTGCCGTCACAGCGCACTACTACGCCCGGGAGGCGCTCGGCTGCGCGGCGCTGTTTGACCTGGACCGCCTGGAGCCAGTCTTCGAGCCCGAGCCCGCAGTCCCGGACCCGGCCGAACTGGCAGAGGCAGAGCCATCCGAGATTTCGGAAGGCTAAAAAGCGCTAGGCATGCCGCCACCAAGCATCCCGCACGAGGCCTTCACGAACCACACCCTGCAGTGGGCGTTCGGCCTCGCCCTCCTGCTGTCCATCGCGGCGTCGCTCGGCGTCCTGACCGCATTCATGTGGCGCGACTTCATCAACAACATCCTCAAGTACAACGGCATCGACCTCACGGACGAGTTTTCAAACAAGACGGAGATCTTCTACTCGCTGGCGATCGCCCTCTTTGTGACGTTCATCGGCGCGGCGGTGCTTCTCGCTACTATCCGAATCGGCACGCGCTGGGCCAAGACAGCCTAAGGCCCACCTGTACCCGATTCGCTGGTTCTGGGCGCCCCCGCGGGGGTGCCTCATTCGCGAGCGGCCTCAGGCCTCGACCGCCCTCGACCGGGACCGCTGCGCGGCCACTATCACGAGTATGTTCCCGATGAAGAATAGCCCACTCGCAATCACTATCTGCACCGTCTCGATTACCAGTCCGAAGATCACCCACGCGATGTTGAACAGGGAGAAGATCACGAATGACGGGATGAACACGCCCTCGGACTCGTTGGACCGGAAAATCTGCCACGCGAGGATGAAGGTCGGGATCGCGTTCGCCAGCGCGACGAGAAAGATCCCGTTGGAGAGCCACCCCTTCGCGCGCGTGGACATGCCCAGATGCGGCAGGTACTTGCTCGCGCGGTCGTTCCAGCTCACGAACCCGCGCGGCGCCGGCGGGGGCGGGCACGCCGGCGCGGCCGGGAACTGCCCCCAGGTCGACACGGGCGCGCGCGGCACCGGCGGCGGGGCGAAGGCGAGCTTCGCCGCACTCATTGTGTGTCCTGTTTCCGCCATCGCCTTTAGGTTAGCCCGGAATTAGCAAAACTACATCGCAGTGTTGCTCTTTCATTATTAAACCACTTGAGAATGCCACAATACAACAACAAAACCGCCCCTCCAGCACTGGAGAACGCCCTCTCGTCCGTCGCCTATGCCACGGACATGATCACTGCGTTCGGAGACCACCCCATCGTGAAATACATTTTCACAGGCGGCGTCCGAGCGTCCGGGATCGATCTCAGGGGCGACCTGCAATTTGAAGCCCTGGTCGAGTCGTTGAAGAAAGCGATCGCTCAAGTAGCAGCAACCCCGCTAGGGAAGGGACGCGATGGCTGTGCCATTGCTTACCATATCATCACCCCCATCGTGAAATACATCAACGATGACAACACACAAGTTGACAAAGACCTGGTCGAGAAGGTCATCCGCATTGCCACGAGCAACATCCGCGGACTGACCGGCCTGGACGGCGCGCCTATCGTCATGAGCAGCCCCTACTACAAGGGTAAGAAGTGCTATGGCTACGTGCGCAAGCTCAGCCCGCTCGCGTTCAACTTCTGCCTTGGGTGAACTTCCGCCCCGCGGCCCCGGGCTGCGCCTGTACCAATCAACAAGCGCAGCCTGTGGGCCGCGCATACGTCCCGACCAAAAGAAATGCCAGGCGCGCAGAGGCGAGTGTACACCCTCGCGGACCGCCCGCGCCCCGCCGCAGCGGCCGCCTGGGCGCGAAGGTGCCTCGCCGGGCGCGGCCGGCGCATCCGCGCAACCGGCCTGGACGCCACCCCCACCTGCGGAGACATCTTCACGGGCGAAACAATCACAAGGTCTTCCTGGACAGACAGCGGCTCGCTTCTGGAGGTCTACGCGTCCGGCGCGACTGCCACCCTGACAGACATCACCTCAGCGGCCGCTGCCGCGCAGCCCGCGGCACGCGCGGCTTCTGAGTGGGCGGTCACCTTCCCCAACTGCAGCGCGGTCCTGATCACTCCCGCACCGCGCGGCGCTGCCACGGTCATGTACCGCGACCCCGGCGCGGTCGCGTTCACGCGCGCCGCAGTCGTCCGCCCCCGCGCTGCTGCAAAAACTTGCTGCTTTACGCCAAGTAAGGCCCTCAAAACATGATGGGCAACGGTACACCGATAAAGCTCACAGTATGGTATCCAAGCGCACCGATAGAGTACTGCCCGGAGCAGGCCGAGACGTATCAGTTGGGGCATCCTGTCCCGCCGACTGACGTCGCCCCTCCCCCGCCGGCGTTCAGCACTGGGATACCGCGCCCGTCTGGAAAGCCGCCGCCCACATGCATAAACCCAGCCCCAGCGACCATTCCGGTGTTTGGGACGAGCACCTACTTTCGGTGAAGCCGGAGAACGGCCCCCTGCGCGCAGGGGGCAAAAGGAGACATGCCGCTCCCCCAATCCGCGCACGCAGTCGCCGAGATACAGAAGGCTCTCGGCGCTGAATCGGTCGAGCAGACGGTTCTCGCCCTCGCCCGCGTCTGTGAGTCGCGCAAGGCCGCCCCTTGGGTCGCCATCGCCGAGGAAGAGTACCGGCCGGAAGACAAGGTCCACCACGTCCTGTTCCCAATCAAGGACAAGACCTGCTGGGAGTTCTACAAGCAGCTGGAGTCCACAGACTGGCACGCGGAGGAGATCATGCTCCGCGTCGACGCTGAACACTACAGGAGCGCGTCTGAGGCCTACAAGCGCTTCTACCGCGAGTGCATGGCCTTCTTTGCCGGTGGGGACGGCGTGATCTCGGACGGCGTGGTGGCGTTTATCGTGGACACCTCCGAGCCGCGCACGGACGAGGAGAAGGCCTTCCTCACCAAGCAGCTCGCGAATGAGCTCGTTCACGCAGAGACGTACAACCTCCTGATCCATGACGTGATCCCGCCCGGCCCCGAGCGTGACCAGGTCATGCGCGCCATAGTCGACCTGGAATGCGTGAAGGCGAAGGGCGACTTCGTGTTTGCGAATATTGAGCACCCGACCTGGTCGCTCGGGCGGCGGTACCTCGCGGGGGCCTTCGCGGAGGGGGTGTTCTTCGCGAGCCTGTTCGCGATGATCTTCTACCTGCGCGACCTCGGCGTGTTCCAGGGCCTTGCCCTCGCGAATAGCTTCATCATCCGGGACGAGCTCCTGCACCGGAACTTCAACTGCGAGATGGCGGTCCGGCATAAAAAGTGGTCCACGCAGGAGGCGCACGCGATCGCCCGCGAGGCATACAGGATCGAGGTCGCCCACGCCGCGCACATCCTCGCGGACCCGGTCGTCTCGCGCGAGGCCGACCGCGCCGCCAAGCTCACCATGGAGAACATCGAGTTCTACATCATGATGCAGGTCGACCAAATCTTGGAACTAGTCGGCTGCCCGGGGTTATTTGAGGCCGAGCTGACCGACCCCGTGAAGAAGGCGCCGCGCGCGGTCGGCGACATCCTGCCATGGATGACTGCGCTCTCCACCGAACTCAAGACGAACATGTATGAGGCGAAGACGGCCAACTACGAAGTGGCCCAGAAGAAGCGCCGCAGCGGCAAGCAGCGCGGGACGAAGAGAACCCGTGACACGCCGCCGGCTGATGACTACCTGGACACGCAGTGCCTCTAGGTAAAAGAACAAGATGAACTACAACACGTTTGGTGACCCCACTCAGGTACTCCTTCCTGGGCTTCCGGCGCGCGACGCTGTGACTTGCGCGCCCGTGAGCGACCCGCACCGCAGCGCCCCGGCCGAGGCCCCCGCGAAGCGCCGCCGCGCGGAGCCGGTCGCGCCGCCGGCCG
>SPJJ01004826.1_pt1 | contig 15516 bp, 14 predicted proteins | sample 3741741 | NCBI WGS metagenome assembly SPJJ01 (sample SAMN10925908, study PRJNA522277) | cold seep metagenome | isolation source: Elba SIP-enriched marine methane seep metagenome, extraction at timepoint T1 | place: Italy: coast of Elba, Mediterranean Sea | collected 2014-05 | reverse complement strand
GGATTTTAATGACATGCCCTTTTGATGTTTTCAAGGTCTTTATTTATCAATCAGTTATGATGTGATGTTTTTTGTGTCAAAAGGGCTCCCTTTTGACATAAATAACGCGCAATTATTCAGAAGCTGTAGTCGATGATGATGGTTTTCCCTAACGACACCACACTATTGCTAAAATCACTTAAATGTTCTCATGAGAACATTTAAACCTAACTTTAGTATTAGCAAAAAAGCAAACAGTTGCGATAACATCTATCACCACATCAGAGTAAAGATGAATCATGAAGGGCTTTGCCCTCAGCCTTCGGCTTCACCCAAGGTATTTAAACCAAGAGTGATGGGGTAGGGGAGCCAGAGCTAACCGGTAGCGGGTGGGGTGACATCTAGGTCGACCAGGTGAGCTGGCCACGTTACCCTTTTTGTTTATGATAGGATGGTTACCGCTAGTTACTAGGTCAAATAGGGTAGTACGTGTTAAAAATTCTATTCAGCCGTGATCTTCTTATATTCCTTATAAAGAAAGAATAGACCGCAAATATATACAATATTCGCGGCTATTAATTCAAGTTCCATAAAATACTGGCTAAAAACCATCCAGCCAACAAATATAATAAACAATAGCTTGAATACTAAAAGACCAGAATAGCCCCAACGATTAATAAAAACACGTATAAAAGGGTTGGCTTCATGACCACCGGCTGAAACGATTTTAATCGTGAAAAACAGGTCAATAAAATTCAGGAAAACGAAAAAAATTAAAAGGATAAAAACATTCAAAAAGTTAAACTTAACTTGTTTCTAACGTTGCATCCTTTATAGTCGAACTCATTCCAGATTGAAAATCAGATGATTTTGTTTTTTCTTTTTTTTCATCGCCCTTAACATCAGAAGAACCACTTTTGGTCTCATCTGAATCAGCATCAGGGGAATAGTTTTTTAACCATTTCTTGAACTCTTTATCTCGCTTTAAATGATGTTCTAAAATAGCTTCAAGAACTATCGATTCATCACAACTCGGGTTTACTTCCTTCGCAGCTTTCACATAAAGATTAAAATTTTTAACCAAGTCTTCACGAAGTTTAAAATTGACACGAACAGGCTCAGAAACCTTTGGAATAGTCAGACTAATTGCCATGCATTATATCCTCTTTTGAATTGATAAGTTTTTTGTTTAATGCAAATCGTAATAACGCAGTATAGTATAATCTACGTGCGCTGCTTTGCTCTTTTGTTGCTAATTGTACGGCCTCATTTTTCAATTTTTCAGGTAATTTCAAATTAATAGTTAAGCCAGCAGACGGACTGGCATAAAAGATCGGATGATGTTCACCTGGAGCAATATTTTTGAATGAATCAATAAATTCTTTGATCGCTTTAGCATAGACTTCTTGCAATATTTCATTATGCACTTTTGTATAGTTTTTAATAGCATTCACTAGCTCAGGTTCAGCTTTAGTTTGTTGCAAAATTAGTGTCAAAACGCATTCCCCTATTGGCGTTATATGGTTCCAATATCATGTCTTTGTTAACAAAAACATTCACTGCAAATCCAGGGGCTATTGTTATTGTTGGCTGCCGATTTAACATTTTATCGACAATTTTTTGACCAGTTCTATTAATATCCTGCCCAATACTTGATACAAAACCTTGACTCAAAGTTGGACTAAAACCTGTCTGACTACCTTGCGAAGAGGTGACGGCAGCGGACATAATACTGGACAAAATAACCCCCCCAGCTAATTGTAACCAATGGCGGTCTACCTTGTCTTTAAAACCTGCATATCCAGTCAAATCAACACCTGGCATTCCTTCCAGATTGATAGACGCACCATTTGGCATAATTAACCGCTGCCAGACTACCAGAACACGTTCCTGACCGAAAGCAACACCAGAATCATATTGCCCAACCAAGCGCGTTCCTTGAGGGATTAATAGATAATTACCAGTCACAGTATCAAAAACATTTTCACGAACTTGCCCGACAATTTGACCTGGCAAATCAGAATTAATACCCGTGATCAATGTCGTTGGAATGATAGTTCCTGCTTTCACTTCATACGGTGAAACCGGATGAATTATTGCGGTTTTTAAGTAAGCATTTGGTGAATCTTTACTGTATTTTTCAAGAAAGCTGGATTTATCACTTTGTTTATTCTGTGAGTCCCATTCCGTTTTCTGTTTAAGAGCCGATAAATCGGGTGAATAGGACGGACGATTACCACGCAATGCGGCACGTCTTTCAGCTAAATTGGAATGTAATTCAGCTTGGTTTTTTTCTGATAAATCTTGCTCTCTTTTTTCATTAAATCCTGGAAAAAAAACATCGGCTTTCATGGCCTGTATGCGTTCGGCTATCAGGCGTTGTTCTTCAGGGGTTAATTCACGCTTGGCTGGAGCAACGGGTCGTTTAAATGTGGTTGTTTTAGCAACCACACCGACATGCCCCATATCACCCTCAAGAGCTGGCCCCAGTTTAGGCACGGGCCTTGGAATCTCTGAATAGTTTTTAGGGCCAGTTTTTACAAAACCAGGCAGCCGATTATCATCGGCTGGAACCAAGTTATCTTCGGCAACACCTACATTATCAGGTTCACTCAGCATAGCGACAGCAAAAGCAATGATAATGATACCGATTGCAGCAAAAACAAGTGCGATAATCGGGCCTTGCTTTAACCGTCTGGGTTGGGCTGTGGACATTCTAAGTGAAGCACTATCCGGGCTAATTTTATCTGTTTCTGACATAATTTCATCCTTTTAAAATGTTCTCATGAGAACATTTTAAGAACCTTTGTTATCATTCATAATTAAAACAATTTCTTCGCCGCCTTCTTGGGCAATACGTAATTCAGCTTGATTAAACAGCCGATCAACAATGTAATAGTTTTCTTTTACCCGATAGTTAACCATCTGTAAGTCACCGTGCTTCAAAACATAAAGGGCAGGGGCTTCACTAGAGGCCAGTGCATCAGGAAATTGAATATAGGTCTTTTTGCCATTATCAAATACACGTACAGGTTTCCAGACTGGCGAGCCTTCATCGACTTCAATCGTGTAATTAAAATTAGCATGACTAATATCTACTGATGACGTTTGAATCATCTCATTTTCACGGCGTATTTCTTCTGCTTGCGCGGAATATAAATCCAGTTCATCTTGCGCGTAAATCCACGACACAGCAGACATATATGTTTTCTTATACGAGTGCAGCTCGATATGATACGTCCGTCTGTTGGTGGTTAATATCAGCGTAGTATTTAAGTCTGGTCGGGTTGGCTTAATGTATAGATGTTGAATCTTTTGGCCATTTTTATAGGATGTACTGGAACCGGCTTTCCAGCGAACAGGATCACCGATACCAGGCTTGCCTAACAGCTCTTCACCTGGTTGCAATTGAATATCCGTCAGTTTAAACGGAGCACAAAAAATCTGATACAAGGCTCCTTCCGCATAATCGTATTGCATAATGGCGTTGAAATAGCCGTAATGATCCGGTTTATATGTGGCCGCTGCATTAGCCGCTTCAATGATGCGATAAGGCGGCTTGTTGTTTGGTTTTTTCTTGCGGTCTTCTTCGGAAAACGTTCTCAATTGATGCGCTGCTATGACCTTAGGAACGGTAACGACTTTAGGAACGGGTTTAATATATTCAGTTTTTACCGCCTTCACATAGTCATCACGGCTGATGGGTTTTTGAGTAGCACAGCCATTGATAACAAAAGCAAATGAAAGAATAAATAGAGCATGTAAATACATAATTAATCCTTGAAAGTATATAAAAATATATGCACGAATGTTAAAAAAAAGCTTACCGGAATACCTTTGACCAAGAGTAATGTGTGATGTACATTCCCAATGGATTCTTGGCTAATTTTTCTTTACTGTCGGGTATTTGCATTTCAACCTTAAAGGTTCCCCGCCAATGTTCTTTTCCCAGCATATCGCCTTTTTTAGACCATATTTGTTCACTCCAATCTAATTGCCAAGTATCGGGTGAAAGTCTTAATGTATCTTCAATCGAAATACTGACCGTTTGTGTTTCCATCCGTTTGAACGGCGATAATGCCCTTGTTTCTGAATTCAGTTGATTAACCGCTTCATCGGCAATGTAGTTATAGGCATCGAGCCAGTTTTGCCGTACCACCATCATATCTGAGGACAATGAACGGGTCATACGCAAAAAACGCCGTAAATGAAATTCAATTTGTTTTTCAGATGGTCGCCATTCCGCCATACTTTGTCCGGCACGACCTGAATACCTGGCATTACCCAGCTGGTCAACTTGAACAACCTCAACTTCCGTTTTAGGCAACTGGCCTAAGTAAATCATGCCGCCTACACTAACTAATGAAATAAACATGCTGCCAAAGGCAGCGATCCGCCAGTTCTCAGCTTGCTTTCTTGAACTCCCTATCCGTTCATCCCAAACCTGTTCTGCTCGTTGATAGGGCGTTTCGGGTATGGGATTTTCATTTTCCCATTTTGCTGTTTTTGCTTCTTTCACATTAAAACTCCAGAGTGAATGCTATAAATTAGGGTTTATATTGCCGCCTGAAGGCCGAGCTTCCTGTGGTATTGAATGGTGCATTGAAGCGGCTCGCTGCATAGTGCGTTTGGCCCATGCGGGGGCTTCAGATGATGTACTCGCAGCCGTTGTTTTTTTATCCATTCCCATTGTCACCCTTGCGCCGTTAGTTGATGCATTAGAAAGCGTTTCTCCTGCCTTACCTGCCATATTCGAGACAGTGCTTTTCACTTGATTTCCTGCTGCTGAACCCATGCCATAAAGAGAACCCAATGCAGCGGAAGCCGCCCTGTTGACTGGATTTGTTGAAGAACTGGCCGCAAGAGCCAGATTCGCACCCGTAGAAGCCGAACCATACGCTGCCGCTCCTAAACGTGCTGCACCTCCGGTCATCGAAGCAGCGGCCTTTGTTGCATTCGCTAACCCAGCCGCCGCTCCCGCGGCCATAAAACCACCGGCCACTGTGTTTTGAACAGCAGTACCCGCAGATAGGGAAGGGGAACCTGCAATGAGTCCGGCGGCTATACCAGGGGCGTTCCAGGCAAGAAAACCAATGGCACCCACTGTTAAAATTAATGAAAAAATTTCATTAAGCGTAGCCGTAGCAGTTAAAGTAGCAGCGAGAATAACTGGGCCAGAAACACTCAAAATAAATGACAGAACCATCATCTTTATACCGGAAGCAATAACCGCACCTATCGACTTCTCAGCCAGAAATTTAGTATGTTTCATTAGCCCAAAAGGTAAGAAAATACTGACTATGGCAACAATCAAATAAAATTCAAGAACAGTAATAAAAACCTGAATAGCGATTAACAAAAAGATGGCCATGACAATTAAATACAGAATCGAAATAATAATTTTCTGTCCTATTTGAGTCCACGGCAAAGCTTCAACCTTATCCATAATGGGCTGACTCACATCCAGTCCTTTTCCTGCTATTGCAGACGGGTCAAGTAAATTAAAAGTCAACCCGCCAGCGGCGGTACTACCGGCCTGAATCAATGAATTCACAAATTGATTCACCAATATAGGAAATGAGCTGACTATCCAGAACCAGATACCGATAAATAATATTTTTTTTATGGCATCCAGAATTTGCCCAGCACCTAACGCCCAATATAAACCAAACAAAACCACCTCTATTCCTAACAGTGCTAGGAACAACCACAAGGTTGATGGATAAAGATTCCCATAACCTAATGAGAAAATACCAATAAAGTTTAATAACGTAGAAGTTAAGGTGTTGAAATCCATAGTTATGCCTTACCAACCAAGACTATTTATTGCTCGCAAAACCGCCTGACAATCTGAAGAACTCTTAAACTCCTGCCTGGGCATTTTGTTACATTTATTCCTTTGCAATTTCAACTCATCTTGATGGTTTTTAAAATATTCTGTTTGTTTATCTAGTGATACTTCTTTAAGTGTTTTTTCCTTGACATAGTTGGCAGCATCTACTTCTTCCTGACTGCACCCATTTAAAACAGTCAAAATCAAGGGTATTAATAGTAAATATTTCATAATAATTATTGGATTGGTTGTAATGATGGTGGAACCTTTACTTTAGGCTCACGATTAATAGTAAATATTCATAATTATCTTACAGGTGGTAAAGACGATGGAACTGTGACTGCCGCCCCTCGATTGGTGTAACTAGACATGAATCGAACATATTGCTCCTGTCCGGCCTCTCTTTCAGCAATCTCCATTTGATGTTTGATCGCAAACATCCGTTGAGTCGCAATCATGGATTGGTTCATATCATTAACAGATGCAATCAGCGCAGCATTTAATTGATTACCGACTTGAATTTGTCGAACGGTTCCATCTGCACCATTACTATCATTAAGCAATGTTTGGATACGGTTATTACGTGCCGCGATTTTGTTGATTGCTGCCTGTGCCTGCATAGCTCCGTTAACAGCATCTGTTAACGTGCTATTCCATGTTTGTCTGGCATTTCTTAAATTGCTGAAGTTATAGGTTGACCAGTCGCCGCCTTGCGGGAATATGGAGTTCATCTGTGATCTTACCCGGGCAGCATCATATTGAAGTGCCGCAACAGAGTTCATGACATTGGTTATTTCAGCAGACTGAATCACATTGTCATTGATCAAACCAACCCACTCAGAAGCTCCTAGCTGATCCAGATTCTTGACCCAATTTGCAACCATTTGTATTTGCTGTGCAGTCTGCGTCACAGATTCTATCGTCTGCAAAACATTTTCAGCACTGGTAATAACTTGCTCTGCGGTTTGAGCGGCCTGTTCTGCTGAATCTGCCGTCCAGAAACCGGTTTGTATGCCGATATGAGCAATATCAACAACTGGAATACCTGTTGCATTGACCTGTGAAAACGGTATCAATGAGACAACAGACGTTGCAACCATGATTTTAAAGTTTCTCATGAGAACATTTTTTTTCATTGTCTATCCTCTAAAAATTAAGAAGCTACAGATAACGGTTCACTGACCATATCCGCTGCCCAGGTTAAATTACGTTGGCGTAATAATAATTCAGCCCATTGCTCCGATGAGTGATTCTTTTCCAAATCATCCATAAAAGCCTGATCAGAAGGTGAAGAACGACCGACGAATGCCAAGGCAACATCCCCCAGTTCAAGATCAAACAGCCGTTTACCTTTGGGTGAACGGTAAAAATATTCTTTTTTCTGAACAGCTCTACTCAAATTAATAATTTCAGTTTCAGACAACCCTAATTTGGTATAAGCTTCCGATGTCAAAGGATCGGTAGCACTGTTATCTGGCAAAAATATTTTTGTCATACAGGCCGAAAGCAGAGTAGAACAGATTGGCGAATTAATGGCATCTTCAATTTCCTGAGTAGCAAACACCACAAAGACATTCTTTTTTCTGAGTGTTTTCAGCCATTGCCTTAACCGCGTAGCAAAAAATGGGTGATCCATAAACAGCCAGGCTTCATCCAGAATCAACAGAGTAGGGCGACCATCAAAACGCTGCTCAATTCGATAGAATAAATAACCCAACGCAGGAACAATCGCGCTATTTCCCAAATCCATTAATGACCCCATTTCAATCATCGTCCAGAAGTCATCCTGCAACGTATCGTTGTCACTATCGAATAACTGCCCATAGGTTCCCTCAAGCGTGTATTGCATCAACGCATCCCGAATATCTTGATTCTGGATTAATTGCTGTAAGCCGCCTATCGTTCGTTGTTTCCTGGGGGAAGTTGCCAACGATTGAAGCGCATTATGAATTTCTGTTTTATCTTTTGGCGTTAAGGTTAAATTCTGTAAATCCATAAGTGTTTCTATCCAGCCTTCCGCCCAATTCAAGTCCGATTTTTGATCAATATTGACTAACGGCTGAAAAGCAACGGGACGATCTTCATTGCCAGGTTCATAGATAGACCCATCGACTGCCATTGTTGCCGCTCTTGCAGTGCGATCTTTATCAAAAAAGACCACCTGTGCTTTCGGGTATCTTAGCCATTGCATAGCCAGTATGCCAAGCAATGTTGATTTACCGCTACCGGTCGGCCCAGCAATAAAGGTATGGCCCACATCACCGACTGATAAAGATAATCTGAAAGGGGTATTACCGGTTGTATTACAAACCAGTAAAGGGGCGGCTGTCCCCGTTTCTTTCGCTAGGTGATAATCATGTCGATCACCTGACCAAATAGCACTCAGCGGAAAGATATGTGCCACATTCAAGGTATTAATCAAGGGGCGGCGCACGTTGGAATATACGTGTCCTGGCAGCGAGGACAACCAGGCATGAAATGAATTGGTTGTTTCATGCCGCGTAGTAAAGCCCTTGCTATTAATCACCTGCATCACGGTATCTAACCGTTGATGACATATATCCAAATCTGGATGCCAGACAGTAATTGTCGAAGTGTAATAACCATACGCCACAACATCATTACCCAGTTCCTCTAAAGCGGCTTCCGCATCAACCGCATTGCTTTCAGCCTCGGTATCGACAATACGTGACTCTGTACCTGATGCCTGTTCTTTAACCAGAGTAAATAATGACTTTCGTTTTGAAAACCAGTTCTTGCGATATTTATCAACCTCATTCTTTGCATCTTGATTGTCCAGACAGATAAACCGGCTTGACCAGCGATATTCAAGAGCTAGGTGATTGAGTCCATCCAAAATACCCGGCCATGCTTCCGATGGAAACCCGTTTATCGTAGCCGTCATGACATAGTTATTTCCCAACACAGGAATTTCACCGGGTTGATACGCCTGATCGGTCAGAATATGATCCAGATAGATTGGGGTATCAGGTGTTTTTACCGGATGTCTTCTTGATGAAACGGTGGAATGTAAATAAGTCAGCGTTTCATCATCATTCAATTCAACAACTTCTGGAAAAACATCCCGCATGATTCCGGCAATATGTTTGACCGTTTTAATGAAATAACTCAAGTCTCGCTGGTTATCATAATCCTGGTCGTGTGCATCACGATTCGGATCATCAATAAAAACAGCTTCCACTTTTTTAACCTTATCGGGTGGCATAACCCAGGTAAACGTTAAAAAATAATTGGATTCAAAGTGATCTCCTTCATCTTCATAATGTCCACGCCGTTCTTCATCGACAATCCAGCTTGCAGAATTCGGCCACTGACAGGACACATATTCATTTGTCCTGAAACGCTGGGACTCAGAGAAGTACGCCCATCCAGAACCCAGCCGTTTAAGAACATTGTTCAATCGTGCGCTACTGGATTGAAGTTCAGCCGGTGAAGAACTTCCCAAGTCAGGCCCACGAAAAGCAATGGTTTTTTGCAAAACACCATTTTTTTGCAAAATAACACCAGGGGCAACTAACATCGCCCAAGGCAAATAGTCACTTAACCACTTTGTTTTTTTCCGGTATTCGGATAAATTAAACATGCCATAACTCCTACGGGTCTAACCGGCGAGGGGCTTTCATTGCAAATTTGAAAACATCAAAAAAATAAGGATCTTTTTTAGTCAAAATTGCAAACCCGATATGAAAAATAAAAAAGATGGGGAGCACCCATATTTCCTGCAACCCGAAACCTACGGCGCAGGCGGTCGTCCATAAGATAAACGCCAACGTTCTAGGCAAGCCGACAATCAATATTGGGGTAATTAATCCCCGATGAATAGGGGCTGTGTAGCCATCTTCCATTGTTTTCTCCTAAATAAGCAATCCACCGGTAAAACCAAAGAAGGTCAAGCTCCAGGACAAGGCATTAAACGCAATAGTCAAACCTAAAACAATCCACATGGCACGGCGAATTAAACCACCACCTTCAGAAAACGCCAGACCAAACCCAAAAACGACAATTGAAATCGCACCGATTACACGAGCCACAGGCCCAGTTAATGAATTCAATAAATTGTTAAGCGGGGTTTCCCAAGGCATACCGGTTGTTGTCGCAGCCTCCGCATTTGTTCCCATGAGAAACATTAGGGTAAAAAGACTCAAGAAGAAAATGGTATTACGTCTATATTTCATAATGGTTCCTTTTAAGTTAGATGTATATAGAATTATATACTATGCAGTAAAATAAATGATTTCTTTTCGTTAGTCAACAGGTGAAATTAACCACTCACCATTTTTATATCCAGTCACCTCAGAGATACCCGATAGACACCGACCGGCAGGCGAGTTTTTATCACGTTTGATATGAACGCACAGGTCAATAGTCTGGGCCACAAACGCCTTTGGAGCCACCATATTATTTTCTTCAATCAATTGACACATGCGGGTTAACATTTCGCGGGTACTGTCTGCATGAATGGTTGCAACACCGCCAGGGTGTCCTGTATTCCACGCTTTGAGTAAATCAAGGGCAGCTTTATCTCTAACTTCCCCAATGATGATACGGTCAGGCCGCCACCTTAAACTGTCAAATAAAGCGCGCTGCAATGATACATTAGCATCCGTATAAAAGTGAACCTTGTTGAGTGCATTACACTGTAATTCTCGATTGTCTTCAATAATGATGACACGATCGCCGGTTACTGAGATGACATCGAGCAAAGCATTTGCCAATGTAGTCTTACCAGAACCAGTTCCACCACCTAACAAGATATTTTTTCGATCCATGACCGCGTTATGCAAAATCATCGACTGGCTCGCCGTTAAAATGCCCTTGGCGACATAATCATTCAAATTAAAAACCTTTTTGGCCGGCAGCCGAATACATAACGCAGGACTGTCTACCATTGGCGGCATGGATGCCTGTATTCTCGCATTCCATTGGGGTAGTGTACCTGCAACACTGGGGTTATCAGTTGAAATAGTCGTTTGCATGATGGAAGCAACCAAACGGATGGCCCGTTCTATTTCTGCCGTGGTTATTTGAATATCAGTTTGTTCCGGCGGCTCGCCTATTCTTTCAACCCAGACGCGGGTATCTGGATTGATCATAACTTCAACCACATCAGCGTCATTTAAAAGATGCAGAACAGGATCAAGAGCTGTAGTTAATTGTGTTTGCTTTCGTCGAACAACTTCATCACTAATATCTTTCATGGCTTATCCTCCCTTGCAGCGTCTAATTCATCTTCTGATATGGGTGAATCCTGAACCAAATCATCAACAAAATAATGCCCCCCTGATATTTGTGTCGCAACGTAATCACAAAACTGCTCATAGCGTTGTGCGGCATACCGCTGGGCATTTTCCTTGTCGTTGTCTGGAATACGCGGCGTATGAGCAAACCAGAGTTTGACAAACACGGATAAGGCTTCTGCCATCAATTGAATATCCCGATTGGCTTTAGCCAGAGCGCGTGTGTGCTTGTCCAATCGCCTGAACAACAATTTAGTATCAGTTGTTTCATCCAGATAAGCGCGTATCGCTGCATTGGTGACGCTGCTAATAGACTTGCCTGATTTCGCGCAATACTGACGCAAGTTCTTATCCAATTTAGGATCAAGATAGGTCTGGAACTTTTTATTCATAAAGGCAAGTCTCCACCACTTTGGTCTCTGGATAATTCCTGTAGCCGTCCTTGTTGCCGCTGATTAATAAGGCGGCGTTGAGCTTGTTGATTATTGATATTTCGGTCTTCGTCTCTTTCATATTCCTTTTCATCTTTTATGCGGTCATCTTCTAATGATTCCATTTGTAGTGCTAATTCGTGTTCATCGAGACCACGTTCATTTTCATTATCTATTCCTGTATTGATACCGTCCTCATGAACAGGGGATATATCAAGAGAACCATCAGGATCAATGTTCTCATGAGAAACAGACATTTCTTCCATCTTTTCGATATAAACCCAGGGATGCGTTATAGGTTTGGGAAATTCCTTGCGCTGTTCTTCTTCAGAATTCGGCGCCGGTAAATTAGCGCGATTCTTAAAACGCGGGTCGTTGTAATAGGTAACTTTACGCCCGTAATAAGGGAACAACCCACCGATCAGAATTAAATTCGCATGAGGTGGCATATTGAGAATTTCACCAGGCGTTAATAATTGCCTGGGGGACTCCTGCTCACTCACCATCACATGACCTAACCACGGAGCCAGACGGGAACCGGCATAGTTGGCCATTTTTCTAACCTGGGTGGATTGTCCCAGTAAATCCGATATGCGCTTTGCCGTTTTCTCATCCAGTGCGCCATAAGTAATCCGAATATGCGAAGTATCCAGAATGGCGTTATTGGAACCGTAATGTTTTTCGATCTGATTCAGAGATTGCGCGATTAAATAGGCACGAATCCCGTAACCAGGAAAATAAGCCAAGCCAGATTCTAAAAAGTCCATCCGCCCCAGCGTTGGAAATTCGTCAATCATCAATAACATTTTGTACCGGTAATCCGGCTGCGAAGGGTCATGACTCATGGACTCGGTAATCCGCCGCCCGATTTGATTAAGAACCAGACGAATTAAAGGCTTGGTTCGTTCAGCATCACTCACGGGTATAGTGAAATATAAACTAACCGGGTTTTTTAAGTTCATCAGGTCTGAAATTGCAAAATCGGAGTCACGAATATTGTTGGCAATAACAGGGTCACGATAGAGCGTTAAAAAGGATGTTGCGGTACTCAGAACCGCCGACAATTCATTCTCAGATTTATTCAGCACCTCACGGGTCATACTGGCAATAATAGGATGGGGCCGATCACCTAAATGCTTATAGGTCATCATGTAAGTTAATGTCTGTAGAATATTTCTATTTGGATCAGTCAGAAAACTGGCAACACCTGGAATACTTTTATCTTTTTCGGCATACAAAACATGTAAAATAGCCGCAATAAAAAGCGCCTTGCTGGTTCTTTCCCAGTGGTCATTCTTATGGTTCGGATCACCGGTATCAATGATCATTTCTGCAATGTTTTGTGCATCCCTGTATTCGTTATCGCCTTTTCTGATTTCAAGCAATGGATTAAATTTCACGGATGAAACAGATGTGGGTTCAAATCGTAAAACATGGGAGAATTTTTTTCTGAAACCGGATGTGATTTCCCAGTTTTCCCGCTTGATGTCATAAACAATGACGCTACCCTTCCAGGCCAATAAGGTTGGTATAACTAACCCTACCCCTTTACCGCTTCTCGGCGGGGCAAATACTAGGGCATGTTCCGGCCCATTATGTTGCAGCAACTGACCATCAACCGTTTGACCGATAACAATGCCTTCACCAGCGAACAAACCCGCCTCTTTCAGCTCTTTTTCAGTGGACCAGCGAGCCGTTCCATAGGCATCCCCCGCCTTATTACGCCGTGCCCTCCAAACCGCAATATAAACCAGTAAAATAGCCTCTATTGCAAATGATCCATAAATGAATAAATAAGACGTTGCAAAAACACCTCTCGCATAAACTTCATAGTAATACGTCCATTCAAAAACACGCCAGGGTATATAGATGGGATAGCCAAATAAAATAAACCAGGGATCACCCAGATTTTCTTGATATCCTAGTTCATATGCGCAGTATTGCGTTGCCCCCCAAACGCCCAGCGTAATTATCAAAACACCAGATATTAAATTGATGTAATAAATTGAGCGAGAATCCTCTTTTATAATGCCCCAAGGGGCTTGTGTATTTTCGGTCATCTCTGTAGACCTTTTGTTAATGTTTTGACAATAGGAATATTCTGTTTTGAAAGGCCAAATGACACTGGCTTATCCAGTGAACGTTTCATATTATCTCGCCAAGGAACCAGAGAGAACTCTTTATCAATACCATTGTTATGTTCAGATGTAATCAAGGCATAACTTTGGCCGCTGGGTGCAGTGATTTTTTTATGCAGCGTACCGGTAAACATTTCCTGTTTTAACGGCTGGTAACGTCTTAATGAACCGTCTGCGTAATCTTGTACTAACTTTTGTCTTTCAATGTTATCCAGCATTTTTAACAGTCCTTTTTCATCCCCCTTTAAGCCCAATTCCTTTTGCATATATTCTTGCCGTTTTTTAATGGCCTGATTCAATTCTGACCCAAAAGAATAAGGCGCATTGTTTTCTACATGAATGGTATCAATCCACGCCCTGCCTTCGGCCTTTATTTGCTGCTGTAACAATCTTTCATCTATCGTACTGATACGAACCTTTCTTGGGTTTGGTGATTCCTGGTCACGCCGTGACAATTCAGCCGTTAAGTTGTCTTCAATCTTCCACAAACCACTACCTAATTGTTGAGCCAGCCCAAACCTGGCTAAGCGACTAACACGGCGACTAATCGCATCGGTATACCCCTCCGGTGTGACACCATTAGGAAGTAATTCAGGGTGCTTTATAACTTGTTCTACATGCTCTTTCTGGTCATAAATACCTTGATTTGATCTAGCAAACGTTTCTATTACGGAATCACTTTTTTTAATCCATGAATCCTGATAGTTTTCAACCCTGACAATTGACCCGCGTTTGTATTCTGTAACATCAGTTCCTTTGTCCATTACAATGTAATTAGCACTTCCATCCTGACCTTCAACAATCATATAAAAACGGTCGTTAAGCTCATCATGTAACCCACTTCTCACAAGCCGACCTGTCACAACATTATCATGATCATCTTTGTCATATATTCTGTATTTTGTTGGATCAGCCTTAATTTCTTTGTGCAACGTTTTTACGATGTCGCCACGCTCCCCCATTTCACGCAGCTTAGTATCCCACCCATCTTGTAATATATATTCATGACTATTTTCTTTTATCGCTAATCCGTAACCTACAAGATGATCTAGCCTGGCAATCAATTTTCCGTGTAATTTACGCGCATCTATATCATCAGGATAGACACTCATATCAACAATGTTCCCATGAGAAACTTTATCAATTTTCCAATCCAGTGATGTGAATCGTTCTTGTGTAATTTCCTTATTCAATGTTGTATCTATTTCATGCTCACTACGATGACCAAGTTCTTGTGTTGCCAGTTCTCTTGCCCGGTTCCTTATTCCATTGGATATATACTCACGATCAATCCAGACTTCTTCACCGTTTTTATCTAATCCGCTTATCACTAAATGGGTGTGGGGATTGTCTGTGTTGTAATGATTCGCTGCCGTCCACACCAGGTCACGGCCAAGGTCTGTTTTCACCCTTTCCATTAACTCGCGAGTATATTCTGTAAGATTAAGTTCGTGTGCATCTTCCGGTGAAATGATAACCCTGAATTGGTGTGGCTCTCCTTCTGTATGTTCTGCCCAGTCAATGTTTTTTTCTGTCCATTCTGCCAAGTCTTTATTAGATGTTTTACTATCGAATAGCTCCGCCTCTTTTCCGTCTTTTCCGGCCCCGTCTCTTTCAATATATTTCATGTGCAAACCGGCTGATTTTTTCCCGTAGGAATTATTCATTTTAACAACACGGGCTTTGACGACAACACGCCTTGCTGAACTGCCTACGTTATAAACGGATTCAGCCATTCTTCCTCGCCTGGGGCTTCCACCTCGGCTTGCACCTTTCCTGCCGTTTTTTTTCTGTCTCAAACCGACGCGCTTTGAAACATTGTTCCTGAAGCTTTTAACCATTGGAACAGGTTCGGATTTAGCCTTGCTTGTGGATGG
>SPJJ01017644.1_pt1 | contig 15590 bp, 11 predicted proteins | sample 3741741 | NCBI WGS metagenome assembly SPJJ01 (sample SAMN10925908, study PRJNA522277) | cold seep metagenome | isolation source: Elba SIP-enriched marine methane seep metagenome, extraction at timepoint T1 | place: Italy: coast of Elba, Mediterranean Sea | collected 2014-05 | reverse complement strand
TTTGAATGGCGTGGACTGGGGCTGATCCCCGACAGTGCCCTGAAAATCAAACCAGAATACGCCACATTTGATGCTGAACAACGCTTTAACCTGCCCGCCATTCAGGCCAGTGACAGCAAAGGCTGTGAATGCCCGGCCATTCTGCGTGGCGCAAAAAAACCGCAAGACTGCAAACTGTTGGGTAACGTGTGCACGCCAGAAAACCCGATGGGGGCCTGCATGGTATCGTCTGAGGGTGCCTGTGCGGCGTATTGGTCGTATGGTCGATTAGGGCGCTATGCGGTTGGATAGCCTAAATCACTCAACATTTCAGGATTTGTTTTGAATCACTCTCAAAAATACCGAACCGAAGAGACTATTGACCTCAGTCATGGCAGTGGAGGACGCGCCACGGCACGCCTTATTAAAGAACTCTTTGCGGCTCATTTTGACAATGCGCTACTCAATCAGGGCAATGATCAGGCTGTTTTTACTCCGCCTGCCGGGCGCATGGTGATGTCTACCGATGGTCATGTTGTTTCCCCCTTGTTTTTTCCTGGTGGCGACATTGGCTCACTGGCCGTGCATGGTACGCTCAACGATGTTGCCATGTCGGGCGCGCGCCCTTTGTATCTTGCTGCCGGTTTTATTCTTGAAGAAGGTTTTCCCTTGGCGGATCTGGAGCGTATTGTGATCAGTATGGCTAACGCGGCGCGTGATGCAGAAACACCTATCGTCACTGGCGACACCAAGGTGGTTGAACGAGGCAAGGGAGACGGTGTTTTTATCACCACAACGGGTGTTGGCGTAGTTCCGGCAGGCCTGACTATTTCTGGAGATCGCGCGCAGGTCGGCGACAAAATCCTGATCAACGGTCATTTGGGGGATCATGGTGTCGCCATATTATCCAGCCGGGAAAATCTGCAGTTCGGCACCAGCATTGAATCCGATTCAGCGGCTCTGCATACATTAGTCGCAGATATGGTTACGGCTGCCCCAGACATTCATTGTTTACGCGACCCTACCCGTGGCGGACTAGCCACCACATTAAATGAGCTTGCCGCACAATCTGCCGTTGGCATGCGTTTGTTTGAAGACGCTATGCCTGTCAAGCCCCAGGTCAAAGCCGCCTGTGAAATCCTCGGGCTTGATCCTTTGTATATCGCTAACGAAGGCAAGCTGGTGTGTATTTGTCCGCCGCAACATGCAGATCATCTGCTAAAAACCATGCAACAACACCCTCTAGGAAAACACGCCGCGATCATTGGTGAGGTGATTGAGGACGCCCAACACTTTGTGCAAATGCAAACCTCGTTCGGTGGCGCGCGCATTGTTGACTGGCTAAGTGGAGAGCAGCTTCCGCGCATTTGTTAATGGAAGGATTGAGCATCCGCATTCGCGGTATTGTGCAAGGCGTGGGGTTTCGCCCTTATATCTGGCATCTGGCGCAACAGCATCAAATTTGCGGCACTGTCTGGAATGATAGCCAAGGTGTGATGATCCATGCCTTTGCTGAGATGCATTGCCTGCAACACTTTATCGAACAGATTCCTGAACAGTTACCGCCTCTGGCCACAATCGATGCCATAGACGTACACACCCTGAGCGTCCCTCAGCCTCCCCACACATTTACTATTGCCGACAGTTCACACAACGCCAGCATGCAAACGCCGGTCAGTGCCGATGCTGCCACCTGTCCACACTGCCTCGAAGAAATCAACGACCCGACAAATCGCCGCTATCGTTACCCATTTACCAACTGCACGCATTGCGGCCCGCGTTTATCCATTGTTCAGCGCATGCCGTATGATCGCCATAACACCAGTATGGCTAAGTTCAACATGTGCCCGGCGTGTCTACGCGAATATCAAAACCCGGCTGACCGACGTTTCCATACCCAGACAAACTGCTGCGCAGAGTGTGGCCCAAAGATTTGGTTACAAGATAATCATGGTGAACATTTGGCAAGCGACGATGTGATCGAACTGGCTGCCAGACAGCTTTGTGAAGGTCGTATTCTTGCCATTAAAGGCTTGGGTGGATTTCACCTGGCCTGTGATGCCAGCAATGCAGACAGCGTGGCATTATTACGCTCGCGCAAGTTTCGCTACGCCAAACCTCTGGCGGTGATGGCTTTAGACATTGCCATGATCAAACGTTATGCCCTGGTTGATGAAAAAGCCGCACGCGCCCTAGGCGACAAGCCCGCCGCAATCGTATTATTACGCAAACACGAGAAAGAATTGGCCAACGCGGTCAGCTTTGATGATCGCCATATTGGCTTTATGCTGGCCTACACCCCGTTACATCATTTATTGCTGCACGCCTGCAAGCGCCCGCTGGTGATGACCTCGGGTAACATCAGCGAGCAACCACAATGTATTGACAACGCTCAGGCTGAAGAGCAATTAAAAACGATTGCCGACAGTTTTTTACTGCATGACAGAGACATTATTAACCGTCTGGACGACTCAGTCGTACGCATCATCCATGGCTCACAACAAATACTCAGAAGAGCCAGAGGCTATGCGCCAAACAGTTTGACACTCCCCGCCGGATTCGAACATGCCGACGGCATTCTGGCGATGGGTGCGGAACTCAAAAACAGCGTATGCCTGATTAAGCAAGGCAAAGCCATTGTGTCGCAACATATTGGCGACCTCCAGGACATGCCGACGCAACGCGATTATCAAAACACCCTTGCGCTGTATCAACAATTGCATGAGTTTAAAGCGCAAAAAATTGCTGTTGATTTGCACCCCAATTACATCTCCACGCAAAATGGCCAGCAATACGCGGCGCAACATACATTACCGCTTACGTCAGTGCAGCATCATCACGCGCATATTGCAGCCAGCATGGCAGAATATGGCTTGGCCAGCGACACCTCTGCCGTGCTCGGCGTTGTTTTTGATGGTTTGGGAATGGGGCCGGATCAACAGCTTTGGGGGGGAGAGTTTTTAATCGCCGACTATCAGCAATATCAACGTTTGGCAGCCTTACAGCCCATTGCCTTGCCCGGTGCCAATCAAGCCATGCGCGAACCCTGGCGCAATACACTCGCGCAGCTGCATCATTATTTTGACTGGTCAAGCCTTTCAACACACTCTTCTGATCTGACCTTTTTTCAGAACATGCGTAAAAAACCAGTCACCCCCCTGCTCAGCATGCTAGACAAAAGCATTAATTCGCCGCTGTGCAGTTCGGCTGGGCGATTATTTGATGCGTTTGCAGCCTTGCTGGGACTTTACACTGACAGCATCAGCTACGAAGGCCAGGCCGCCATCGCGCTGGAAAATTTAGCGACACCGGCCTTCCCCAGCCAGTCGGCCTATCACCACGCATTTACCTGGCACACTATCCGCGGCGTTGAAATGATTGAATGCAAAGCACTGTGGCAAGCCGTCCTCAACGATTTAGAGAACGATATAGATTCAAGTGAGATCGCCGCGCGCATTCATCGCAGCATTATTGAAATGATTGTAAATACAATTCAACAATTGACACGTCATACGCAAACACACACTATTGTATTAAGCGGCGGTGTTTTCCAAAATGCGTTACTGCTAGAAGGCACGACAGAACAACTCTCCAGATGCGGCTTTCAGGTTTTATTTCCCCGCCAATTTCCGATCAATGATGGCGGAATTGCATTGGGTCAAGGACTGATTTGCGCGGCTCAAACCTGTTGATCACAATGAATAAAAAATTATGAACATTTATAATTACCTACAAAGCTAAATCAAATAAATATACACTCATCGCTCAAACATGGCGTTCAACCAACGTCCTTAAAGATGTCTCTATTTTTGGTTATTGACCGAAAAAATTATCAGACTTTATCATCCTTTTCCTGCTCTCCAAGCAGCCAGCCTTGTTCATTAACACAACGAATAATATAATAGGCAGATTAAATTGCTGCTAAAGAGCGGTGTTCTAAAGAACATCCCATCAATGGCACGTACAGATCCACTAAAACCATTCTAAATCAATCTGTACTACAGCCTGTCACTCGGGCTGCACACCCTTTTCTTAAAATACACATTACCCATGGCAAAAAACAAATCCTATAAACCTTGTGACCTGGTGATTTATGGGGGGTTAGGCGATTTAACCACCCGTAAGCTACTGATTTCCCTGTATCGTCTGGAGAAAGCCGGGCTGATAGAAGATGGCAGTCGTATTATTGGTGTAGACCGCTACGAAAAAACCGATGCTGACTATGTAAACATTGCCGAGAAAAGTCTCAAAGCGTTTCTCAATGACTCAATTGATGAAGAGGTCTGGCAACGATTCAGCAATCGTTTGTCGTATCTCAAAATTGATTTGCGCGTCATGGATGAATATCAGCAGTTGCATCAGGCTACGGATTCTAAAGCCCGTGTTTTGGTCAATTATCTATCTGTCTCACCTGTACTGTTTAAAGACATTTGCCAGGGCTTACAGCAATGCGGCGTATTAACCGATGAGTCTCGCATTGTTATGGAGAAACCGATTGGCCATAGCCTGGAAACGTCACAGGAAATCAACGATGTGGTATCCGATGTTTTCAACGAAAACCAGGTCTTCCGCATTGACCATTATCTTGGCAAGGAAACAGTTTTAAACCTGCTTTCCTTGCGATTTGCCAATTCTATCTTTACCACCAACTGGGATCACAACACCGTCGACCACATTCAGATCACCGTTGCCGAAGAGGTGGGCATTGAAGGACGTTGGGAATATTTTGACCAGACCGGGCAATTGCGCGACATGCTGCAAAATCATTTGTTGCAAATTCTAACCTTTGTCGCCATGGAGCCACCGGTCAACCTGGAAGCACCTAATATTCGCAGCGAAAAGATCAAGGTACTGGAAGCCTTGCGCCCAATCACAGAAAACAATGTTGATGAAACCACCGTACGCGGTCAGTACATGAAAGGTTTTCAGCAGGCCACGCCGGTGCCCGGCTATCTTGAAGAAGAAGGCGCAAATACAGAAAGTAAAACCGAAAGCTTTGTGGCCATTCGCGTTGATATTGATAACTGGCGTTGGGCGGGCGTACCGTTTTATCTGCGTACCGGCAAGCGCATGAATTATAAACGCACCGAAATCGTGGTGTATTTCAAGCAGCTTCCTCACAACATTTTTAAAGACAGCTACCGTCACCTGCCGCCGAATAAATTGATTATCCACCTGCAGCCTAATGAAGGTGTGGAAATTGAAATGCTTAACAAGATCCCCGGTATTGACGGCGACATCAAGTTGCAAAAAACCAAACTGGATTTAAGTTTTTCCGAAACCTTCAAGAAAAACAAACTGTTTGGCGGCTACGAAAAGCTGATTCTGGAAACCATGCGCGGTAACCCGACGCTGTTCCTGAGCCGTGATGAAATCGAACAAGCCTGGGCGTGGGTGGATTCCATTCAAGAAGCCTGGGAAAAAAGTGGAGACGAACCTCGTCCTTATCCGGCGGGTACCTGGGGACCGATTGCTTCGGACTCATTATTGTCCCGAGATGGACGCGCCTGGGAAGGTTAATTTAAGAGGAAAAATTCATGTTAAACAAGTTTATATTTGAAGACCGTGAAAGTTTGTTTTCTGCACTGGCATTGGCCTGTGAACGCCATTTGCATAAAGCCGTAAGCCAACAAGGCGCAGCTAGTTTACTCGTCTCAGGCGGTGGAACACCCGCGCCTTTGTACCAGTTATTATCCCAATCTGACTTGGAATGGAACAAAATACACGTCGCTCTGGTGGATGAGCGTTGGGTGGAGAAAGAACACGCAGCCAGCAATGAGGCGTTGATCGAAAAATCCTTATTAGTCAACAACGCCGCTGCCTCCCAGTTTACCGGCATGAAAACCACTGATGAAACGGCGGTGAATGGCTGTGAAATCACAGAAAACCTGTATCAATTACTTCCACGCCCTTTCAATGTCACCGTTCTGGGCATGGGCAATGATGGCCACACAGCATCCCTGTTTCCACATGCCGAAGGCCTGACGGAAGCATTACAGGAAGACAATACCTGCTTAACCGCCCCCATCATGGCCACGCAAAGTGAAGTGACAGGTGAAAATGTAGAGCGTTTAAGCCTGAGCCTACATGGCCTGTTGCAGTCTGAACGTTTAATTCTATTACTCACTGGCGATGCAAAAATGGAGGTGCTGAATACTGCGCAGGCAGATGGCCCGGTTGAAGACATGCCCGTCAGAGCCATTCTTAAGCAAGATAAAGTCCCTGTAGACGTCTATTGGGCGCCGTAATTGTTTTTATAATCCTTACTCTTTAAATATCGTTTAACGATTTGCAGAACGCATATTTTGACAAAAAACGCTGTTAAATCGACGCGCTATTTTTAAACACTCAGCAACGCCTTGAGGAGAACACCATGCATGCTGTATTAGAACAAATAACTAACGAAATCATCGAACGCAGCCGAGAAAGCCGAAGCGCTTATCTGGCGCGTATTGATGCCGCGATGAACAATGGTCCGCATCGCGCAAAATTGGCTTGCGGCAATCTAGCACATGGTTTTGCAGCCTGCGCCAGTGGTGAAAAAACGGATCTGGCGGCTGACCAAAAAGCCAATATTGCCATCGTCTCTGCCTACAACGACATGCTCTCCGCCCACGAACCTTACAAAGACTATCCAGCCCTGATCAAAGATGCGATCAAGGCGGCTGGTGGGATAGCACAGTTTGCAGGTGGCGTACCTGCCATGTGTGATGGTGTCACGCAAGGTCAGCCAGGCATGGAGCTGTCTTTGTTTAGCCGTGACGTTATCGCTATGTCAACGGCTATCGGTTTAAGCCACAACATGTTTGATGGCGCATTGTATTTAGGTGTGTGTGACAAAATTGTTCCAGGCCTTTTGATTGGCGCATTAAGTTTTGGTCACTTACCTGCCGTCTTCGTCCCTGCCGGGCCCATGCCCAGTGGTTTGCCAAACAAAGAAAAGGTACGTATTCGCCAATTGTATGCGCAGGGCAAAATCGGTCGAAAAGAATTGCTGGAATCAGAATCACAGTCGTATCACAGCTCTGGTACCTGTACGTTTTACGGTACTGCCAACAGCAATCAGATGATGGTAGAAATCATGGGGCTGCATTTACCTGGCAGCTCATTCATTAACCCTTATACGCCAATGCGTGATGAACTCACCAAAGCAGCTGCACAACAAATCTTGAAGTTTACTGCACTGGGTGATGACTTCAGACCCATTGGCCATATCATTAATGAAAAAGCCATCGTCAATGCAATTATTGGTTTATTAGCGACGGGCGGCTCAACTAATCACACCCTTCATATTATTGCCATTGCTCGTGCCGCTGGCATCATTGTGAACTGGGACGATTTCGACCGCTTATCCAAAATCATTCCATTATTGACCCGCATTTATCCGAATGGACAAGCCGATGTTAACCACTTCCAGGCAGCAGGCGGTATGGGTGTGCTCATTGCCGAACTGTTGAAAAACGGATTACTGCACGAAGACATCGCAACCATTGCCGATAACAAAGGCATGAACAGTTACACACAAGAACCCAAGCTGATTGATGAAAAATTGAGCTGGGAAGATTCCCCGGCACAATCGGCGGATAGCGAAGTCATCGGCACCGTTGCTGAACCCTTTGCCAGCACCGGCGGCCTGAGTGTTATGCATGGCAACCTGGGACGGGGCGTCTCTAAAATTTCGGCGGTTGCCGAAGAAAATCAAATTGTCGAGGCTCCTGCAATGGTGTTTGATGACCAGGACGATGTGGTAGCCGCCTTCAAACGTGGCGAAATGGAAAAAGATGTGATTGTTGTGCTGCGTTTTCAGGGGCCAAAATCCAACGGCATGCCAGAATTGCATAAATTGACGCCTCCATTAGGTGTATTGCAAGACAAGGGTTTTAAAGTGGCTCTGGTGACCGACGGACGCATGTCTGGTGCTTCTGGAAAAGTCCCTTCTGCTATCCACATGTGCCCGGAATGTGAAGATGGCGGGCCATTGGCTAAAGTACACAATGGCGACATCATTCACCTGAATACCCAGACAGGGCAAGTCAACGTTCTGATGGATAACGCTGAATTTGACGCCCGCACAGTGGCTGTTAACACGCGTACCAACCATCATTACGGTATGGGGAGAGAACTTTTTGGCGTGTTCCGCAGTCATGCAACCGCCGCCGAACAAGGTGCCTGCAACCTGTTTATCAACGATTAATATAATTTGGAAAAAATCATGGCAAGCTCAATTAAAGACATCATGCACACTTCACCGGTGATTCCGGTGATGGTCATAAATAACCTGGAAAATGCCGTGCCTCTGGCTCATGCCCTGGTGGAAGGTGGCCTTAAAGTGCTGGAAATCACCCTGCGCACCCCGATTGCACTGGATGCCATCAAACACATCAAGGCTGAAGTACCAGGTGCCATTGTCGGCGCGGGTACCGTCATCAACACAGACACGTTAGATAAAGCCATCGCCGCTGGCTCAGAATTTCTGGTCAGCCCTGGCGTCACAGACAGCCTGATTGATGCAGCGCTTGACTCCGGCGTGCCGATTTTACCCGGCGTCATCAGCCCCGGCGAAGCCATGCGCTTAATGGAAAAAGGCATTACCGAAATGAAATTCTTCCCCGCAGAAGCAGCAGGTGGTGTAGCGATGATTAAATCCATTGGCGGCCCCTTACCACAAATTACTTTCTGCCCCACCGGCGGCGTTAACCCGAAGAATGCCCTGGATTACCTGCAGCAGAAAAACGTTGCCTGCGTTGGCGGCTCATGGATGGCACCTGCAAACCTGGTTGATGCAGGAAACTGGGCAGAAATTACGCGTATGGCAAAGCAGGCCGCTTCGCTGTCTGTCTGATTCGTCAAAATAACTTTTCCAGAAGGCGATCGGATTATGGGGATTGCCGCAGTAGCATCATCCATAATCCGAAACCTCCCAACAGCCCACCCTGCCCCCTCCTTTTTTTCATTTTTTCTCGCGACACAGACACAGCGTATAGAAACGATAATGTAAAACCTTAATTTATTAGGGTGCGTAAATACATCCATATAAGCGCTTCTGCAACGTCCGGTCGCAGAAGCAAGATCAATCAAACCCACTCCTTCTAAAATTTTTAGCTGAGCAGTGACATTTTTTGATTCCTGCAAACATCATTCCCCGCAATACGAATTGCCTAACAACAAGGTTAGTGATACATTTTGTGCACCTCATCACTAAAACTAACAAAGGAACCTGGAAACCATGAACAAGATGCAACGCCTTGTCCCTCTAACATTAAGCTTCATATTTACTCTTTTTCTCAGCGGCTGTGCGAATATGCAAGCCGGAACCAAAACCAAAGTCACTAATGAAAACAGCGGTGTCGATATCAACCAGGCGCGTATGGAAGCCTGGGATGGCCCCAAAGCGCGTATTGCTGTCGCCAAATTTACCGATAAAACACATAAAGGCTGGTACAACAATGGTATCGGCCAAGGCATGGCCGACCAACTGGCCACTGCCCTGGTCAATACCGGACGCTATATCGTGCTGGAAAGACAAAATATGGACAGTATTGTCCAAGAACAATCATTTGGACAATCCGGCCTGGTCAAACGTGGCACAGCTGCCAGAATGGGGCGCATAGAAGGTGCAGAACTGCTTATCGTAGCTGCAGTGACCGAATTTGAAGGAAATGCTGCGGGCGGCGGCGGCGGTTTTGGCGGCGGCGGTTTTGGTACCACCGGCGGTGTTCTAGCCGGTGTCATTGGCGGCATTGCCAGTGGTTATCAAAAAGCTCACATGGCTATCGACCTGCGCGTGATTGATGCCGAAAGTTCGCGCATCCTTGCTGCCACCAGTGTTGAAGGCGAATCGACTGATGTCAGCATGGGCGGTGCGGTAGGCGGTTTTTTCGGTGGAGGTGCATTAGGTGGTGCGCTTGGTGGCTGGAAAAACACACCGGTTGAAAAAGCCCTTCGTCAAGTGATCAATGATGCCGTCAAATTTGTTGTCAGTAAAACGCCAAATAATTTTTACCGCCACGGCCAAGCTAAAAAGAAAAGAAACAACCCCCACCGGAAAATGGTTAAATCTATGCAGCAGGCCTTATCCAATATGGGATATGACGTTGGCGTGCCTGACGGCCTAGCAGGCCCTAGAACAGCCGGTGCAGTCAGAATGTTTCAACAGGAAAATGGTTTGCCAGTCACAGGAAAACTCGATGAAGCGACTAAAAAAGCCTTGCGCGCGACTTTAAATTAATCATTTATCTACAGGATGACCATGAAAATAAAAACACTATTAACCTCATGGGTACTGCTATTACCGATTAATGCAGTGGCCGAAATGCCCCTGCTAGCAGTCGTTGATTTTGACACGACCAGCGTAAGATACAACACACTGGGAAGACAGTTTGCCGAATTGATAGGCAATGCTGTGATTAACTCTGGCACCTTTGATGTTGTTGAACGCGATAAACTCAATACTATTCTAAAAGAGCAGGCATTTTCCAACAGCGGCATGGTTGATCCCAACAGTGCTGTACAAATGGGTGCCATGCTTGGCGCACAGTATCTGATGACCGGAAAAGTCATTTCCGCAAATATCGGCAAAAAGAAATTCAGTGGCTATGGTGTTACATCAACCAAAACGACTTTTGTACTGAAAGCAAGCACTCGAGTTCTGGACACCAAAACCGGACGAGTGATGTTTTCCAGCACAGAAACAGCCAGCAGCTCTACGCAGGGAACGGGGAACCTGAATGTTTCAACGGGCGGTGCATCGTTCGTGTCTCTGGCGGAAAGAATTGCCTACCGGTTTGCAGATAAACTGGCGAAAAGAAGCGCTAAATTTAAACCGGAAAAACAGGAAATTGTGATGGTAAAAGTCAATGTGACCTCTTCACCAGAAGCTGCGGATGTTGAAGTGGATGGTATTTTCTATGGCAATGCCGGTTCTGAAATTGAACTTCCATCTGGTCTGAAAACAGTAAAGATAAGTCTGCCTGGTTATGATGTATGGCAGAAAAAAGTGATGGTCAGAGATGGCATGAATATTAGAGCCACTCTGAGGAAATCTGCCGATCTGCGAATCATGCAAGGCGTGGAATAAACACGCATAGCTACAGTCTCCTCCCTGAGGCTGTAGCTCACTTCATCTATCTTATCAATGCAATGTCTTCAGTACACGAACGTTTCAACATCCTGTGCCTTAGCAACGTCGCTGTCTCTTCTAAATCAAACACCTTATCAGTTCTGTCCGAAAACTTCATTCCCCTCATAAATCATCCGTCTAAATCAAATAATTAGAAAATAATAATTCTCTTAAAAAGTCATTTAACCGTCACCTCTCCGGTTAATAACATAGTTTAATAAAAAGAGTCCCTGCAAACCGCAAATTCATTACACATATTGTTGTTATTATAAAGTAACGAATCCACCGCCTAGTCCTTTCCCGCCGCGCTCACTTACCAATCATATCTGTATATTTACTACAGACTCGCAAACGCTTATGGCTTAATAATTGCCTACCCTGTTCTACAGCCAAATTTCCATGCGCTCTACGATACAAAGACGCTTTCATGGTCAGTTGGCATTTCGCATTTTTTAACAGACACAGGAAATATAAAATGAATTTCTTGCATTACAAGTCATTGATTGTCACTGCATTATTTTCCGTAGGTGTTAGCGTCTCTTTTTTATCAGGAACCCTGTTCCCCGCAGAAGACAGACATGCCACCGGTCATGGAAACCCCGTTACACTAAAAAACAAATACGATGCATGGAAACAACAGTATGAGCAAGCCCAGGGCGCAGAAATTCTATCCGTCCCTATGGTTTATTCAAGGGCGCTGTTCGGCCAGAAAAATGAAATTCGCGCGGTTGCCAAGCTAAATCTGCTTGATGGCGAATTTAATGTCAAACTCAAAGGACTGGAAGCACATAAAGATTATTCAATTTGGTTAACCGGGCATGCAAAAACTAATCACAGCCAGAAAGTAGAGAAAAAACTCGGTAATCTAAGCACACTGGCTAGTGAGGCAAACTTCGCCACGCGCTTATTGCGCGAGCAATTAGCTGACTTTTCTCTTGATCGAATTGTCTTAACGGCTGCCGAACAAGACAAAGCAACGCCTGCTTTAATAGCAGGTTCGCCTAACCTGTTCCAAAGAATGTATTATTCAGGCCAGTTATGGAGTGTTGCAACAATTGGTCAAAACCTTCAGCAAAACACGCCTGAAAACCCTGCATTTAGTTTCTTGCTACCCAAACCGGCCTTTGCGGCACGGGGTGAAACTCACATAGACGTGGAGGATACCTTTGCCCGACAAATAGCACTGGGCAGAAAGTTGTTTGTCAAAGAAACGTTTGATGGCAATGGCAGAACCTGCGCGACATGTCATCGTGAAGACAATAACCATACGATTGACCCAACCTATATCGCCAAACTGCCTCAACGCGACCCATTATTTGTGCATGAGAACAACCCTGCCCTGGCCGAGCTTGAAAATGCTGACCTGGTCAGACAATTGGCTATTTTTAAAGCCAACTTAGACGGTTTTGACCGTCCTGGCGTATTCCGTTCTGCCCAACATACACTATCACTTGGCCTGTCAATGGATAAAGAATTACCAGAAAAAGACCCGGAAGTTGAATTCTGTGAAGCCATGCTGGGTTGGTCGGGTGATGGTTCACCCGGCTGTGGCAGTCTTAGGTTATTTGCTACGGGTGCGATTATCCAGCACTTGCCAAAATCTATGGATCGCGTTGAAAACAGCGACTATAGACTTCCAACTGAAGCTGAAGCCGATGCTTTAGAAGCTTACATGTTATCTCTGGGTCGCCAGACGCCTTGGATATTGGAAAACATGTCCTTTAACAGCCCCATTGCCGAAGCCGGTAAAGAATTATTTAATACCAAACCGGACGACAAATCAGACGTAGGAACCGGCGAATGTAAAGGTTGTCACTTTCAAGCGGGTGCGATTAGTTCCAGTTCACTTGCCAGCGGTAACCGTGATACCGGTATTGAAGCATTACCCAATCAATTGCACCGCATGATTGTTCCTGATGTCGCCCATGATGGTGGCTTTTCTGACACTGAACGCAATGACTGCGGATACGAAGGCACAGCAACCTGTTATGGCAACAAAAAATTTAATATGGTGGATGCATTCAGAGTTGATACCGCGCCGTTCTTTCATAACCATTCCATCTCAACCATTGAGGAAGCCATTTCATTTTATAACAGCGATGCATTTAATAATGCTGATGACCGTGTCATCAAGATGGAAGCCTCAACAGTGGTTGCCATTGCACAATTTCTTAGATCATTAAGTGCTGTCGACAATATTGATACAGTGATACAACTACTTGAACAAGCCGACTCATTAAGTGGAACCTGGAAAGGTAGAAGGTTACTTAAACTGGCCATCGCTGATACAGAAGACGCCATCCAGGTATTAACGGAAGGCAAAATCAACACTAATCCAGACGCGTTAAAATGGTTACAATCAGCTTATCAGAAAGAAAAAAGAGCTTTGAAAATTTGGGGTAAAGGTCATGCAAACAAACTCATGAAGCGTGCCGCAATGCAATTAGCTAATTCCAGAGACGAGATAGTGACTGAAATCCATTAAACCTTTGCATGCTGTAGAGACATGCGCCATCATGTCACTACAGCATTTCTTCTAACTATTCACTTGTACGTTAAACCCCATTTCTCCAATCTGATCAGCAAATTCCTGCAACTCATCAAACGAAACCGCCTGTAACAGCTCGGCTTCCGGCTGACAAGACGGGCGAGCGAGCGTATAAAGCAAAATATCCTGCACCGTCATTTCATCTTTAACCTGCTTTAACAATGCCAGATAAGCTATTTTCTCCGCCGAACTCCATGGAAAATGTGCATAATTTAACAGGCACGTCTGAATTTTAGTCTTGCATAACTGCGATGAAATCGACAGGTTTTCAAATAAACGCTGTTGGCTCAAGCGGCAATCATTAATCTGCTCACGGCCATGTTCTGTGGCGCTATCAATTTTAAACCAGACCTCCCCGGCATAAGCCTTTAACACTTGCAACCCGGCTTGTACTTTTTGTTGATGCATCAAACTGCCATTGCTAATCAAGACAAAATGACTTGTCGGAAAAACGCTATGTTTATCAGCCAGCTCACCAATGCACTCAACAGCCTCTGCAAACTTGCTCAGACTGGTGGGCTCACCATTACCAGATATAGCAATATCTTTTATCACTCTTTGCTGCTCAGGCACATCGAATTGCTGGTAAAAATCGCCATGCAGTACAAAATCCAGAAATTCGTTGAGTTCTGTTTTCAGCACATCAATATTCAGCGGCGGCGGCCCTCCCCGACTTAAATCAGGCACCTGACAATACACACAGCGCCAATTACAGGCATTATTGATATTAAAATTCACGCCAATCGATAAACCGCCAGCACGCCTGGAAATGACTGGGTAAACATACTTTAATCCTGCAGCCTTGCGATCATGATTGTTGATTGATAAACGTTTCATTCTGGCTATTAAGAATAATGCTAAAACATGTTATTCTACTCCGCCAGATTAGGGAACACCCCGAAATATCCTGGTTTTCCCATCAACGTATCATTCTCGACCTTGGTCGGGCAAAGCAATAATCTACTTTATAAGAGGACAACAACATGAGCGAAAGAATCGTAATGCGCACGGGCGAAGCACTGGTAGCAGGTGGACCACCGGGTACAGCGGCAGAGCCTGAAATCGTTATCGGTGAGCTGGACGGTCCAGTTGGGACAGCCCTGGCGACACTGACAGGCGACCAGACTAAAGGTCACTCTAAAGTCTTCGCTATTTTAAACACAGACATCCAGGTTCGCCCGGTGACCTTAATGGTCAGCAAAGTGACGGTAAACAACAACCGTTACACCAACATTCTGATGGGGACTGTGCAAGGCGCTATCGCCAATGGTGTTCTGGATGCCGTACGTGCCGGTGATATTCCAAAGGAAAAAGCCAATGACCTGGGCATCATCTGTTCAGTATGGCTAAACCCAAGCGTGGCCACTGATGACAACCTGGATCACCAGATTCTGTTTGATATTCACCGCAAAGCAACGGCTCAAGCCATTCACAAAGCAATGAACAACAAGCCAGACATTGACTGGTTACTGGAAAACCAGGAAAGCATCACCCATAAATACTTCCAAATGGGCTTAGACGGTAAAATCTAACGCCTTTGGAAAGCGCTGATTTTCCAATCAACGTTCAAAAAAAACCCTGCTTTGCAGGGTTTTTTTTGCGCATTCGAAAATAAAACCAGATTCTGATAGTTCAGCCTTCTCTTAATCGTCCAGCAGGAAAATAAAGCGTATTTTGCACTCCCACCAAGGAGGAGAATAGAAATAAGAAGCGTATTGTTATATTTTGACGAATACCAGTATAAGGATTAAATTGGTCTCAACGCTGTCATACCTACGACAACAATAATATTCCCTGAATCCGACAGGAGACAAACATCGCTAGCATCATCGTTCAAACATCAGGCGGACTCGGTATTTTTCTGCTCGGCATGCTGATCATGACCGAAGGGCTACGGGCTGTGGCAGGTCGTTCTTTACGTGCAGCTCTGATGCACTACACTCG
>SPJJ01029644.1_pt1 | contig 15598 bp, 10 predicted proteins | sample 3741741 | NCBI WGS metagenome assembly SPJJ01 (sample SAMN10925908, study PRJNA522277) | cold seep metagenome | isolation source: Elba SIP-enriched marine methane seep metagenome, extraction at timepoint T1 | place: Italy: coast of Elba, Mediterranean Sea | collected 2014-05 | reverse complement strand
TCATCATGGCGTGGCCGTTGACCACGTGAAAACCGGCGTCCGCAAGGGGAGGGCGTTGGCCGTTGGGCATGCGCAGAGCGACCGCCCACGCCGCGGTGTTTTGGAACCACTCGTCGCGATGCAGCGGCGTGAACGTGAACTCGTCGCCGTCGACGCAGCCGTGGTCCTGCCACGGGTCATTGTCGTTGCGGTTGATGCAGTCCTTTAGATACACGTGATCGGCGGGCATCGAGTTTTCGACCGCGATATAGAACGCCAGGGTGGGGCTGAACGCGAACCGATGGTAGTTCGTGCCCTCGCTGATGCCGCCGTCGGCCTGAACGTACTGGCCGTTGCGGCCCCACAGGTAATCGATCTCGCTGACCGCCCAGTTGAGCCAGGTATCGGCTTTGGGGTGATCGCGAAACAACAATCCGGGGTAGCCGACGGCAACCGCGGTGCGGATCGGATGATTGTTCTGGGCCACGGTCATCAGCACCGTGCGGTAGAAGTTGTCGACCACGTGGCGCTCGTAGAATTTGTCCACGATGTTGGTGATCTTCTCCCGCGCCGCCGCGGCCTCGTCGTCCGGGAAGAACTCGGTGCCTTTGAGCAGGTCCCACGCGTTGGAGTAGCCCATCAGCGAGGCGGGCATGCGGATGTTGACGTCCAGGGTGTCGTTGGTCTCGAAGTCGTCCTGCAGCCTGGTGAAGAAATCCCGGGCCTTGAGCGCTGCGGCCTCGTCGTCGAACAACCAGGCCAGAAACGCGTTGGCCTGGGCGGTCGAGCCGTTGCGGCCGTGGGCGCCGTGGTCCCAGACGTTGTCGTCTTCCTCATCGTCGTATTCGCGTTCGGCGCGGTCGCGCACGCGCTGGATCAACAGCGAGTACGGTTCTCGATCGATGCGATCGAGAATGAGCTGCTTGTGCTCCGGCTTGACTGCGAGAGTGGGGTAGACGCGCGGATCGTCATCTCCTTCGGAGCTGCCACAGGCAAATCCGAAAACGGCAACGATCAGCGCGAGCGAAACGGGGAGGAGTTTGCGCGTCACGACGCCCCGATTAAATCACAAAGCGGGTCCAGATCGAGGATCACAATTGCGCCCGACGCCACTCGCCGGGGCCGCCTGGGTACGCGAATCCGGCCGCTGGTTGCGAGTCGCTGCACACGAGATCGAGAGATTGCGAGCGTCTGCGCCAGCAGTTGGTCCCAGCGCAGCCGAAACGCGCGGGTCATCGTGATGTGCGCCATGCACGGGCCGTCGAGCGCGGGTCTGGCGACAGTGAATGGCACTCCGGGTTCGAGCTGCACGCCTCCAGGGGCGAAGGCGTGGGCTTCAGCCGTCGACGGATCGTTGAGGTGAAACCGATCTAACAGGTCCGGACAGATTCGAGCGACCGGGCCGCGCTGGCGCACCGGGCGTTTCCAGCCGGTGTTGCAGGTGGTGCACCGGTAGATCAGCCACACCTCGACACAGCGTTTGTTGGCGTTGATGCGGAACTTGCCGGTGGAGCGGAACGCCGATGTGGCGTCGCAACCGCTACAGCGGCGCACTACATGAGGGGGACGGACTGGCGCGATGTGCCAGTCCGCGCGAGCGAACGAGACAGCCTTGACCACGGCGATGACTCCTGTGGGGAGCGCAGCGCAGAGGACGAGGGATCAAACGACGCGGACGTGATCGGCTTTGTCGCAGATCTCGACCGCTACGTGCGCCCGGTTGTGCTTGGGACACGTCATACGTAATTGCGGGTTCGAGATCTGCTAACGGTGGGGCATACGGAAGTGGTTGGTTTCGTTACTGGCGCGGTGATGCGTTGGGGCGACAACCGGGGGCCTGTGCCGGATATTCCCGCTATCGGCAAACTGGCTAGCCGCCGTCGAGCAGTTTGAGTAGGGCTTGTTGCTCGTCCACGGCGGTGATGTTTTTGTGGGCGCGATTGATCTCACCGATGATCGCGGCGATGAGGGAGGCCAACGCGGGCGCGGGTGGATCGTCCCCGGACACCGCCTGCACCGCCGGATGGTCCGCGTTGAGCACGATTCGCGACTTGCGCTTGGAGTAGTCGACGGCGCGTTTGCCACCCGGCTCGATGTCGATGTCGTGGCGCGGCATGCTCAGGGCCAACAACTCCCGATGGAGCAACAAGGCGAGCGGATGCGCTGGGGTCGCCTCGATCACCTCGCCATCGTCATTGGTGTCGTCGTCATCGGCGGACCACATCGCCGTGATCGAGCCCAGCGCGGAGCGGAACCACGAGCGACGACTTGGATCGTCCGCCGCCTCTCGTTGTGCAGCTTTCTCCGTGGCTGGCTGTTGGCTGGCTTCGGCGGTCGCGGTTGAGGGAGTCGTGACCGGAGCAGTCGAAACGTGACCGCCCAGCCGTTTGAGTACCGGTTGCTTGAGCCGTTCCCGCAATACGTCGATCAGCACCGGCGCCTGGTCCGCTCGCAGCATGAACCCGTGGGGCTGGTCGGGGAACGCGCCGTCCGCATCTCCGCCGGACGCCGCGTACCAGATAGCGCCCCGGGTATTGAGCTCGCTCAGAATCCGCGGAGGATCGACCAGGCTGTTGTCGACGGCTTTGACGTTGGGGATCAGGCCGGCGGCCACGTCCAGCAGCCACAGGATCCACCGGTAGCCCTCGAGTTGTTCGCGACTCTCCGGGAAGTTCTCGCTCGCGGCCGCGATCATCTCCGGGAGCCGAGGCTTGACCATCGCGGTCACCACGCTGGCGATCTGTTGCGGCGGGGATTTGGTCAGCACCATGACCTCGCCTTCGATGGGCAGCTCGTGGCGGAAAAAACGCGAGCCGTGCAGTGTGTGCAGAACGATCGACTCGGTCTTGCGCTGGGTGGTCAACTTGACCCGGTGGGACTGATTCCACGATGGCGCCAACCAGATGCGGCCGACGACCGCGGTCTTTGACTCATCGTCGAGCTCGGCGGTGTTGTCGAGCCAGGCCTCGGCGATGGCGTACGACGGCGCGACGATGCGTTGGCGGAGCACGCTTTGCGCTCGGCTGTGTAGCTGATACCGCAACGCGGTCTCGGACGCCTAGGAGATGCGGTTGAAGTACATGCCGACGTCGAGGGTGTCGTCATTGATCACCGCCACCACGGGCCACGCCAGGTCGTCGTCGATGGTGCACACCGGGCGACGGGTGGCGTGAACGTCGATTCGTTGGTAGCCGCGGGTGCTCGGTGACAGCACGCCGAGCTCGCCGGTCATCGCACCGTCCAGGCGCACGGTCTCGAGGCATGCCGCACGGCTGACCGCGTCGAGGCTGAAGCTGTCGCGTGGGGCGGCGCTCCTGCGGGTCTCGCCTTCGAGCATATTCTCCAGCCGGGTGGTCGCGCTGGACAGCGGCAACAGCTTGCGCAGATTGTCGACCTCGTCGGCGAGGTGCGAGCTGAGGCGGATGATGGGCCGCTTGAAATCGTGAGCCGGGTAGGGCGGCTGCTTCATCGTGAACCACACCCGCTTGAACTTGCTATTGGTCAGCCGGTCGATGCTGTGCCAGTTGCCGCGGATGTCCTGCCACACGGGCGCCTTCAGCAGCTCATCGGCCAGTTGCGGTTCGGCTTGGCGGGTGCGTCGCCAAATCATCTCGCGGATGATGGCGCGCACGAACTCGGGCAGCTCACCAACTTGCGTTGCGAGCTTTTGGGTCCAACGTTCGACCGCCCAGCGCAGCTCGCTCGCCAGTCGATCCATGTTCGGTTTCGTGGCCAGTCCGTCCATGGCCAGGGTGGCGTTGATCGGCAGCTCATTCACCGCTGTCACCCGGTGTGCCGTGCCGTGGATGTCGGTGACAACGACTCGCGGCGGCCCCACCGGGGTGAGCTCGACCTCGCCCCGGGCGACGAGCACCCCCAACTCGGTTGCGGATTCACGCAGCAACGTGTGCGCGGGTTCGCCCGCAAGCTTGGGCGCATCGCCGGGCCCCTGGCTGCGCTGTTGTTGCAGGCTCGCCACCGCGTCGGTGACGTCTTCGGCATTGATCGCCAGGGCGTCGAACAGGGTCGCGAATAGCTCGGCATGGCCATCCTGGATGTACAGGATCGGCCGATCCAACTCGGTAAAACCGCGTTTGGCCGACCACCAGCGTTCGTAGCGGCTGCGCCCGGTGTAGATCTGGCGGCCCGGGCGCAGCAGTTTGGCCAAGGTGGTGTCTTTGCCGCGAATCGTCGGCCACCACGCGGTATTCTCGAGCTTGGCCTTGAGCGTATCGGACACGCCGAGGCTGGCCACCGAGACGATCAGCGCCAGGGCGTTCGGCTGGGCCAGGGGCTCGTCTGTGGCCAACAGCTTGATGACCAGTTGACTGGCCGCCTCGGCGATGGCTTGGTGAGCGCGTTGGTAGCCGATGGCGTTGAGGTCCGCCCAGCCGACGAACTCGTCCGCCGTGCTGAAGTTGACCCGAGCCACGACGGGAGGGCCAAAGCTGGTCAGCTGGGTGTCGAAGATCAGCCGGCGGTGATACAGGACTTCTACGTGGGTTTCCTTGGGTGCGTTTTGTGCCGGCAAGCTCACCGCCACGATCATCCTGTCGCCGGCGGCGCCGGTTTCGTGAATCGCGACCGGCGCGCCAGGCGCGGCCCGGTCTCCCATGCGCTCGATGGCCAGGGACGGCTGCTCGAGAATCTGTTTGCGCCGGCGTTCTTGGCCCGCCATGTACTCGCGGCCCGATAGCTCACCGACCGCGTTGTGCAGGCGCCAGCCCACGGCGCTGGCGATGTGGTGCCACAGCGCGGCTTCGGGTTCGATGATCGGGTACCAGTCCAGGGTCTCGAAGCCCGGCGGTTCCATCAGCGTCGGGATCGATTCCGCTCCGCTGAATCGCCGCTGCACATGGAGCAGTGAGCGGGGAACCGGCTCTCCTTTCTGGTTGAGTAGAGAGAGCAGGGGCGCGACCAGCGCATGGTCGTAAAGCGACTTGAGGGGCTCGCGCCGCGGGTCGTCGACGGCTAGCTCGCCCAACTCGTTGCGCAGCTTGGTCACGCTGTCCAGCAGGTAGCGGCGCAGCGGCAGCGTCATTTCATCCGGCCAGTTGTTCAGGCGTTGGCGGGCCTGCTCATCTCCCTCGACCGCCGCGACCACCTCGTTGAGCAGCTCGAGCTCCAGCTCGGCTTCCAGGTCGTCTTCGGGCGATGCGCGTTGGGCTTCGGTCCAGGTCATGTTCGGGACCAGCTCGTCGTCGTCGATGGCCAGATTGACCAGGCCGAAGCGCGGCGGGTGAATCGTGGTTTCGACCGGCAGTCCCGCGTGCAGGCGGCCGACTCGGCCCGGCGAGCCGATGCCGATGCGGGCGTGTACTCCTGGACGGTCGATGTTGAGCGACACCGGACGCCCGTGTAGTTGGACGTCGAGCAGCGCGTTGTAGGCTTTGCGTACGGCGGTGCGTTTTCGCTCCTCCCACGATTCGTGTCGGCCACCCGGGCTGAGGACGGCCCGGGTGTAGTCCACGAGGTTGACCTCGCCGGCGAGGGCTCGCCACAGCCAGCCGCTCTCGGTCGTGGCCACGGCGAGCACGGTTCTGCCGTCGGCCGCGCTGCCGATAGTGCCAGGCGCAGCGGTGAACAGGGCGGCGTAACGGGCGCGTTGCTTTTGAATGTCGACGACACTGGCGAACTTCGCGGGGTCGGTGGTTGGCCATATCCGTGCGCGTATTAGCTCTCTTGCGTCATTCTCCAGCTCGAAGTCCACGTCCACTTGCAGGCCCATCTCGGCCTGCAACACGGTGCCCACGGCCGCCCGCAACAGTCCCCGGATCTGCGGGTGCTGGGCGATCATGCCGGTGCGCTTGGCCAGCAAACCGACGCCCGACATGACCGCGTAGGCGATGGCCGTGTTTAGCTGTGCCGATTGGGTCACGCCATCGAAGCCCCAGCTGGGCAGCAGGTGATCGGGCCACGCCAGCGCGATGTCCAGGGGCAAAGGCACCCACACTGGATCTAGGTCGCGCACGTCCAGTGGACGGTCCTCGAAGAAGATGCGAACTCGAGGCCCGCGGCTGCTCGCCGGTGCGTCGACCACGGCGACCTCACCGTGTAGTCCGGCTAGCTCGCCGGCCGGTGCTCGAAACGCTCCCTTCACCAGGTAGTCGGCCGACTCGCCCAGGACCGGGCCGGACGGTTCATGGGCCATGAACGCGTCGCGGCGGGCGACGCCCTCCCGTGCGCGCTCGATGTGGCCGCTGACGTCGTGCTGGGTTACGTGTTGCATGGGCAGCTCGCACGGCACACCGCGCAGCCAAACCACGTCGCGCATCCACAAGCTGAGCTCGGCTTCGAGTGCCTTGTGCCCGCGATAGACCATTACCGCGTTCCCGCTTGGCAGATCGGCATAGGACAGCGCGTCGCCGATACCATTGCGCAACAGCGGCAGGTCCAGCAGGTTTCGCGCCGCCGGGCTGATGTGCTTGCCCTGGCGCCAACGGATCATGATCGCGTCCAAGCAGCGGGCCGCCGCGTGCTCGGCCGCCCCTCGCTCGCCTAGCAACGTCATGTTGGACGGCAGCTCAGCCCCACTGAGTACCGCGTGCAGCGCGCTCATCAGGGCCGCTCGTGATGTCTCCTTGATGTGGCGGTACAAGCTGGATTCCTCGCGCACGCGCGATCGCGAGGCGTTGGTCGGCAGCACTCGGGCGTCGACGACAACTCGAACGGGAAGCTGCGCGGCGGTCGCGGGGATGTCATCGCTGGTCCACTCGTGATGGGCAAGGCGCACGCCCTGCTCGAGTAGGTCGACCACCGCGGGTGAAAACTCCGCGGGCATGAGGTCGACGAATGCGCGGTCGCAGCCGGGCACGTCGAACTCGACCCTCAATAGCGGCGGGTAGCGTTCGCTGTTGACCCGCGGCTGGCCGCGCACCTCGATGGTCGCCGGCAGGTGCAAACAGCCCTTCGCCAGCGACTCTAGCTCCGGTGGCCCCGCCAACTTGGTGGCGCGGCGGACCACGTGCCAGCTCAGTCGTTCGCGAACGTGTACGCGCATGCCGGTCGTCGGCATCCCCTCTGGGGCGTCGACCTGCTCGGCCTGCGGGCGAGTGTCGCCGTCGTCGCTGAGCATGGCTGGCAAGAACCGGACCCGGGTGCAGCTGGCTTCGACCGCGCTGTAGACGTCGACGAACCGCGGTTCCAAGCCGAGGGCTGCGTTTACGCCGAGGGCGAGCAAGCGCAGCCGGCGGGTGTCGCCGTCACCAGGATCGGCGAGGGCGTAGTCGAGCAGGTGTTCGAGCGGTTCCTGGTCCACCGCCGCACCGGCCCAGCCGATGATGAAGTCGTTGGCGTCGTAGTCGATCGCCAGCTGTTTCGCGCCGCCCGCGACGGCCGACCGGGTGAGCTCGAGCACGTAGTCGCGCAGGTCGACCAACAAGTGTTCGCGCAGCTTCGCCACCGCCTTGCGCGCGTCGACTCGAATCTTGCCCCGGGAAACGACCTTGCCGGTCATTCATCAGCTCCCAGGCTGGCCATCAGCAACATCTCGCCGTCGCTCGCGCTCACTTCCCCGCGAGCTTCCACCAGCAGATAGCGCGCGAGCAGCGCCGCCGCTGCCTTGACGCTGGTGCGTTCTGCCATGGCCAGGGCCTTGCTGACCGCCTGGTGGCCGGCGATCAACCGGATGCTGCCGCCTCTGCGGTTCGCATACCAATCGGGCCAGGCGGTGCGGTCCAATAGCACGACGGTGCCTTGTTCGGCTGCCACGGCGGCGCGCGCAGTTACGCCTTCACATTCGCCGAGCTCGACGACATCAATACGCGTGCCTGTGGCGTTGAGCGCGTCACGGGTCGCGGCGCACAGCGCTGCGGCGGTGCCGTCGAGCTTCACCGGCGGCAGTACGCTGACCAGGACGTCCACGTCTGTGAGCGCGCCGCCGAACAATAGCTGGAGCGAGATGTTGGTGGAGGCGAGGTTTGCAATGACCACGGGCTTGCCTTGCGAGGCCAGCGTCCGGGTGGCCAGGCTGCTGCGGTCTGCGCGGGCGTACCGGCCGTTGTCCCATCGGCATTCGTGGGCCAGCATGGTGTGGCGCCCGTCGATCGCTTCTACGAGGGGGACGCGGACCTCCTTGGCACTCAGGCTCAGAGGTTTGCGCAGAGCGATGGTCAATAGCTGTTCGTAGTGGCGGCCGTCTCCGCCGGCTGCGACGGTGGCAGCCGCGTCTTTCAGCTCGGCTATCAACTTGGTTCGGAGCGGACCGCGGCTGAGCTCGATCGCGTCGTCGATGGCGCGATGGTAGGCGCGGTCGCGCCGCACGTCGTCGCGGCTCAAGGTGTGCTGCAATGAGTCGCTGAGGATCTTGACCCGCAGCCCGACCAGATCGTCCTCTGGTGGCGCGTCGGTCTCGTGCAGCGTGAGCCCGTGGTTGTAAAAGCCGATGAACGAGTCCGCCAGCTCTAGCTCGTTGCTGCCATCGCGGTCGTCCCCCGGGCTGCCGCCAACGATGATGTGGGCGCCGCGGGTCTCGGCCTCGACGACCACCGGACTGGTAACCTCGAGGGGGCGATCGATGCGCTCGCGTTCGATGGGTTCGCCGTGAGTTTGCCGCGTCCATTGAATCGGGATGCGGGCGTGGCGGCACCATTTGACCAGCGCCGCGTGCATGCGGTGGCCATGGATCTCCATGTCACCGTCACCTGGGGGAATGACCAACGTCACCTGCGTACCACTGCCGGATTTGTCTGCTCCGGTTGCGAGCTCGTAACTGTGATCCGGGCGCAGGGTCAGCTGCCAGCTGCCCTCACTGCGCCAGGTCTCGACGATGACTTCGCGTGGCTCTACCGCGAACACCGAGACGAAGCCGATGCCGTACTTGCCGATCTTGCCCTGCTGCTGATCTTTCTCTGAGTTGAACAGGGTGAGCAGTGGACCCTCGATGATCTCCCGGGTCATGCCCACGCCGTCGTCGCGGACGCTCAGCGCGACGCCGCCGTCGTGACGCATTTCGGCGCGAACCGCTAGCTCGGTTGCGCTGGCGTCGATGCCATTTTGTACCAGCTCGCGGACGAACGCGTACGGGTCGGCGAACTGGCGCACCATGTCCGCGACCAGACCTGTCTCCGCGCGGGCGGCGATCTCGTCTTGGCTACGGGAGCGATAGGGCACGGGCGGAGGGTATCAACAGGCGTTCGCGTTATTCCAGCGCGTCTGCCAACTGGCGATAGCGAGCGGCGCGCGCCACCGTCTCGTCGTCGTCGGCCAGCGTCTGCAGTAGTGGTGCGGGCAGGCTGTGTCGTCGGACCAACCACTCGCGCACGTCGCGGTCCGGGTCGCTGACCAGTTTCTCCAGAAGCTCGGCCGGCGCCGCCGGGTTGCGGCAAATGCCGCGCCGTGCGTACTTGTCCGGGTCGGCCACCAAGCGGTCGAGGACTGCTCGCGAGGTTCCTGGTCTCAACGCCACCGCTTCGCGCACGGTGTCTTCGGGGTCCTCTGCAAGCTGTTCGATGACCTGGCCCGGCGCCTCGGGGTTGCGAGCGACCGCCGCTCGAACCATCGGCGCGTCATCGCAACTCAGCGTTGCCAATACGGCCACGGGGGTGTGCGCGTGTTCTGCGACGCGCATCCGCGTGTAGCTGTAACGGTGCTCCGACAGCTGGATCAACAGCTCCGCGGGCGCCCACGGGTGTGCGGCCACGGCGTATGGCACCAAATCGTCCTCTTTGGTCGCCAGCTCGGCCAGGGCGATTACGGGGACGTGGGGGTCGCTCGATCCCCGCGGGTCCGCCAGCAATTGACGCAACAGGCGTGGAGCTTGGCGCGGCGGCACCGGTACCGCGTCTCGCACGAACATCAACTCGTCATCGGCGAGCACTGCCAACACGTGATCGGGGGCTGCCAGGTTCTGCGCCACCGCCTCGCGCACGTGGGAGATCGGGTGGCGCGCGAGCTCGGCCAACTCTTCGGCCGAGGTGTGCGGGTTGCGGGCCCTGGCCACGAGCAGAGCTTGGTCGGACACGCCCGCTTTGGTTTGGCCATCGCTGGTGGACGGATTGACCGCTGCTGCGGCGCGTACCTCTTCGGTGTCGTCCGATAGCAATAGCCTCATGGTCACTTCGTCCACGTCGGGGGCCAAGGTGACGCGAACCCGCACATCGCTATCCGGGTCGCGCGCGAGTTGCCGGCGCACGAGCGGCGGTAGGTTGGGATGACTGGCGACCACCCGGCGCACCCACGAGTTCGAGAAGTACGCAAGGCACTCGGCGATCGTCGCTGGTAGATTGGGGTTGTCGGCGAGCTGCTGAAGAATGGGCGACATCCCGGACTTGGCGAGGGCGTTCAGCGCGGGCTCCGGCGTATGGGCATTACCGGCGACACAGGCGCGCACCTGTTCGTCCGGGTCGGCGGCCAGGGAGCTGAGTACTTCCGGCGCGGTTCCCGGATGCAACGCGACGGCTCGGCGCACCATGACGTCGACGTCGTTTGCCATGGTGGCGAGCATCTCGGGAGCCGCTATGTCGTTGCTCGCCGCAGACTCGCGTACCCACGGTTTCGCGTCCGTCGCAAGTTGTTCGAGCATTCCGCGCGGCATGCGAACGTGCCGCGCGACGCTACACACCACGGCGTCCATCCACGACAGTTCCTCAGTGGCTAGGTCGACGAGGCGGACCATATCCTCGGGATGTAGTGAGAGATGCCGAGCGTACAGCTCCAGGTCAATCGCTTGTTCGCGCTCGGACGCACCGCCTTCCAGGGCGCGTTTGATCAGCCGGCCGATCACGCCGCTCGGCGTGTTTGGGTTGGCGGCCGCGGCGCGGCGGACCTCGTCCACGGCAGAGTCCGCGTACTGCGACAGATCGTCGGTCGTTGTGTCCGCGGCCGAAGCGGCGTCGATGTCCTTGCGGTGCATCAGGTAGCGCAAGTCGTCGAGGGCTTCGGATTCGGGGTGCGCGTCGGTCAGGCGTTCGATCAGCGCGGCGGCCTCGGCGTCGCGGCGTTCGTAGATCCGCAAGTAGGCGAGGTTCTCCAGGGCGCGCGGGTTTTCGCCGGATTGTTCGACCCGGCGTTCGAAGATCTGTCGCCACGCCAGCACATCGTCGTCTGCTTGCCAGTCGACGCCCTCAGCGAACGCGCTGTGCACCTGGAGTAGCAATTGTTCGGCGAGCTCGGCGTCGAGCCAGCTGTCGTACCAACCGCGGAACGAGTCGAACACCTGGCACAGCTCACCATCGCCCGCCGTGTAGTCCGCCCACACCTGACCGGCGCGCTCGCCGTTGACCACCAGGAAGTAGAAGTAGCCGCAGCCGATTTCCGCCAGGAACACGCAGCCGTCATACGGGTTGGCATCGTCCGGGCCCGGGGGCGGGTTCTCGTTACCGTCTTCGTCGTATGGCGACCACGCTTGATCGAGCATGAACGGCATCGACGGATCCGCGGGCCGGCCGCCATCACCGAAATCCTCGGGTTGCCACGGCTCGAGGGGAGCCAACCCGTAGACCGGGCCAGCCCCACCGTTGGCTACCCTGGTAATGAAGCTGCGGTAGTCGGCGGGTAGCGCCACGTCATTGGCGCGTTCGAAGCGTTCGACCGCTGCGCTCGCGATGGGCGGCAGCAATTGATAGTTGTGCGCGTCCGCACCGAAGACCCGGCGTTCGCTGTCCAGCGTGGCGAGTTTTGCCAGCTTGACGCGGACTTCGTTTATCCACGTGTCCCCCATGCGGTCCGGCCAACATTATGGACCATCTGGCAGGGAGAAAGATAACGCCTCAGACGACTCCCGTGATCACGGGGAGCTGCCACACCGCGTAACCCTGGGGGTTACGGATGCAGTCGATCATATCGTTGAAACAGTCCCATACATAAGCGCGGTCCAGGGCGGTGTGCTCGGCAATCGCGTCGGTGTAACCGTCGCGCCAAGCTGTCCAGATTCCGGCGAACACCTCGCGGTCCACGCGCACCGGGTCCACGGTTATGTAGTCGACGCGTACGTCGCGGAGGCCCAGCTCCACCATCATCGAGAACACCTTGCGGCCGCTGCGCAGGTCGGTGCCGGTGGCCTCGGCATAGCGTATCGGGCCTTCGCTCCAGAACCGGTCGGTGTCGTTGCGTGTGGGCGCGAAGTGCATCATCGCGTAGTCCTCTGCGACTACGTGCAAGCGTCCACCTGGTTTGGTGGCCCGCGCCATGTTCGCGACGACCTTGGCCGGGTTGGGCACGGCCTGTAGCAAGTGGCGGCACACCGCCAGGTCGAACCGGTCGGCTTCGATGTCCAGGTCCACCGCGTCGCCCACGTCGAACCGAGCGCGGCCGTCCAGATGGGCGCAGCGTTCACGGGCTCGGTCCAGATGGGCGCGGTCCAGGTCGAGCCCCAACAGGGTGGCACCGGGCAGCAACTCGAGGAAGCGTACGGACAACTCGCCGGGGCCACACGCCAGATCCAGCACGGCGGGGCTCTCGGGCAAGTCGTAGCCTTCGACCAGGAGCTTCTCTTGGGGCCAGATCGCCCGAGCCTGGGCAGCCAGGTTGCGCAGCATCGACTCGTCGGACATCTGCTGGTGTTGCGGATTATTGGTCTGACTCACCGGGTCTCTCGCTTGTCTACCTTGCCGTCGTAGTCATTGTCGTAGAGCACGCGCAGGCGGTGGCCATGGCCGTAGGTTTCCCACACGTCCACGTTGCCGTCGCCGTTGCGGTCTCGTAGCAGCTGGGTCATGACGCCGCCGGCGTCGTGCAGCTGCAGCACGTCGTAGCGTCCGTCCATATCGCTGTCCCGGGCGGTGATGCGCTTTTTGCCCGTCGCTGGTGAGAACTGAGTGTGGGCGTCCACCTTGCCATCGCCGTCGAAGTCGAAACGCTCGAAGGCGCGCTGACCGTTGGGCGCATACCCCGTCCAGTAGTCGACCCGGCTGTCGTGGTTCATATCGGCGCGTTTGCACACGAGCAGTTTGCCGTCGTAGTGCTTCCACACATCGGGGCGGCCGTCGCCGTTGACGTCGAACGTGGTCGTGCGCCGGCCCGCAGGCTCACATAACGGGAGGTCCCGCAACAGCTCGGCGAGATGCGCGCCCAGGCTGACGATCAGCTTGTCGGCTTTTTGAGCTTCGTCGGCCGGGGCCTTGGCTGCGGGGGAGGGCTTGACCGGCGTCGGCGCCGCGATGACCGGCGTGCTCGGGGACGGCGTGGCGCCAGGCGGCGTGGGCTTGCTCGCGCACGCGGTCGCGAATGTCACCGCTGTCAGCAATGCGAGGCTGCCGAGGCGCATGATCAGTCGAAGAACTTGGGCAGGGCCACGGAAAATGTGCAGAACACCCCAAACAGCGCGCCACCGATGATCGCCCGGACGATGTGTACGCTGGGGAACACGAGTGGCGCCGTGATCATGCCGATGGCGATGAAGCCGATGAGCAGCGCCACGCCATAGCGGTGGCGTGCGATCCACTCAAGCAGGGTGAGGTGTTCACTGGCTTGCTGGTCGGTATGGTCTGTCATGGTGCGCCCTAGCCCTACTATTGGGGTGGGGAGACCGAATTGCAAACCCGGATCACTCCAGCGCCCCTGCGGCTTTTTGTAGCAGGGCCAGCAGTTGGCTGCGCTCCCGTGCGTTCAGACCCGCAAAGCAGACCTCCTCGGTCTCCGCGAGGATCTGCTCTATCTTCTTGCGTTTGCGGGCGGGCATTACGCCCGGTTCGAGCTGCCACGCCCGCCGGTCACCCGGGACTGCTACGCGGCGGACCAGGTCGAGTTTCTCCATGCGATCGATAGCGCCGGTCAACGTCGAGCTGGACAGGGCGAGCACCCGCTGTAGCTCACCGATCGTCATCGGCCCCTCGAGCCAGAGCACGCTGAGGATGTGGGTCTGTTCGGCAGACAAACCCATGGGCTTGAGCGCGCGATTGTAGGTGCGGTTGACCATGCGGAACAGACGCACCAGCGCGGTCGGCGTTGAATCTTGTACACGCATATCTTGTATGCGAGATGAGTACCACACGCCCCGCCGCGGCGCTGCACGTGATACCGTTCGTGATTCGGGGCGCGACCAATGTCGGGGTTCTTCAAGCAGCAGTACTATGGCAACACCGTTGCCGAATGGGTGACCGCTGGAGCGGTCATTCTGGGTACGTTCATCGGCATCAAGGTGGTGTACTTCGTGTTCTCGCGGGTGATCCGCAAGCTGACCGAGAAGACGACTACCCGCCTGGATGATGTGCTCGTCGATGTTGTGGAGTCGCCTGTCGTCGCGGCGATTACCGTCGGTGGTATCTGGATCGGTGTGCGCACACTCAACCTGCCGGAGTCGGGGGTGCGTCTGGTCGACGGTGCATCGTTGTTTTGCATCGTCATGTGCATCACCTGGGTGTTCATTCGAGTGATCGATGCGGTGTTCGCCGAGGTGCTGGCGCCGCTCGCCGAGAAGACCGACACGGATCTGGACGACCAGCTACTGCCGGTTGCTCGCAAGGGCTCGAAGCTGATCGTGTGGGTGCTCGGCACGATCGTCGCGTTGAACAACGCCGGGTACAACGTCGGCGCTGTGCTAGCCGGTCTCGGCATCGGCGGCTTGGCCCTCGCGATGGCGGCCCGCGACACCGTCGCCAACGTGTTTGGTGGCGTTACCGTATTCGCCGACCGTCCGTTCGCGGTGAACGATCGCATCCGCATCTCCGGGTACGAAGGCTTCGTTCGGGAGATTGGCATTCGGTCGACGCGCATCGAGACCATGGACGGCCCGTACGTCATCATCCCAAACGCGCGGTTCTCCGAAAGCGCGGTGGAAAACGTGTCCATCGCCGCGGGCTTGCGCTCCGAATGCGTCGTCGGTTTGACGTACGACACCGAAGCGCCCATGGTTCAGCGCGCCAAGGACATCGTCGAAAAGATCATCGAGGACCACGCCGAGACCAAGCTGTGGGACATCGGCTTCGAGAGCTTCGGCGATTTCTCGCTCAATATTCGCGCGGTCTACTACGTGACTGGCGAACGCCGGCCGTTGCCGGTGCAAAGTGAAGTCAACATGGCGGTGCTCGAGCAGTTCACCGCAGAGGGCCTCGACTTCGCGTTCCCGACCCAGACGCTGCATGTGCAGAGCGAGGCCGGGGACGACGCCAAGCCGGCCAAGACCAACGGCAAGCGGGCCATCGACCAGGCACGGCCCACCCAGAAATCGCCTTGACGTACTTAGTGTCTCGGCTACACTATCCAGTATGAATCTGGAGAGCTTGAGATCCGCCGTCGACGAAGGGCGTAACTTCTCGTACTTGTTGTTCTATGGCCACAAGCCCCGCACCGACGGCAGCGTCGGCGCCGAGTGCTTGAGCCAGTGGTATGGCGCCGGCTTCGACATCGACGGCGTCCGCTACGCCACCGCGGAGCACCGCATGATGGCGGGGAAGGCAGAGGTCTTCGGCGACGCTGAGATGCGCGCTCAGATCATCGCCGCGTCCGGACCTGCCCAGGCCAAGAAGCTGGGCCGCAAGGTTCGTGACTTCGACGACGCCACGTGGAAGGCGCGACGCTTCGACATCGTGGTCGAGGCCAACATCGCCAAGTTTGGTCAGAACCCGGCATTGCGCTCGTTTTTGCTGGCCACCGGCGAGCAAGTCCTGGTCGAAGCTGCGCCGCGTGATCGCATCTGGGGAATCGGAATGGGGCGCAACAACGATGATGCTCGGGATCCGCG
>SPJJ01024002.1_pt1 | contig 15599 bp, 10 predicted proteins | sample 3741741 | NCBI WGS metagenome assembly SPJJ01 (sample SAMN10925908, study PRJNA522277) | cold seep metagenome | isolation source: Elba SIP-enriched marine methane seep metagenome, extraction at timepoint T1 | place: Italy: coast of Elba, Mediterranean Sea | collected 2014-05 | reverse complement strand
GGAGGGCATGCAACTGCAGTTGCGAATTGTGCAGGGCTTGGGCGTGCAGCCCTGGTTCCTCGAGGGCGAGGCCGCTCCCGAGATGCTGACCGAACTCTTGGACGAGGCGGAGGTGGTGGTCGACGGGCTCTTCGGCACCGGCTTGACCCGACCCATCGATGACTGGCGCGCCCAGGTCATCGACCTCATCAATGACTCCGACGCGCCGGTGGTGGCCGTGGATATCGCCTCCGGGGTCAGCGCGGACACGGGACAGGTGCTCGGGGTGGCCGTTGAGGCAGACATCACCGTGACCTTTCAGTGCGCCAAGCTCGGCCATGTGCTCTTCCCAGGACGTGCCCTGGCCGGCGAGGTGCACATCGTCGACATCGGCATCCCCGAGTCGCGGCTTCCCGAGGTTGGCCAGCACGCCACACTGCTGGATGAGCGTGTGGTGCAAGCTGCCTTTCTTCCTCGCGAGCAAGATACCCACAAAGGCACCTATGGCCACGTCCTGGTCGCCGCCGGCAACCCAGATCAGCCCGGCGCAGGTTTACTTGCGGCGCGGGCCGCACAGAAGACCGGCGCAGGACTGGTGACGCTGGCCAGTGATGGCGAGACCGTCCGCCGCGTCGGTCCGGTGCTGGGCTCCTTGATGGGACTCACCGTGGGCGAGACCAATATTGAGGCCAAGGCGTTGAAGGATGCCTTGCAGACCCGCACCGCCTTGGTCGTGGGGCCCTCTTTGGCGCCAGATGCCAGCACCGAGGCCCTGCTCAAGGATGTGCTCAGTGACTCGCCGGTGCCTGCGGTGCTCGACGCGGGCGCCCTCACCGCGATGGGCACGGACTACCGTTGGCTGCGTGAGCGGCCGGGCGAGACCGTGCTGACTCCGCACCCCGGTGAAATGGCGCGCCTTTTGGGCACCGACAGTCACGCGGTGCAAAAGGACCGCGTGACCGCGGCCCGGCGCGCGGCTGAGCAGTCGGGCGCCGTGGTGATCCTCAAGGGGGCCTCCACGATGATCGCCGCACCCGATGGTCGGCTCTCCGTGCTGGTGGCGGGCAACCCCGGGATGGCGGCGGGCGGCATGGGAGATGTGCTCGCGGGCGTCGTCGGCAGCCTGCTGGGCCAGGGGGTGGAGGCTTACCTCGCGGCCTGCGCAGGCGCGGAGCTGCACGCGCGGGCAGGGGATCACGCCGCAGGCATAGTCTCGGAGCCTGCCCTCACACCCGAAGATGTGCTGACCTCATTGGGGCCGGTGCTCCTGCAGATCTGCGGGACCTCCCCGCGCTGACAACGCAGTATGGAGATCGTTCGACAGCTCAAGGACGCCGAGCAGACTCAGGCCTTCGCGGCGGAGCTGGGCCAGCGTTTGGCGCCGCTCGCGCGGCAGGGCCCGGGCGTCACCATTGCGCTGCTGGGAGGCCTGGGGGCGGGCAAGACCACCTTCGCCCAAGGGTTGGTCGCGGCCCTGCCCGGCGGGGCGGACCTGTACGTCACCTCGCCCACCTATGCCTTGGCGCAAAGCTACGACACCGATCCCCCGGTCACCCACATGGATCTCTACCGCCTAGGCTCGCTGGACGAGCTGGAGATGATCGGCTACCGGGATCTGTACTTCGACCGCGGCATCGCCGTGGTAGAGTGGGCGGACCGCGTGCCCGAGGCGCTGCCTGCGGAACGTATTGAAGTCCATTTGAGCGCTAGCTCTGAGTCCGTACGAGACCTGAAGCTGGTGGTGCTGGGTGCCCGCCTGGAGCCCCTGCTGCGGAATAGAGAACCATGAACCGGAACCTTCGACATTTCACGCAGATGAGCGGCCTGATGGCCGGCCTTTTCCTTGTTGGCTGCTCGGGCACCGATCCGCTGCCCGATGCGGGCCCGACCGACATCGACGCCGGCAATGAGGTCGACGCCGGCGTGCGCGCCCTCTGTCCGCTGGCCGCGAACAACCCAACCTGCCAGGCGGCCACGGACTGCGAGGACGATCGCACCAAGCCGATGCGCTGTGAGTTCTGCTTCGCCTCCAATGACTCGATTTGCCAGCTGGGGCAGTGCGTGACCCCCGAGCGCTTGGAGCAGGTGCAGTCCATTCAGTTCAGCTTCAACGCCCCCGATCTGGTCGTGGACCTGAAGACTTTCGCGCGCATGGCGGTCACGGCCGAGACCAGCGGCGGCAATCAGATCAGCTGCGACGACGTGCTGAACGAGCGCATCGACTGGACCGAGCAGTGCTACAACATCATCGATAGCCGGGCCAATACCAGCGGAGGCACCCCTGGCGGCGCGTTCTCGGTGCTCTTCAGCCAGATCCCTGCTGGCCAGAAGACGCTCTTCATCATCTATGGATTTGAAGAGGAGGACGCGATGGGCGACCCCATCGGCGTCGCGTGCGCTGAGGCGATGGTGCCGACGCGAGGCGAGACCAGCGAGATGATGCCTGTCGCCGGCGGAGACATGAAGTCGCTCCGTTAGGACCCGAATTCGATCCCGAAAACTCTGGCGTGACACCTCCGCTCGGATCGGGTAGGGCGGGCGCTCGACACACGTCGATGATCCCCATGATGGCCGAGAACAAAGACGCCGAGACCGGCGAGACCACTGCTGCCCCCGAGGCCGAGGTTGCGACCCCCGCAGCCGCCCCGGAGGCCTCTGCGCCCGCGATGGAAGCTGCGGAGCAGAGCGAAGGCGCCCCCGCCGAAGCCCCGAGCGAAGCTGCTGCGACCGAAGCTGCACCTGAGGCTAAGGCCGAAGGCGAGGCTGAGGATGACGCATCCGCCCGCCCGGAGCTGGCCGAGACCGACATGTCCTTCGCGGAGATGTTCGAGCTGGCCGAGAAGCAGTCCGCCGAGCGACGCAAGAGCGACAAAGAGAAGATCGGCGGCGACATCCGCCCCGGTCAGGTCGTCTTCGCCAAGATCGTCAGCATCGCGGGCGACAATGTCTTTTTGGACATTGGCGCCAAGGCTGAGGGTGTCATCACCAAGCAGGAGCTGCTTGATGACAACGGCGAGTTCAAGCTCACCGAGGGCGACAAGGTCGAAGCCCGCGTGCGCAAGTTCGAGGGTGGCGTCGTCATCCTCTGCAAGGTCTTGCCCCACCAGAGCCTGCGCAACCGCGAGGAGCTGCGCGAGGCCTTCCGCACCCAGATGGCGGTTGAAGGCCGGGTTGCAGACAAGAACAAGGGTGGCTTCGACGTGACGGTGGGCGGCATGCGCGCCTTCTGCCCGAACAGCCAGATCGACCTGCGTCCCGGCGCCGCCGATAACTACATCGGCCGCAAGTATCCCTTCCGGATCACCGAGTTCAAGCAGGACGGCAAGAACATCGTCGTCTCGCGCCGCGTGCTGCTCGTCGAGGAGAACAAGAAGAAGGCCGAAGCCATTCTTTCGAACCTCGAGGTGGGTGGCTTGGTCTACGGCAAGGTGACCACCATCAAGGACTACGGTGCCTTCGTGGACATCGGTGGCCTTGAGGGTCTGGTGCACCTCTCCGAGCTGACCCACTCGCACATCAATAAGCCGAAGGACATCTTGCAGATCGGCCAGGACGTGCAGGTCAAGGTCCTCAAGATCGAGGACGGCAAGGGCGATACCAAGAAGATCAGCCTGTCGATGAAGGCCCTCGAGGCCGACCCCTGGGCTGCGGCCAAGGAGGCTCTCAAGGAGGGCCAGAAGGTCACCGGCAAGGTCGCTCGCATTCAGAACTTCGGCGCCTTCGTCGAGGTCATGCCCGGAGTGGATGGACTCATCCACATCTCCAACATGACCAACGAGCGCCGCCTGAAGGACCCCCGCGACGTGCTCAAAGAGGGCGACGAGGTCGAGGCGACCGTGGTCACCATCGACTGGAACAAGCGCCGCATCGGTCTTTCGCTGGTGAAGTCTCCTCAGGAGCTGGCCAACGAGCTCAAGCGTGGCAAGGGCCAGACTGTGCTCGAGGGCAAGGTCGACCGCATCGAGGGCTTCGGCTTGTTCGTCAAGCTGCCCAACGGTGGTCGTGGTCTGGTGCCCGCCGCTGAGACCGGCACCAACCGTGGCGCGGACCTCAAGAAGGAGTTCAACGCCGGAGACACCGTCAAGGTGCTGGTATTGGACGCCGACGCCAAGTCCGGCCGCATCCGCCTGTCCATCCGCGCCGCCAAGGAGGCGGAGGAGCGGGCAGAGTTCGCAGGCTACCTCAATCAGAACAACGAGAAGGGCAAGGGCCTCGGCACTTTGGGCGACCTTCTGAAGGCCAAGCTCGGTGACAAGTTCTCCGAGATCAGCAAAAACTGATTCGGGTACGGGTGCGCACGCCGCCGGCATCAGCCCGGCGGCTCGCCTCGGCTTTTGGGCCGGCCTCCTCATCGGGGGCGGCACGCTTCTTTTTGCCAACATCCTGCCTCGACCCGATGGGCTCTCCGTGGAAGCGGTGCGCGCCATGGGCATCACGCTCATCGTAGGCATCTGGTGGGTCACAGAGGCGTTGCCTCTGGGGGCCAGCGCCATGCTGCCGGCGGCGCTGTTTCCCTTCTTCGGCATCGCCACCGCCAAGCAGGTGGCGCCGGCCTACATGTCCCCGTTCATCATGCTGCTGCTGGGCGGCTTCTTGCTCGCCCTGGCGGTCGAAAAGTCCGGCGTGCACCGGCGATTGTCCCTGTACGTGCTGTTGGCGGTGGGCACCTCCCCGCGGCGCTTGATCTTGGGCTTCGCGGTGGCCGCCGCGGGGCTGTCGATGTGGATATCGAATACCGCGACGACGCTCATCATGATGCCCGTGGCCATCGCGGTCGCGGATCGGGCGAGGGCCTCGGCCACGGAGGCTCAGGCTAAGGCGTTCACGATCGCGGTCCTGTTGGGCACTGGGTATGGGGCATCGGTTGGCGGCATGGGCACACCGGTGGGGACGCCGCCCAACCTGATCGCGATGGGCGCCATGGATACGGTGTTTCATGGCGAGCCGGGGCTCACCTTCGTGGGCTGGGCCTGGAGGGCGGCGCCCGCCGTCATTTTGATCGTGCCCATCGTGTGGGTGATGCTGATCAAGGTCTACCCGAGGGTCCCCGCGGACCTGTCGCTGGGCGCAGGTTCGGTGGTCCGAGAAGAGCTCAAGGCTTTGGGCGCTTGGCGTCCGTCGGAGGTGCGCGCGCTCGCGGTATTTGCGGTCGCGGCGGTGCTGTGGGTGAGCCGCGCCGACTTGGTGCTCGGTGAGCTCGGCACGATCCCGGGTTGGGCCTCCACCTTTTCGATCAAGGGGGTGCATGACGGCACCATCGCGCTGCTCGCGGCCGTCCTGGCCTTTGGCATTCCCTCCGGCGACCGGCCGGGGGAGCGCCTCTTGGATTGGGAGACCGCGGTGAATGTGCCCTGGGGCCTGGTGCTGCTCTTTGGCGGGGGGATCGCCATCTCGATTGGTTTTCAAAACACAGGGCTATCCCAATTCTTCGGGGATGCGCTGGCCGGCTCCGCCAGCGGCTCGCCCTATGCGTTCTTGGGGCTCACCACCCTCACCGCGACTTTTGGCACTGAGATCATCAGCAATACGGCGCTGGCCAACATCACGATGCCGATCCTCGCCGCGACCGCGAAATCGGCCGGCACGGACCCGCGCCTACTCATGGTCCCGGTGGCGCTGGCCTGCTCTTGTGCCTTCATGATGCCCGCCGCCACCGGGCCCAATGCGATCGTCTTCGGTACGGGCCGGGTGCGCATCTCAGAGATGGTGCGCGCCGGCTTCCTCACCAACTGGGCGGCATGGTCCGTCATCTTCGTGCTCGCTATCCTGGTTAACCGCTAGGGGGTTAGGTGGGCCCGAGTGTGGCCGTAGCGCAGCTTGCATGCCGGGGGGCGTTGCCGCTTTAATGATGCGTATGCTCCCGGTTTCCATACGCTCGATCGCGTTGCCCACCTTTGCGCTCTTTGCCCTGTCCACGAGCGCTTGCAGCCTCGTGCCGATCGAGGTGACCGCGGATGGCAAGCTGCAGTTCGAAGTTCGCGGCGAGACCACCTCCTACTCGGACATCGAGACCTATGACCCCAACGAGAACGAGGACTACCTTCGCTACAAGGACCAGTTCGAGGCGGGCGAGATCGACTCCATCCTGATCAGCGTGCTGCGTGTGCAGCCCGGCAACCAAGCAACCTGGGTTGCCGGCCAGGTCGATGTGCGTGAGCACACCGACAGCAATGACGGCGAGTGGACCGAGGGCGTCAGCTCCTGGGGCGGCCTTCGCCTCATGGGTGAGCAGCAGCCCAACGGTACGCAAGAGCCCTTGCAGGACGAGATTTACCTCAACCCGGCGCTCTCCGATAATTACAACGAGCTGAACCGAGTCGTCTTCAAGGGCGCCAAGGGGCCCATCGACCTGCGCGTTCAGGGTGTGGCTGACTCCGGCCCCGTCGAGTTTGACCTCGAGGTCACCGTCACGTTCACGGTCAATAACTAGCCCTTAGGCTGAGTCCTGCCGCGGCGATCCTCCACCGTCGGCCGCAGCTCCGAGCCAAAGGCTTCGAGCAGCGCCAGGTGCACATCATCCAACTCCAGCGCGTCGAGACGTTCGCAGAGCCGAGCGAAGGTGGGGCTGTCGCCGAGCTTGGCGCGCACATCTTCCAGCGCCCGGCCCGCCGCCACGTGACGGCCCAGCTCAGACAGCAGGTCCATGACCGCACGCTCCACCTCGGGCTCGGGGTGGTGGGTGCGATACATCTCGCGCTGCACCATGAGCACCAGCGAGTAGTGCGGGCCCCAGGGCTGCTCATGGCCGATGACGATCTCCCGCATCGCGCGGTGCTCCGAGCCGAAACCTGACTTGCGGATGAGCGCCTGCAAGCTGGGATGCAGAAGGTAGGCGGGGGAGCGGCGCAGGTCGAAGCGGTCCAGCTCCATCGGCTGGTGCGGCTGCTTAAACGCCTGACGCGGGGTCTCGTCCTCGAGGTCAGCCTCGATCACCCCCAGCAGCCCGCAGTCATAGAGCTCTCTGAAGGGGTGGTAGACCTCGGCGGAGTCGTGGCCGTGCTCCTCGAAGTAGGCGCGCTGCACCCCGTGGTACTGACACCAGACCTCGATGAGGTCGTCGTGGGTCAACACACCGTAGGGCAGGGCGGCCAAGAAGCGGGCTCGGGAGGGGCGGTCTGCGAGCACCTCTAAGAACACCCGCATCTCGTCGAAGACATTGGAGACCAAGATGCCGGCGCTGGTCTCATAGACCACCGCTTTGAAGCTGCGTTCGTCGAGCTGGCTGCGGTTTCGGGAGATCTCCGAAGCGATGATGACCAGGTCCCGTGGTCGCCCCAGGGTGTGTCGGTACAAAAAGTCGAAGGCGCCCTCTGTTTGGGCCGCGCCGGGCGCGGTCACCACGTCGATCGTGACGAAGTCGCGCAGCGGAAGGCCTTCGTAGAAGCTGGTGAGCCGCTCCAGCATGTTTCGCAAGTCAGCCTTCGAGTAGCGGATGCGAGTGGTGGCCCCAAAGAGGTTCGTCTTGATGTCCGACTCGTAGCTTGAAAACGCCTCTTCTCGGATCGTGGCGAACACCTTGATATGGGCGTTCGTATTCATCATGTCCCAGGCGGCCTCGACCAAGCCGGCCTGCATGGCGACCCAGGCGTCCCGCGAGACCTCCCTCAGCGCCTGGTCGATCTTGTCGATGAAGAACATCATGCCGCTGTGCATGGAGCGCACCGCATGCTCCAGAGGCATCTCGGCGTGGTTTAGCAGCTGGTGGATCTGCGAGGTGCTGAGCTGCAAGACCTCTTTCAGAACGACGGTCGGCTCCGCCTTTTGGCCTTTGGCCACCTGTCGAAGGCGGGGAGGCAGGGCGGCGAGGGTCATCTCGTCGAGGTGTTGGGAGGGGTGGTGAGAGATGGCGGACAGCCTCAGCGCGAAGCCCCACAGGCGCTTGGCCTCGCTCACCGTAGCCATCAGCTCCTGATTGGAGCGGCCGACGTTGCGAAGGTCCCCCATCAGGTCGAGATAGGGTCGGCCCTCGGGCACGAAGATCATCGCCCGGGAGCCCTCGGCGCCGCGTTGGTAGCGCTCCGCGAGCCGCGCGCGCTTATAGGTCAACAGCAAGGTCTTGCCGCAGCCCTTGGCGCCGGAGACAAAGTAGCGCTGGTCGCTTTGCACGAACTCCCGGACCACCGAGGTCTCGAAGACGATGTCCTCGATGCACTCTATGTCGATCTGATTGGCGTCTGAGGCCCAGGCCTGGGCGCGGGGAACGTGCGGGTCTGAGCCGGGCCTAGCGTCGGAGATGCGCGGGCGGGCGGTGGCGCTGCCTGCTTTGATGAAGGCCTCCAACAGCTCATGCGCGGAGTTGAACCGGTCATCGGCGTGGCGGCGGGTGGCTTTTGCAAACCACGCGTCGATGCCCGGCGGCACCGAGGCGAGCTGGGACGGGGGCGTCGGGTCCTCGGCGCCAATCTTGCGCAATACGACCGGCGCCGAGCTGCCCTGAAAGGCACGCTGACCCACCAAGCACTCATAGATGACCACCGCCGTCGCCCACAGGTCGGCGCGGTGGTCCACAAACTTGGAGCTGACCGTCTGCTCCGGGCTCATGTAATTGGGTGTGCCCAGCATGCTGCCCGAGTCCGTCAACCCTTCTTGACGCGCATCCTCGGCCATCTTCGCGATGCCGAAGTCCAGCAGCTTGCACACGGGCCCAGTATCAGAGGGGCACATGAAGATGTTCGCGGGTTTGATGTCCCGGTGCACCACAGAGATGCGGTGCGCGCGGGTGAGCACTGCGCACAGATCACGCAGCACTGAGGTGGTCTGCAGGTAGCCCAGCGGGCCGCGCTTGAGTCGTGCCGACAGGCTCTCCCCCCTCAGCAGCTCCATCGCCATGTAGGGCACCCCAAAGGTGGGGTCGACGTCGAAGTCGAAGATCGAGACCATGTTGGGGCCGCGCAGCTGGGCCGACGCGCGCGCTTCTCGAAGAAAGCGACGTTGCGCATGCTCGGTGCGCACCAGCATGGGGTTCATGAGTTTGATGGCGACCGCCTCGTCGAGGCGCAGGTCCGTGGCGCGCCAGACGCTGCCCATGCCCCCGCTTTCGAGGAAGCTCTCCAGTCGCCAGCGATGGCCAATGATGTCGCCGGCGCGCATGCCGCCGCTCAGCAATCGCTCGGCGGGGTCGCCTTTGTTCGCCATCCGCGGCCAATCTATGTCAGGCACGTGGCCCTCTCAAGGGTTCTTAACCCGGTGATGCGCGCCACTGCATTGCAGCTGAGGCGCGACTGAGCGCATGCTTGGGATCCGAGCGGACTGTCAAGCTGGGTTGACGTGCTTCCCTGTCAGCCCCAAATCGGGCGGCGAAGGGCTCCTAGGCGCACGCGCCCAGGCTTGGCACCTTGTGAAGCGTCCGGCGCAGACTCTCGAAGCTCCGGCGCTGGCCTGTTGAGGTCATCGAACGGGCTGGGCGGCCGCGCCTGCACCACATCTGCGGCGGGGCCCGGGGCGTAGGCCGCCGGGCCGGCCGGCACCTGAGTGCCATCATGAAGGATATCGACGGCGTCGGAGGCTGTGTGCCAAGGCGTCTGCGCACGCGGAGTCTGCGCCTGCAGCGAGCGCCGCAGCTGTTCCACGGCGGGGTCCTCGCCGGCCTGCGCCATGCGCATGATGGTCTCGGCACCGGACCAGGCGTCCGGGCGCACACCCGTGTCGGCCTTGGCAGCCGCGTTTGCCAGCACCGGGTCGTGGGCGAGCGGCGGCTCGTACATGCGCACTTCGTATCCCGCCCGCTCCGCGGCTTCGCTGACCGCCTCGGCGGCTGCGGGATCTGCCTTGGTGAGCGCCACCTTCGGGGTCCGCGAGGGTGCGGTGTACCGGGCGTGCCGCATGATCGGGTCGTGGCTCTGGGCCTCCCGTAGCTGCACAAGGATGGGGTCCGCGTCGGGGCTGGCCTGCTTTATCGGCACACGTTTGACCCCCTCGGGGCGCACCGGCGCGGGGGTGGGGCGAGGGCGGACCGCCGCACCCTCGGCGGGGGCGGTAGCCACACCCTGAGGCGCTCGCTGCACAGCTTCGGCGGGGGCCAGGGGCTGAGCCGCCACCTTTCGCTGCGCGGGCACATAGGCGCGCACCTGATGGGCAGCCTCTTCGGTGATGGCCGCGGGCCGTGGGCGGGGCGCCGTCTCGCGCAGGGTGGGCGTCACTTGAGTGATGCTGTGGGGGGTCACAGCTGCGGGCCCGGCTTCGGGCACCCGCACCGCGATCTCTGTGATCTCCTCACCGAGCACCGCCCCACTCCGCTGCACGTGGTTGGCGCCCCTTAGGGCCGTCCTGGCCCCCTTGGCGAGCATGCCGAGGTCCGCTGCGGCCAGGCCCACTTCCACGACGGCCATCGCGTAGGCCGCATCCGCAGCCGCGCCGTCGGTCATCTCGGAGTCGTCCCGAAGACCCAGGTGGTGCGCGTCGTGGATGTCGTCGGCCGCCTCGAAGTGCACGGCCGCGCTGGCTGTGCCCGCCGCGAAGCCGGCACCGGCCAGCGCGGCCGCCGCCAGCGGCCCGGTGACCAAGAACGCGGCCACGGTGATGCCCAGCACCGCCGCGCCGACCATCGCGTCGGCGGCCCGCTCGTCCTGCTGCACCATCTCGACGTGCTGCAAGAGCAGTTGACTGTCTAGGTCGCCACCTCGGGCTTTGGCTTGGGATACGCCCATCTCTTTCATGCCCGCCTGCACCATGTGCTCGAGGCTCATGACGTTGATGTCCTCAGACATGACCCGCTCGCGCACGTCTGCGATCTGCTGAATGACCTCTGAAAAGCCTGTCTGCAATAAGACTTGCATTTGCGCGTCCGTGGTGGAGGCATCGACAGCGTCGAGGTCGAGCGCACCCAGCGCGGGGTGCGCTGCCACCATCGCGCGGAACTCATCGTGCAGTTGTTTTTGAGCCTGTCGGTGGTCTGCAGTGCTGCCAGGCAGAGCGTCTAGCCCCACCGCGACCGCGCCTTCCGCCACGAGGTGGTACAGGGCGGGGGCGGCGCTCTCGATGGCGGCGTTTTTGCCCAATGCCAGCGCGGAGGACTGCTCTCGGAGCGCCTTGGCCTTCAGCGCCACCTTCAGTAGCGCGGCGCGTGGGGCGGGATCACTCGGCGCCATCGTGGCTGCCACCTGCAGGTTGACTTGCTTGTCGAGGGCGTCGAGGCGGGCCAGAGTCTTATTCTTGACCTGCGCCTTGAGCTGCTCGCCAAGGGCCTCGCGGCGCTGTGTCTGTTGCTCAGGCTCGAAGGCCAGCTGGGCGTGGTTGATTGCGCTTTTGACGACGTCGGTGGGCACAAGCTGGGCGGCCGGGCCGGCGAGCCCGGCGGCGTGCAGGTTGACGGCGAGGTCGATGACCTGCTGCCCCAAACCATCATCCGCTTCGACGTCGGGCTGGGGGTCTGGCCGGGGCGGTTGAGGCCACGGCTCGGCCTCGGTCGGCTCAAGGTAGGGCGCGGACGCGCCGCCGCTTTGCACGGATGGAGTGGGCATGCCCCAGGACAAAGCAAGGGCTGGGCCAACCGCATGCCGATGGGCTGAGGGTCCAAAACCCCTGAAATTCGTACGGGACCGGTCGCCCCGTCGCGACGCGTCCGGTGCCCCGCGCCGGACGCCGGACAAAACACCGGACGCCCGACCGGACACAGCCTCCGCGCCCGGCAACCCGAATTGTCGACCCAGAAGGGCCAGCGGGCGATAAAGGGGCTGCATGCAGCGACGACGAATGCAGCGGTGGGCCCGCGGTCTCGCCGGTACGGGACTGGCCGTTTCGACGCTCCATAGCGCTCCGGCCGAAGCCTTCGAAGGCGGCTTTCGCGGCGATGTGGGCGCGTTCATCGGGTACAGGTTTGGCGGCTCCAAGTCCGGGCTGACCTGGGGCCTCGAAGCGCGCGCCCTGTTCACAGATACGGATGTGGAGTGTGGAAGCTCCGGCGTGCTGCCCTACCTGGGCTCGGTCCTTCGCCTGGACTTCGACAATGGATTGCAGCCGGCTTTGGGCCTCGCTTTGGCCGGCGGCGCCTACGTCAATAACTTCACGGCCACCGGCGCGGAGGGCGGCGTGGGCTATGGCTTCGGAGAGCGCGGCGGCCTCAGGCCATGGATTGGCGCAGAAGTCGGGGCCAGCTACGGCGTGCTGCGATTGAACTACCTGCCGCTTCAAGGCGGTCTCGGGGTCAACGCCGGCTTGCGCTTCCCTAGCGCAAACCGGGAGCAGGGCGGCTGCTTTGTGGTGGGCCGACCCCGCCGCGGCGAAAGCGGGATTGCGCCGCTGCCCGGCCTGCACATCGAGGGGCAGCAGGGCACTGAAGAGCTCGGTGACCTCGGTGAGCGGCTGGTGCAGGTTTGGAGCCAACGGGCCCGCACCGAGTGGGCCTCAGCCCCGGCCTTCACCGAGTTGGCGGTGCATCTGGCGTGCGCGGGTGCGCCGTCGAGCCTCATTCAGCGCAGCTATGAGGCGGCCGAGGATGAGCTTCGCCACGGGCTCGTCTCAGCGCAGGTCGCGGCCCGCTTCGATGGTGGCACCGTGCATCTGCAACCGCAGGCTGACCTGCCGCGCCGCCCCGCCGACGCCAACCGGGCGCGGGTGCGCCTCGCGGTCGAAAGCTGGATGGATGGCTGCCTTCAGGAGGCTACGGCTGCGGCCTGTGCGCAGGCGGAGGCGGAGCGATGCACTGATTCACGCATTCGTGCCCTGCAGCAGGGCATCGCCCAGGACGAAGCTGAGCATGCCTCACTGGCCTGGGATGTGGTGCGGTGGGCCCTGCAGGTCGGAGGGCCCGAGGTTCACGATGCGCTCCACGCCTCGCTGGACGCCGTCCCGGCTCCGGTCGCGCCCGATAACGGTCGTGCGGCGCAGTCCTACGGTGTCTTGGGGGCAGAGGCCCACGGCGGCATCGCGGACCGCGTGCACAGTGAGTCTCGTCGTATAATGCAAGATGTCCTGCGCCGCAGTGATGGGCGCGTGCGCCTGACTACTTGAGCAGGGGCTCGATCTCGGGCCACGCTGCGTCGAAGGCATCACTGTTGGCGGGCGTGACCCGGCAGGCGGCGTCGAGCGCTGTGATGATCTGCGTACGCAGCTCGCCGAGCTCCGGTTCGTCCTCGAGCACCCTTTGAACCAGCCCGCCCTCGCGTCCGGTGCCGAGGCCCAGGTGCTCGTAGCACACCGCAAAGACGAAGGTCGGCAAGTTGGCCTGCGGGATGGGGGTATCGGCCCGAGGCTGGCCCACGAGCTGCTGTGCCACCGCGCTCAGCGCGTGCTTTTTGGGGTCCGGCTGCCGAAGGGCCGACAGGCTGGCCTTCCAGATGGCCACCGCGAGGTCGGCCAGTGGGGCCTCGACCTGAAGGGCCCGCTGCAGCGCGAGGATGGCGCCGCCGTGGGCTTGAAGAAGGCCCTTCAGGGCGCCTCGGTCACCGCGCCGCATGAGGGCAAAGGGCTCACTCATGGTGTCCGCCCTTCGCTCACCCGCTCCAGGGTGCGGCCCAAGATGCTGTCGATGCGGGCGGCGTGCATGAACTCGCTGGCCGCGGTGTTGACGGCGGCTTGGTTGCCCGCCGCGTCCAGCTCACGACCGGCCTCACAGGCCTCGCTGAGGTTCTTGCTCAGCTCGATGAGGGTACGCGCGAAGTCCATGCGCGCGGTCTTGATGGTCTTGGCCTCGGCCGCGGTCACCCCGGGCAGGCTCTCGAAGGCCCAAAACGGGCACGCGAACTTCCAGGCGTCTCGTTTGGGGTTGCCGCCGCTGGAGACCTCGAGGACCTCAGAGAAGGACAGGTCCGCGCCGGCCATCAGCTCGGACAGCTTGGGATTGGCGAGCATCGCGTCATAGAAGGTATCGGCCAGCCCCTCCTGTCCTGCGTTCCAGTCGGGCCATGGAGGCGCGGGCAGCTTGTCGAGGTGCCCCTCCGCCAGCGTATTGGCGGTGCGCTGAGCGACCTGGGCCAGCTGTTGGTTCTGCCCCACCAGCACCGCCCGGATCTCGATGCCGAGGCGCTTATCGTCCCCGTAGATGCCCTCGCGCATGCCCACGCAGTGGAACTTGTGGATGTCGATGGCGTCGGAGTTGATCTCGCCGCCCTTGAAGGATGTCGCCACCTCGTCGATGGCGTCGGCCTGCCATACTTCGAGGTGGGTATGCGTCAGCAAGTTTGAGCCGCGCCGCACGCCGTGGGCGAAGATGCGGAGGTCTTCCAGGGCGGCAAGGCCCGTGACGCTGGGGCCGATACGCTTGACGTCCTCAGGGGTGGACAGTTCGACCACCTGGTGGATGTGAAAGCCTGGTTGCGACTTGCCGATCTTGGCCACCGCGTTCACGTCGGCCATCAGGGTGTCCATCGTCGGGGAGTGATCCTCCGTGATGATCTCGGCGGTGCGCAGCGGCGAGCCCTCCCAGACCAGCACATCACACAGCGTCTTGGGCAGGGGCGGTCGGCCCGAGGTGAGCTTCGGGTTGGAGATCCGGCGCAGCGCGACCTTTTCGTCCACGTGCTCCTTGTGCAGCTTCAGGTAGCGCACGCGCTCCTTCAGCGGCAGAGCAGACCACTTGAGCTGTTCCCGTTGCTGGTCCGGCGTCAGGCGCAACCAAACTTGCTGGTTCTTGGCGCTGAGCTGCACGGACTTGAGGAAGTCGTCTGTCAGCGCGCGCGGGTCCAAAGCCCCGGTGGGGTCCGGCGCGTAGAACAAGAGGGTCTCGGGGCGACCCAGTAGGCCCGCCTCGGCCTCCATGGCGAAGGTCAGGGGCTTGGCCTGGCTGTCCGGCGTGAAGGGCTGAGGCAGGTGAAAGCGCTGCAACGCGCGGGCGCCCCCGGGAAGCAATAGCCCGGAGATGTCGGCGATGGTCTGGGCCTTGTCGGCGATCGGCAGGTGCACAAAGTCAGGCTGCAGGTAAGATTGCACCGCCATCACCTGATCCGGGCTGGCGTGGTGCAGCTTAGCGAAGTCAAAGACGCCCTTTTGCATGCCGGGGTGAGGGGACTGCACCAGACCCTTCATGGGGCCCTCGAGGATCGACTCCAGCTTGAGCAGCAAGTTGGGTGGCAGGTTCTGCAGCGAGATGGGCTCGCCGCGCTGGGCACGCTCTCGGAAGTCCTGGGCCTGGGGACCGTTGCCGCGCAGGGTGCGCCCGTTGGTCAGGCCGGTGGGCAGCAGCAGCTTGGGCCCAAAGTGCTGCTTTGGCTCAACGTCGGCGCTGGGGCTGGCCTGACCCTCAAAGCTGTCCGTTGCGTGCGGGGCCTTGGGGCGCACACGCGTGAGGCTGCTCGCGTCTTGCTTGGGCTTGGTGCCGACCAGAGGGGTCAGGAATTGCGGTATGCGTACCTTCAATTATCCCACCTCATCCGACCTTAGCATACCAGGCGCTGCGTGGCGCCCTACTCGGGCTTGGGGCCGAATTGAATGGCCCCACCGGGCAAGAAGTACAGGATATCCATGACACCGCCGGCCACGGTGGGCACGTGCCACGATCCAGGCGGATACACCGTCCAGCCCGGCGCCTGACCGTCGAAGGTCGGCTCGCCCGATACAGCGAAGCATAGGTCGATCTCGCCGTTGGGGTGGCTATGACCCGGGCCGGCCTGATCCATGTGCACGGCGTCGATGGAGATCGCGTCCGCATCCGCCTTCAGTACGCGGGAAAAGCGAATGCCCCCGGC
>SPJJ01040312.1_pt1 | contig 15625 bp, 11 predicted proteins | sample 3741741 | NCBI WGS metagenome assembly SPJJ01 (sample SAMN10925908, study PRJNA522277) | cold seep metagenome | isolation source: Elba SIP-enriched marine methane seep metagenome, extraction at timepoint T1 | place: Italy: coast of Elba, Mediterranean Sea | collected 2014-05 | reverse complement strand
GTTGGGAGACCCTGTCCACCCTCAAGTTGCATGCGACGACCTCCGCCATCCCGGTGATCATGCTGACCGTGCTCCATCAGGAGCAGATCGGTCAGGCGTTGGGTGCGGTGGACTACATCATGAAACCGTTCAACGCGGACCAGATGAGCGCGACTCTGCGCCGACACCTCGGTGAGATGGCGTCACGCATTCTGGTCGTCGAGGACGACGAGCCCACGCGCGAGCTCATCCGGCGAACACTGGTCGCGGCGGGGCACGACGTCTCTACCGCGACCAACGGCAAGGAAGCGCTAGAAGCGTTGCCCACCGTCACCCCCGATCTGATCCTGTTGGATCTGATGATGCCGGTCATGGACGGGTTCGAGTTTCTTCACATGCTGCGCAGCGAGGGCCCGTTTTCGGCGACGCCGGTGATCGTGGTCACGGCGCGCACGTTGTCTCCACAAGAGCGGCGCTCACTAGAGGCCACGGTGCACGAAGTGGTGGAAAAGACGGGGCACACGCGCGAACAGCTGCTGGGCATCATTAGTGCACAGATCCGCTCCATCGCCGGCGCAGATACCATTGTGGCCGATGACGACTGAACGTAACCGGCAGCCGGCGCCGCGCGTATACTGACCATGATGCACAAGTTGGTGATAGTCGCGGCCGTGGCCGCAGCCGTGGGTTGCAGCGGCTCGAAGCAACAAGAGTCCGCCAAGGTGACGACGGGGGCGGCTGCCAGCAAGGACAAGAAGGCGAAGAACAAGGTCGCGGTCAAGCCCGATAGTGTCGCGTACTTCGCGGGCGGCTGCTTTTGGGGCGTGGAGCACTATCTAGAGGAGATGGACGGAGTCGCAAGCGTCGACTCCGGCTATATGGGCGGGCACGTCAAGCGTCCGAGCTACGAACAGGTTACCGGTAAGAAGACCGGCCATGTCGAAACCGTGCGTGTGCGCTACGACTCGAAGCGAGTGTCGTACAAGGCGCTGGCCAAACGGTTCTTCGAGATTCACGATCCGACCCAGGCCGACGGCCAGGGCCCCGACATCGGTCCGCAGTACCTTTCCGTCGTGTTCTACAACTCCGAGACCGAGAAAACCGCGACCAAGGGATTGATCGACCGCTTGGTCAAGCGCGGCTACAAGGTGGTAACGGAGCTGCGCAAGGCGGACACGTTCTGGCCCGCCGAGAAATATCATCAGAACTATTACGCCCGCACCGGCAAGAAGCCGTATTGCCACGCCCGGGTGCGCCGGTTCGGCCGCGACGCCGATTGATCGGCGGCGTTTTGACTCCACCCCGGGGCGGTCATTGGTTATCGTCGACCCGTGGGGGACGATACGAGTGATCGGGGCACGACGCTGTACCCGGCGGGAGAAACCGTCGACGGCTACGAGATCCAGCGCCGCATAGGCTACGGCTCTACGTCGGACGTTTACGAAGCAACCGAGTTGGCTACGGGCAAGGTCGTGGCGCTCAAGGTGCTCAACCAGAAGCGGTTGCGCGACCCGCAAGCGCGCACGCGATTCCAGCGCGAAGCCGCGGTGCACGCGTTGATTCGTCATCGCAATGTGGCGCCGATTTACGGTAGCGGCATTACGGCAGCCAACGAGCCCTATTTGGTTCTCGAGCTGTTCGTGCCGCGCTGCCTGCGCGACGTGCTCAACGACGAGACCATCGACGTCGCTCGGGCGTGCTCGTATGTGCTTCAGGCGTTGGACGGTTTACGCGCGTGTCATGCAGCGGGTGTGCGTCATCGCGACCTCAAACCCGAGAACATGATGTTGCGGCCGTCGGACAGTGGCGTCGAGCACGTCGTATTGATCGATTTCGGTTTCGCCACATTCGACGGCCAGCGCCGGCTGACAGCGGAGGGGTTCGTGGTTGGCAGCATGAGCTACGTCGCTCCGGAGCGCCTGCAGGGAGAGCCCGGGGACGCTCGTGCCGATATCTATTCTATGGGCGCGGTGCTGTTCGAGTTGCTGACCGGCCGCCCACTATTCAAGGGCGATGACCTCGAGGTCGCTCACCAACACTTGGACACGCCGGCTCCGCCGCCGAGCGAGGTGGTGCCGCAAGCGGGCATCTCCGCGGAGCTCGATGCGGTCGTGCTCAACTCTTTGGCGAAGGATCCGGCGGAGCGCTATCAGAGCGCCGACGCCATGGCTGAGGCACTATCGCGGGCGATTCTGCCGTCGGCGGCCGATGCGGCCGACGCATCAGGGCCGCAACCGTTCGCCGCAGATCTGGTGTACTGCGACGTCGATGGCGTCGAGCGTGTACGAACTCTAGGAGACGGCCCGATTCTGATCGGCCGAGCGCCCGAATGTGCGGTGCGAAGTGAGGACCCGCTGGTATCCCGGCAGCACGCTCGGGTGTACTGGGGCAGCGACGGTAACTATCGAATCGACGATCTGGATAGCACCAACGGCGTGTGGGTCGGTGTCGAACGGGTCGACAGCGCGGCAATTCCGACTGACGAGATCGCCGTCGTGGGTAGCTTGGTCGTCGAGATCCGCCCGCGAGACCAGCCTGCGGACGACCGCCAGTTGCGCCAGGGCATTCATACCCGCCTGTGGTCGTGGCTAAAAGCCGAGCGCGCGGGCAGGGCGGCGATCGAAACCGAACGCAATGCGCTGGCCCGTCGCGTGGGTGAGTTGCATGGCGCGGTGGAGCAATTGTCCGCCGATAGCGCAGACGCGTCGGCCGTCAATCTCAGTAACGAGTTGCGCTTGCTTCGGGACAACGCGAGCGAGCTGCGTTCGGCGTTGGTCGCCGCGGAAACTCAAAAGGACGAAATCGCTTCGGACCTGGCTGACGCGCGCCGCGAGTTTTCCAAGGCGCTGAACAAACACATGGCCGACCTGTTCAAGGCCCAGAGCACCAACGCTGAGCTGGCCCAGTTCATCGACAACCAGCGCATCGAGCTCGAGGATGCGGTCGGCAAGTTGCGTACCCGGGATGCCACCGTCGCCAGCCTGCGCCAGGACATCGAGGCGTTGTCGGGGGTCGCCGCCGTTGGCGCCCAACAGGAGACCCTCGCGCTGGTGGCCGCGCAAGCCAAAGCGGGTCAGCTCGCGGACCGAGTCGCGGAGCTCGAAGACGTTGTGGAAGATTTGCGCCGGGACCTGGCGGCGAATGATAGTGCCGCGGCGGACGAGGACACGGCCGTTGCGCGGGTCGCCGAGCTCGAGACCCAGGTAGGCGAGCTCAGCCAGGAGCTCGAACGGGTGCGCTGGAGTCGCCACCAGGACCACGCCGCCGAGGTGCGTCTCAAGCTACAGCTCGAGTCGGCATTGGCCGAGGTGGGCCAGTTGCGCCGCAAGGACACGGATCCAGGTCAATATACTGCCAACACCGTTTCTCGCCTGGAATTGGGCAACGCGGCCCAGGCCGAGCGAATCGCCGAGCTCGAGGGAGAGCTGGACAACGCCAGAACCGGCGTGCGCTCAGCGGACGACGAGACGGTGCGCCTGCGAGAACAGCTATTGGGTGCGCGCGCCGAAGTCGAGGCCGCATGGGCCGAAGTGGAACACCTGCGTCGCGAGCTGGACAGCCGTTAGCCACCGACCACCCGATTTGTCTTGAGTCCGCGCCGTGGGCTCTCATATGCTCTCGCCTGCTGGGGAGGCATACATGTTGCGATCTGGGATTAGCTTCGGTTTTACGCTGGTTTGTTGCGCCGTGATCGGCGCCGGTTGTGGTGGCTCCGACGAGCCGCCCGCGGGAAGTGCGGACGCCACCGTCGGTAACCCGACCATCGACGCGCCGGTTGGCGGCGGCGAGTGGCAGATGCTCATCGAGTCCAGCTGGACGATTCCGGCGGGTACCGAGACCTACCAGTGCGAACGCCTGACCGTGACCGAGGACGTGTGGATCACCGAGTTCCGCGCTGGCACGCCTCTGGGCACACACCATTCGGTGCTGACAGTCGGCGACGGCGGCCAACCCGATGGCGCGTTTCCGTGTGATGCGGGCACCAACGACGACGCGATGATCTACGGCGCCGGCATCGATACCAATCCCATTGCGCTGCCTCCGGGCGTCGCCATGCGAGTTCGGGCCGGCCAGCAGTTGTTGCTCAACTTGCACCTGTACAACGTCAGCGACTCCGAGCTGACTGGCTTGTCCACGGTCGAGATGAAACGGGTCGACCCGACCGAGGTCGAGCACGAAGCCGAGGTCATTCTCATGGGCAAGGTTCCGACGCTCAATGTGCCGCCAGGCGAGAGCACTCAAGTCGGTACCTGCGTGATGAACGGCGATGTCACCCTGTTCATGGTCAACCCGCACATGCACCAGCTGGGTACCCATATGAAGGTGGTCGCCGAGCGCGATGGCGCCGAGGACGTGGTCATGCACGATGGCGTCTACGATTTCGAAGACCAGCAGATCTACCCCATCGCACCCGTGGAGATGAAGCAGGGCGATCGGGTCAAGGTGCATTGCAGCTACAACAACACGACCGGCTCGAACGTGACCTTTGGCGACAGCTCCGATAAGGAGATGTGCTTCGCCACCACGTACCGCTACCCGGCGTTCGGCGCCACGTTCAACATCATCTGCGCCAGCGACTGAGCGCGTCTACTCCGGCAACGCTACGAACTCGTCTTCGTCCCCGGGCACCTTGGGGAATCGAGTGCTCGCGCCCGGGCCCTTGGCCCAGTCCGCTTTGGCTTGATCTAGCCGGTCCCGGGAGCTCGACACGAAGTTCCACCACATGTGGCGCGGTTCTCCATCGAGCGGCTCGCCACCGAGCATGACCAGTCGCGTGTCTTCGTCCGCGGTGATGGCCGGCTGGTTGTCGTCGATTACCAGTAGCTCGCCCTCTGCCACCGGGTCGCCGTCGCAGCGCAGCCGTCCCGAGACGACGTAGAGCGCGCGCTCGGGATAGTCGACGTCGAGGGGCAGCCTGGCTCCGGCCGGAATCTGGGCGTCGATGTAGAACAACTCGGAGTGGGTCGCGACGGGCGATCGCGCGGCGTAGCCGTGGCCAATGAGCACCCTGAATTGACAACCGTCTCGTTCAACGCTCGGTAGCGCCGCTGCTGGGTAGTGAGTGAAGTCCGGCGCGACTTCTTCTTGCTCGACCGGAAGTCCCACCCAGGCTTGCAGGCCGTGCACGGTCATGTCCTGCGCGCGCAGCTCCGCGGCCGTTCGTTCCGAGTGGACCACGCCCGTGCCGGCGGTCATCCAGTTGATCTCGCCCGGGCGGATCGCTTGCTCGGAGCCGAGGCTGTCCCGGTGCAGGATTTCGCCCTCGAACAGATACGTCACCGTCGCCAGGTTGATGTGTGGATGGGGGGCGACGTCCATGCCGTGACCCGGGCCGAGCCGAGCCGGGCCCATGTGGTCGAGGAAGATGAACGCGCCGACGCTGCGCCGAGCGCGATACGGCAGGATGCGGCGGACGCTGAAGCCGCCGATATCGGCGGGACGAGCTTTGATGATCATGGGGCGACTCGCGAGCAGGTGACGCAGGTGGATGGCGAAACGAAGGTCTTGACTGGGGCGTAGCCGCCCTGGCGCAGCACGCTGGTTAGTTCTCGTTTGGACATGAGCTCCCGATAACCGAAGTTGAGCTCATCTCGAAACGCCCAATAGAACGTCCGGCTGATCCGGGTGTTTCGGGGCACGGCTGATATCTGCAATCCATCCGAGCGGAGGAATTTCTGCATCGTGGACATCAACTGTAGCTTGCGCGCTTCGGAGAAGTGCTCGATCAGTCCCCAGTCGATACCGACGTCGAAGCTGGCCGGTTGGCTCCAGGCGAACAGGTCCTCGCGCACATATTCTATCTTCGCGGGGTCTCGGCGGATGACCAGGTGTTTTTCGCCGAAGCCGCGGGGCGCGCGCACTCGCAGCTCGGTCGGCGCATTGTTGAAGCGCTCGAACGCGGCTTCGTCGTTGTCGATGAGCACGATACGACCGCCATCGCCGTACAGGGCCTGGATGATGGCGGCCTCCCAGCCGACCTCGGCGCCGAAGAACACCACGTCCGGGTCGCGCTTGATGGGCATGCGCCAGAACCAGCGGGCCTTGCCCTTGAGGTCCATGATGGCGTCGTTCTTCTGCATGACCCACGCCATCGACGTGCGCACCGCGCGCCTGTACCAGGGGTAGCGGCGGCCTTCGTTGATCTTCGACCAGTGGGTGGTCTGCAGCGCGTGGTAGTGATGGTTGAACTGGGACCACGCCACTTGGCCGTGATTGTCCGGCTTGACGATCAACGCCTCGTCGAAGTGCTTCGAGCGTTGCTTGGTCAGCCGCATGACGGCCCTCAGTATATACTGGCCGAGGGAATGCCATGAAAGTCGTGCGAGTAGAGCGCCAGACTGACGGTGAAGCCAGCGCATTGCTCGTTCACGGCAACGATCTGTGCGGCGAGTTCTACGCGCCATTGGCCCAGCTTTTGGCCGCCCGAGGCATTGCGGTGAGCCTGGTTACCCTACCGGGCTTTCACGACCAACCACCGTACGAAGCGCCGACCTGGGCTCGCTACGCCGAGGACATCGCCGCCCACACCCGAGCCCTCGACGGTTCGGTGCGCGTGCTCATCGGTCATTCCATGGGCGGGTTCATGGCGTTTCTCGCGGCCGTCGACCTGGGCGCCGATGTGGATCGCCTCGTGTTGATCGAACCCGCGATCTATCCCAGGCGGTTCATGGCCAAGGCGGCCAGCCGCGCATATCTCGACCGGGTGGTTCACGGCAGCCGCGACGAGTTCGTCAACAGCACCGGGGTCATGCCGCGGATCCACGACGTCGACCGGTTCCCGCGTGAGATGATCGAGCTGTACATGCGGGTGCGCCAATCGAGCCACGTGCCTTCGGTCAGCGCGTTGTTTCGCGAGCTGCCCGAGCTCTACCCGCTGCCGTTTCGATCACTAGCGGCGCCCACGTTGCTGCTCAGCGGCGGCAACATCGGCATGCGCGGTCGTTTGCTCGCCGGTATGGTGCGCCGTCGGCTCGGCCGGGTGAGCCATCACGTGATCGCCGGCGCTGCTCACTGGGTGGCCAACGAGCAAGACGCCGCCGTGTGCGAGCGCATCGCGGAGTTCGTGTGCTGAGCGCTGACCTTCAGTTGGTGAGCTGGGACGTGGACGGCACCCTGTATCCCATGGCGCCGGTCAAGCGAGCAGTGATTCGCGCCGGCCTGCGCGGTCTGTTCAGCTTTCGCATCGTGCGCAACGTGCGCGAGCTGGCCTTGCTGGGGCGGTTTCGCAAGCTGATGGCGAAGGCGCGGCACGCCGGCGGCGAGCTTCCGGCCGGCGTGCTCGACGATCGCGAACGGGTGTCCGCGGCGGAGCGGCGCTGGTACGGCCCCGCCATCGAGCGGGTGGGCAAGATGCCCGGGGTGCTCGAGCTCATCGACGCGTTCGCGGCGGCGGGCATTCCTCAGATCGCCGTGTCCGATTACCACGCGGACTACAAGCTCACCGCACTGGGCTTGGCCGACCGATTCGAACGCGTCTATGCGGCGGAAGCGTGTGGCTTTCTCAAGCCGTCCTCCGAGGTGTTCCACAAGTTGTTGGCGGATCATGATGTGGCCCCCGAGCGGGTGTTGCACATCGGTGATCGCGAGGACACCGACGGTATCGCGGCGCGCGCTGCGGGTTGCCGTGTCGCCATCGTGGGGGGCGACCGGTTCGCGACCATGAGACACTTGCTCGACGCCGTCGAGCGTAAACAACTGCCCGCAGCTGGCTAGTCCGGCTCGCGCCTGGAGCCCAGTAAGCGCTTGGCTCCCGAGGCGAGAAAGCCGGCGCCGGACCGAACGAACACCAGCGCGATGTCGAGTTTGCCCGCTTTGGCCGGCCCGAGCTCGTTGTTGAGGTAACGCGCGCGGGTGAGGCTGCGCTGGGGTTTTCCGCTGGACGTTTTGGGAATGGTCCCCGGCTCGGCGAGCACGACCTCGTCCAGTCGGATGCCGCTGCCGTTGGCTACGACGTCGCTGACCTTGCGCACGATCTCGATGCGCGCGTCCGGGTCGGTCTCACGGGTTTCGCACACCATCACCGCGACCTCGGTGGAGTCGCTGTCGTCGTGCACGGCGAACGCTACCACGCCGCCGCCGCGGACCCCGGGAACCGTCGCGGCCATGCGCTCCAGGTCTTCGGAGTAATAGTTGCGACCGCGCACGATGACCAGATCTTTGGTGCGGCCGGTGATGAACAGCCGACCAGCGGATACGTAGCCCAGGTCGCCGGTCCACAGGGTGCCGTCGAGAAGCACCTGGGCGGTCTTTGCCGGATCGCCGTAGTAGCCCTCCATGATCGACGGGCCGCGGGTGACCACGTGGCCGACCTCCTTCTCGGGTAGCTCGTGGCCGTGTTCGTCGACAACGATGAACTCGTGGCCGGGCAATGACGTGCCCACGCTGACCAGGGTCATGGCGTTAGCGTGCTGGGCGTCGATGGTCATGGCGTGACCTGCCGCCAGGGCATGGCGGTCCACGACTTCCCATTCGGGCGCATCGTCAACGTCCGGAAACGTCACCGCCAGGCTGGCTTCGGCCAGGCCGTACACCGGCAGCATCGCCGTGCGCTTGAACCCGAGCGGGCCGAACGCCGCCTGAAACTCGTCGAGAACGTCCTTGCTGACCGACTCGGCCCCGTTGAGAGCGACGCGCCAGGTCGACAGATCCAAGCCGGTGACCTGGTCAGGGTGTTTGGCGGCGCGTTTCGCGCACAGCGCGTAGGCAAAGTTTGGCGCGGGCGAGATCGAAGCCTTGTGGCGATCGATGGTGCGTAACCAGCGCAGCGGATCCGCCATGAACGCCAACGGCGACATAAGCGCCAGCGGCATGTGCCAGTAAATCGATGTGAGCAAGCCGCCGATCAATCCCATGTCGTGATACAGGGGCAACCAGCTGGCGCCGCGATCGTCGCGGGTGATGCGCATCGCCTGGCCCATGGCATGGATGTTCATGACCAGGTTGGACTGGGTCAACAACACGCCCTTGGGCCGGTCCGTCGACCCGGAGGTGAACTGAATGAACGCCGGGTCGTCATCGCTGCGCGGGACCTTGGGCACGCTGGCCTTGTCGCCGCTTCGCAAGCTCTCCACGGTGACGAACTTGGCGACGCCTCCGTCGGTGGCCAGCTGGCCGAGCAGGGTGAGCAGCTTGACGTTGGTCACGCATAGGCCGGCACCCGCGGATGCCACCACGTGGCGTAAGCGTTCGATCGCCTTGGCGGCGCGTTCCAGGGCGGCAGGCGGATACGACGGCACGGGCACGGCGCCGAGTAGCTGAACGGCGAAGAACGTGGTTACGAATTCGAAGCACGTCGGCAACACGATGACCACCCGGTCGCCCGGCTTCACGCCGTGCTGAGCCAGGTGCGCGGCAACCGAGACCGACTGGTGGTACAGCTCGCGGTAGCTGCGCTGCTGCTCCGGCCGCTCGGCACGGTCGTCGAGCATGGTGATGCCGGTGGTCGCATCCCGTTTGGCGGCGTGGGCGAACGCGTGAAGCATCGTCGGGTACAACGGCTCCAGGCTCTCGGCCACACCGAAGCGCCACGTGTTGGTGCGGAACGCCTTCGATTCCTCGTGAGGAAACGACGACCGGAACACCCGCGATATCTCGCCGTCGAACGCCATGCGCTGGCCTCCATACTAACGCAGGGCCGATTGGTCGAGGGAAATGTCGGCTAATCGCCCAGAACGCGCGTGATGCTGAGGTCCAGGCCGCTGTGGACCAGGCGGACGATGCTCGTGAACTCACCCTCTTTGAGGGTGAGCTCGCGGGCCAGGACTTCGCGGGTGAGCTCGGCGAGGCGTGCTCGGGCGCGGGCAACTCGTCGGGCCGCCGTGGCCCGGTGGATGTTGTAGAAGCGACCGATTTCGTCGACGCTCAGCTTGCTGACGAAGCTCATTCGCAGCAGGTTTCGCTCCTGGGCGTCGAGCTGGGACATCGCCGCCTCGAACGCGCGCTTGAAGTCGTCGGCGTGCTTGGCTTTGAGCAGGCGCATCTGCGGTGTGTCCGACGGCTCGCTGGCTTCTAGCAATGGGTCGCTGTCGTCCTGGGCGACCGCGGCCGGATTGGGTTTGCGCAGCAGGCTCAACGCTGTGCGGGTCGCAACCACGCGCACGAAGTTGGCCAAGTTTCCCTTGCCGACGTAACTCAGGATGGGCGCCTGGCCGTTCTTCGCGATGAATAGCTTTTGGCGCACGAGCTGGGTGACCTCGTCGATCATGTCGTTGCCGAGTTTCATCTGGCGTAGCGCAGGGCGCACTGCACGAAAGTAGCGGGTCTCGAACACGGCGATCGCTGCCGAGTCACCGGCGGCGCAAGCGGCGACCAGCGGCAAGTCCTCGGGGAGTTGGGCGGCGTAATCATCGAGTGCGACGCCGTCCGGGACGCGGTGGATGGCAGCGACGGCGAGTTGCGTCGTTGTCACGAGCTCTCGGTCCTCGCTGCGGTCGCGCGCGGCGGCAATCAGCTGGGCGCACGCCGTCGAATCACGCACCTCGACCGTTGGCTCGGCGTCGGCGATAAGCGTCTCGAGCTCCGGGCCGGTCATTTGGTGGCTTCCACTAGCTTGTGGCTGTCGAGCCAGTTCCCGATCGCCGTCTTGAGCGAGTCGAGAGTCTTGGGCAGGTCTTTGGCGTACTCACGGGCTTGGGTCGCCAGGCCGATGGCGCGCTGGCGTTGGTCTGGCCGCCGCTGCCATAACAGCGCAGCCAGCTCGAAGCGAATGATCGCCTGGTCCCTGCGATTGACCATGCCGGGTGGGTCCGCCGTGGTGGCACGTTCGAGCTCGATGATGGCCTCGTCGTGTTTGCCCAGTCTCTTGAGCGCACGGCCCAACGTCATCAGCACCGTCGCTCTGCCCATTTTGCCCTTGGTCATCCGCCACCAGGCCTTACGATAGCGGCCGATCAGCTGCACCGTCTTCGCATGGTTGCCAGCGCCCGCGTTGACTTTAGCCAGGCGGAGTACGGCCTCGATGAACTTGATGTGGTCTTCCCCGTAGAACTTGCGGATGGCCTCGGTTGCCTGTTCGTGTAGCTGGATCGCTTGTGGGTGCTTGCGCTCGAGCGCGTAGACCACGGCCTTGCCCTGGAGCACGCTGGGATAGAGGCGGTGCGAAGGCGATGTCGCCGGCGCCGTGAGCGTCTCCAGCTTGGCCAAGACTCTAAGCGACTCGACGTTCTTGCCGGAGAACGCCAGCACTTCGGCCCAGCGGGTCGCGGCTACTACAGTGGAGGGCGAGTCTGCGCCGTGATGCTTACGCAATAGCGGCACCAGTCGGGCGAACTGATCGGCGGCGTTGTGGTAGTCGGCCGTGTCTTTGCTCACGTTGGACAGCAGGTGCAGAATGTTGAGGGTGTAGCGGTGATAGTCGCCCAGGTAGCGCGCTCCCAGGGCGAGCCCACGGCTCAGGTGCTGCTTTGCCAACTCGAACTGGCGGCGCCGTACTGCCATCGTTCCCAGGTTACGCAGCATCCTGACCAGCCTCGCGTAGTTGGGGCGTTTTTGGCGATCGTACGCGTCGAGAATCTCCTTGGTCAGTGCCCGGGCCCTCTTCGAGTCGAGCTTGTTGATCCGGGCCAGTTTGGACCGCACATGTAGTAACTGCAGGCTGAGCCCAGGGTCCTTGTCCAAGCTGTCTACGGCCGCTTGCGCTCGTTTCACATGCTCGGGTTTGCCGCGTGAATAGCGCGCCAGCATGGTGGCCAAAATGGCGTGCATGGTTGGCAAGTCGGCCTTGCTTGCGCGCTCGGTCCAAGTCGCGAGCTGTCGCACTCCGGCCTTCTCGTCGGCAACTACCGCGCCCTCGGCCATGGCGTGTATCGCCCTGGCAGTGAGCTGGGCATTGCCCAGGCGTTTGGCCGCCTCGAGGGTCGGCCCGCCGAGGTCCTGGCCCCGGCTAACCAGCGCGAGACGATGCAGTGCGCGCACTTCGCCGATGGTATCCCGTAGGGATCTGGCCTCAGTGGTCTCGGGCTCCGCTCGGAGTCCCCGGGTGTAGCTGGGGCGGCGGCAGTCGTCGAGGTCACTCATGTACTCAAGGCCATGGCTTGCGCGCTCGACTTTGTGTTTGACGTCCTTGCCGTCGCGGAAGACACGCAAGTAGGCAAGCACTTCGGCGCTGCGCTGGTCGAGGCAAACCCGTTGCTCAGGTGGGCGGCGCTCGTCGGCGCAGTGGTCGGTGTAGCCGGTGCGGAGTCCGGCGATGTACTCGTTGACCCGGCGGCGCACGATTTGCCAATTGTGTTCGGGGGCGATGTGCTTGGCCGACAAAAACACCTGGCGTGTGCGGGCCCGGGCCTCGGTGTTCCACGCGTCGTCCAGCGCTCTGGGCAGGCCACAGCTGGCCCCGGTGCTTCCCGCGCTGGAGCCCATGATCACCACCGCGACACCGACGCCTGCTATGGCGGCGACGGCGAGGCTGATCGGCGTCGCCCGGGATCTCCGCGGAGCTCGTCCGTCTTCAATCTCGCTGAGCACGGTCGACATGCTGTCGAATCGGTCCGCCCTGTCGGCCTTGAGCCCCCGAGCCAGTAGGACCCGCAGCCAATCGGGTGTCGTCGTGTCGTCGGCCAGCGCGATCGATTGCTCGCCGATCGCCCGGGAAAGCTCCGCCACGTTGTCGCCCTCGAACGGACGGCGGCCCTCGAGCGCTTCGAATAGGGCGACGCAGAACGCGAATTGGTCGGCGCGGTGGTCGACCTGCTTGCCCGCAAGTTGCTCCGGCGCCATGTACGCGGGGGTGCCGAGGGCGACTCCGGTGCGCGTGATCGTCGTCGGTTGACTGTCGCTGATCGCACCTTGGCCCGATTCGAATGAGCTGCCTGTCAGGCGCACGAGGCCAAAGTCGCCGATTCGCAGTCGACCGTCACTGCCGACCAGCACGTTCTCGGGCTTGAAGTCGCGGTGGACCATTCCAGCCGAGTGGGCGGCGGCGAGCCCGCGGCCCGCCTGCACGAACATGTCGACGATATCGCCCCAGCTTCGGGCGTTCTGGCCCAACCACTCGCGCAGGGTCAGGCCGTCTACGAGCTCCATGGCGAGAAACACCTGGCCATCGGCCGTGGTGCCGGCATCGTGCACCTGAACGATGTGCTCGTGGCCGAGCTTGGCCAACGCGCGGGCTTCACGGAGCAAGCGGGTCTGCTCTCCTTCGGAGCCATCTCCGCGGCGGTGGAGCACCTTGATCGCGACCTCGCGATCGAGCTCCGGGTCGTAAGCGGCGTAGACGGCGCCCATGCCGCCGGCGCCAAGCTCGTTCATGATCACGTAGCGGCCGATCTGGGCGCCGGACGTCAGCGTGTCATCCGGCTGGTCGGCCTCAGGGCTCGCTGGGGGCGTGTCTTCGACCGAGTCCTCACCCCGGGCCAACACCGTCAGCAGGGAGCGGCAGTCGTTGCACTCGTCCACGTGGACATCGACCCGTGCGCGCTCGTCGTCGCCGGCGGTTCCGGCGAGAAACGCAGCGATTTCGGCATCGCTGAGGCACGCAGACGACATGGTCCCACAATGTCGAAAAAACAGGCTATGCGCAACCATCGCGCCGGCTTGGCTCCCCCTGCCAGCTGTGATGTAGTGGAATCATGGCGAAGGTCGTTCCGTTCACCAAGAACCGCGAGGTCATCTATGGCCTGCTCAAGCGCGCGCGTCGGTATCACTGCACGTGTAGCAGCCAGCATCAGATCGACGTCACGGACCTCATTGGCGTGTTAGAGCAGTATCGCGCCGCCGGGGAGCCGCTGAGTATCAACGCGGTGTTGATCCGGGCGACCAGCCTGATGCTCAAGCGCTACCCTCGCCTCAACCACCATTTGTTCCACGGGCTGGTTCGCAAGTACGAGGTCGATTTCGAGGACATCTGCTGCAATGTGATCATGTTGCGCCGGGAGAATCGCGAATCGATTCTGCTGCCGGTGCTCATCGAGAACTCCGATCGCCTGTCAGTGCGCGAGATAGACGACATTCTCACCTACCACCAGAAAACACCCCTGGCTCAGCTGCCGCAGATTCAAGGCATTCAGAAGATGAAACGCATGCCCCGGGTCGCCCTCAAGGCGTTCAGCTATCTGGCACGCAGCAACCACCGGTTCTATCGCAAGTTCTTCGGCACCTACGGCTACTCATCGATGCTGCTCGAGAACGACGCGGGGATTCGCTACGACGACAACGGTATCGTCGCTCAGTCGGCGGCCAATACCGCGACCGGGTTTCTGCCGGCGTCGATCGCCGACCAGGCGGTGGTGGTGAACGGCGAGGTCACCGTGCGCAAGATTCTCAACATCACGGTATTGATGGATCACTACGTGGTCGACGGTCACGAAATGCTGATGGCCATCCGCTACCTGACCAAGTTGCTGACCACGCCGAGCAAGCTCGGCCTCGAGGCTCACAGCGCTGGAAAGCCCAGCTCCTCCCAGAGCCTGGCGTAGAGCGGTAGCAGTTTGAACTGATTGTCGTAGGTGCGCTTCGCCGCGTGCTCGGCGTCCAGCGTTTTGGCGTCGAGGTTGGCCGCCAGGCTGTCGTAGGCGATGATCACCCCGCGGCTGGGCGCCAAACGGCCGGATTCGACTTTACCCGCGAACTCGCCGTTGATCGCTGCTAGCTGGGCGTCGAATCTGCTCGCCAGAGTCGAGGCAACGTGGTCGACGAGCCACTCTGGCCGCGCCTGGCCCGGGTGGGCCAACACAAGATTGTAGTGCGGCGTCGTCGCCCCGTCGGGGCGGCTGGGGATGTACGTCAGCTGAATGCCTGCGCGGCGCAGGCGTGGTTCATGGTCGCGCAATGCGGCGAAGCTTTCGGTGAGTTGCTCGCCGGTGAGCTTCTCGCCGGTGAACGAGTACTTGATGCCGCGGCGGCGCAGAAACCGCAGGTCGGGGACCCCACGGACCTTGGCGACGCACTGAAACAGGTCTTCGGTCTGGTAGCGGCTGAGTCCGTAGCAGTCGCTCACCACCATGGTGTAGACACCGCCCTCGTCCAACTCGGCGGGGAGCAGTAGTAAGGCTGGGTCGTCGTCGGCGCCGTCGGGCAAGAACTCGTAGTAGACGTCCGGCCCGATCGGCAAGAACCGCACCGCATCGCCGTCGAAGTAGTTGAGGGTCTCGACGGTCTCTGTGGACATCGAGTACATGGGTACGAGGCGATAGCGCGAGGGAGCTAGATACCCCTCGATCTGGTCGAGGAATGGCCGCACGTAGCCGCCATCCCAGCAGCAGTAGATGCGAAACGCCGGCACGTAGTCGGCGACCGGCAGCGGCGCGTCGGAGCCGGCGACCCGACCGAAGCGTTGTCGCCAGCCCGGGGCAGCGACCCGCCGGCGGACGGCGTGCAGGCCAGCGGTGAATCGCTCTGGCGTTGCCACGTAATCGCGGATCATTCGGGTAGCGCCGAGCCAATCTTGGTGGATATCGGTCAAGAACAACGCCAGTGTGCTCGGGTTCGTGGCGTAGATGATCGACGAATTCGCCAGCACGAGCATCCACAGGCGAGCAGCACAGGCCCCGTACTCGTCGACGTAGGGGGCGAACCGCGGGTCGCTCAGATAACGCGCCGGGGTGAGCAGCCCGGCGCTGTACTTGACCTGTTTGCCCCGATCCGACAGCACCAGGGTGGATAGCGAATCGTCGTCTTTGAGGCCGGACAGGATGAACAAGCTGGCGCCGGT
>SPJJ01007854.1_pt1 | contig 15637 bp, 13 predicted proteins | sample 3741741 | NCBI WGS metagenome assembly SPJJ01 (sample SAMN10925908, study PRJNA522277) | cold seep metagenome | isolation source: Elba SIP-enriched marine methane seep metagenome, extraction at timepoint T1 | place: Italy: coast of Elba, Mediterranean Sea | collected 2014-05 | reverse complement strand
AATAACTATATGACAGGGCTGGCTGATGTTGATGAACAACATAAATATCTAGTCAATATAACCAATCAATTTGGCAATCTTCTTGCTGAGGACAAGGTTTCATTATCTGATATAGAGAACATATTCAAGCAATTAGCAGAATACACTCATTATCATTTTCAGGAAGAAGAAGCTTTAATGCTTAGCTCAGGAATCGATAGTCGCCATACAAAAATTCATTTTAAAGCCCATCAAAACTTTTTGCATGAAGTGTCTGTCATGCATTCCGATATAAATGAAGAGAAAATGGGCTCCGCCAAGCACCTGCTAAATTTCTTAATCAATTGGCTGGCCTACCATATATTAGGTTCAGACCAAAATATGGCAAGACAGATTAAGGCCATACAATCAGGTATTTCCCCAGCCGAAGCCTATGAGCAGGAAGAAAAAAACAGCGACAGTGCGACTGAGCCTTTACTGCAAGCCCTTAATAGTTTATTCGAACAAGTTTCAGCTAGAAATAAAGAATTAATCCTACTCAACCAGTCATTAGAAGAAAAAGTCGCCTTGCGTACCCAAGAGCTCTCAGAAGCCAATCAACATCTGGAAGAACTTTCCTTAACCGATGTATTGACCGGATTACCTAACCGTCGCCATGCCATCCGTAGCCTGACTAAACTTTGGGATGAATCCAGCGAAAAAAACAGCTCCCTGGTTTGCATTATGATAGATGCGGATTATTTTAAAGCCGTCAATGATACCTATGGTCATGATGCCGGTGATGTGGTGCTGGTAGAAGTCTCTACCTGTTTACAAAATGCTTTTAGAAATGACGATGTCGTCTGCCGATTAGGAGGCGATGAATTTTTCGTTATCTGTCCCGACACTGACTTAGAAGGCGGTATGAAAATCGCTGAAAAAGCGCGCCAGAAAATTTCAGAATTACGCGTACCAACGGGAGGAGTTCCCTGGCATGGCAGTATTAGTGTCGGTGTTGCAGCACGTTCAGCTGATATAAAAAACCATGAAGCATTAATCAAAGCGGCTGATCAAGGGGTTTATCTGGCCAAAGAGGCAGGTAAAAACAATGTAAAAAGCATCTGTGCTAATTAACATCCAAAAGTTAATCTTGCTAAAAGGCTGTAGCCAGCACGATTACAGCTAATTAACTCTTGTAATTAAGGCTGGCTATAATATACTTTAAACGGTAAAGAAACCAATCAGGCTCTACAAACTGTTAACAGGAAAAATCATAGATGAAACAGTTTATTCAAAAGATCGTTACTGAAAACAATTCCAGTCCAGAACGTTTACTGGCAATTTTACGTTCAGTCCAAAGTGAATATTTTCATATCCCGTCGGAGGCTATCAAGCTCATTGCAGAGTTATTGCAAATAGAATGCAACAGAATTATCAGTGTCGTTGAATTCTACAGTTTTCTGCACCTCACTCCGAGAGGCAAATACGATATTCTGTTCAGTGATTCCATTACCGATCAGATGCTAGGCAAACAAGCATTAATGGACTATTTTGCCAAGCAACTTAAGTTAACGATTGGCTCTACACGCGAAGATGGTCTGGTCAGCCTGGATAATACCTCATGTACCGGCATGTGTGATCAGGGACCTGCCGCTCTGGTCAATGGTTTAGCCTTAACCCGCCTGACAGAACAGAGAATTGATCAAATTGTTAGCTTAATCGAACAACAAATTTCCATAACGGACTGGCCTAGTGAACTGTTTCAGGTCACAGACAATATACATAAAGCCGACTTATTACTGGGCCAGCCAATTTCTCAGGGTGAAGCACTGAACGCCACTTTTAACAGAGGAGCAGTTGAAACTCTGAAAGAAATGACCAGCTCAGTTTTACGAGGACGTGGCGGCGCAGGTTTCAATACTGCATTAAAATGGCAGATTTGTGCTGATGAGGCCGAACAGGAACGCTATGTGATCTGTAATGCTGACGAGGGTGAACCCGGAACATTTAAAGACAGGGTATTACTCAATTCCTATGCCCACCAGCTTATTGAAGGCATGACCGTCTGTAGCGCCATTATTGGTGCCAGAAAAGGATTTATCTATTTAAGAGCCGAATATCTGCACCTCTATCAACAACTCGAAGCTACATTAGCCGAACGTCGACAAGCAGGTTTATTAGGTCATAACATCTGTCAGCAAGGAATCGATTTTGATATTGAAATATGTATGGGAGCCGGCGCCTATATCTGTGGTGAAGAATCCGCATTAATCGAATCATTAGAAGGAAAGCGCGGCATCCCTAGAAACCGTCCTCCTTATCCGGTGACAGAAGGTTATTTAAACAAACCGACCGTGGTGGATAATGTTGAAAGTTTTGTCGCCGCCGCCAAAATTGCAGTTATCGGTGGTGAGAAATTTGCTTCGATCGGCACTAAAGAATCGACGGGGACTAAAATTCTCAGTATCAGTGGTGATTGTCAAACAGGACTTTATGAATACCCTTTTGGAGTCAGCATTAAGCAAATACTCGCAGACTGTAAAGCAGAAGATGTATTAGGGGTACAAGTGGGCGGCCCTTCCGGCAGTTTTATTTCCAATCAGGAATTTGATCGTTGTATTGCTTTTGAAGATTTAGCCACCGGCGGTTCATTTATCGTCTTTAATAACAGTCGAAATATTCTTGATATCGTCAAAAATTTCACCCATTTCTTCGCCCATGAGAGCTGCGGTTTCTGCACTCCTTGCCGGGTTGGCACTTCCTTATTAAGAAATCAGCTGGATAAAATAATCAGAGGTCATGGTTCCTCTGTAGATGTAGTTGAACTAGAAGAAATCAGTCAACTGCTGAAGAATTACAGTCATTGTGGTCTCGGACAAACAGCCGCTAACCCAATCTTGACCACTCTGCAACGCTATCCCGAACTATATCAACAACAACTTAAAAGCATCAGTTTTGAACCCGGATTTGATTTAGATTCCTCTCTGGGAACAGCGCGCCGGATGGCCAACAGAAATGATGCTAATGCCCATTTAACACAAGTGGAAGAGTGATATGAGCAAAACAATTACAATTGATGGTAAAAAAATTCCCTTTAAAGAAGGCCAAACCATCATGGAAGCGGCTACTGCTGCCGCTGTCTACATCCCACATCTATGCCACAACCCTGACTATGAACCGCATGGTAGCTGTAAACTCTGCAGCATCAAGGTGAACGGACGAAATTGTACTGCCTGCACTTTTCCCGCAGCTGAAGGTCAGGAAGTTGTGAATCAGTCAGATGAACTGACTGAAAACCGCAAACGTATCACTCAAATGCTGTTTGTCGAAGGCAATCATTTTTGCCCGGGTTGTGAAAAAACAGGGAATTGCCAATTACAAGGCATGGCATATCATTTGAATATGCTGGATAACCATTATCCCCACTTTTTTGCCGACCGTGAAGTCGATGCATCGCACCCTGATTTATTGATCGATCATAATCGTTGCATATTCTGCGCCTTATGCGTCAGGGCCAGTCAGCAAAAAGATGGTAAAAATGTCTTTGCCATCAGTGGTCGAGGTATTAATAAACGACTGATCATCAATTCTTCCAGCGGCAAACTAAAAGACAGCAATATCGATGTTAAGGACTGTGCCGCACAGATCTGCCCTACCGGAGCCATACTGATGAAAAGAACCGGATTCCAGGTGCCCATCGGCGAACGTGAATTTGATCATCAGCAGATTGACGAAATATCTTTAGCACAGGAGACCGGCAAGCATGACTGATAAAATTAGAGTCGCAACCACCTCTTTAGCTGGATGTTTCGGTTGCCACATGTCTTTTTTAGATCTCGATGAACGTTTAGTAAAACTGGCCGAAGTCGTGGAATTTGACCGCTCCCCAATTACCGACATTGAACACTGTAGTCACTGTGATATAGGCCTGATCGAAGGTGGGGTCTGTAATTCAGAAAATGTTCATGTACTGCGAGAGTTTCGAAAGAATTGTAAAGTCCTGGTCGCCGTAGGTGCCTGCTCAATTAATGGTGGTTTACCCGCCATGCGCAACCATATTCCACTGGAACAATGTTTAAACGAAGCTTATCTTGATGGCTTGGGCGTAGAAAACCCTCAAATCCCTAATGATCCGGAATTGCCATTATTATTGGATCAGGTTCACCCTATCCATGAAATTGTTAAAGTCGATTACTATTTGCCCGGCTGTCCTCCTTCTGCCGATGTATTCTGGAAATTTCTCAACGATTTGATAGCCGGACAAGAACCCAGCCTATCTTATGAGTTGATTCATTATGATTAAACCATCCATGGCATAAACCGCCCGCTGGAGTTATCTGCGCAACATAATAATGTTAACGCATGCAATACAGAGAATATTATGTACGAAAATTTAGAAACAGCCAGTGACCCAAAAAAATTGAAACGTGTGGTCGTAGACCCCGTTTCCAGGGTTGAAGGTCATGGTAAAGTAACTTTATTGCTGGATGAAAATAATAAAGTTCAACAAGCACGATTGCATATCGTCGAATTCAGAGGTTTCGAGCGTTTTATTCAAGGCCGTCCTTATTGGGAATTACCGGTTATGGTTCAACGCCTATGCGGCATCTGCCCGGTCAGTCATCATCTGGCTGCCGCTAAAGCCATCGATCAACTCGTCGGCATCGACCCGGAAAACTTGCCGCCAACGGCTGACAAACTAAGACGTCTATTGCACTTCGGTCAAGTCCTGCAATCTCATGCCCTGCATTTCTTTCATCTATCCAGCCCGGATTTATTATTCGGCTTTGAGAGTGATATCAGTAAACGTCATATTATAGCCGTACTCAACGAATACCCTGAATTAGGTCTGCAAGGCGTTAAATTGCGCAAATATGGTCAGGAAGTCATTCGCATGATCTCCGGCAAACGTGTACATGGAACCGGTGCAATTGCCGGTGGCATGAATAAGCCGCTGAGTAAAGAAGAGCGTGATTATCTGTTGGAGGATATCGATCAGATGATCGAATGGTCTGCTGCTGCAGTCGCCTTGATCAAGAAAGTACATTGTTCCAACCTGCCTTATTATGATGAATTTGCTACCATTCCCAGTAATTACCTGGGCTTAACTAAACCCAATGGCGCTCTGGAACTATATCATGGCGGTATCCGGGCTAAAGATAGCCAAGGTAATACCCTGCTAGACCATATCGACTATTGCAAATATAACGATTATATTCATGAAGAAGTCAGATCATGGACTTATATGAAATTTCCTTATCTGATTGATCAGGGCAAAGAAAATGGCTGGTACCGGGTCGGTCCTTTAGCGCGTGTTAATAACTGTGATTTCATTGACACGCCTCTGGCCGAACAGGCTAGGGTTGAATTTAAACAGCACAGTCCCGAAGCCATGGTACACAGCACCCTCGCCTTCCACTGGGCCAGACTGATAGAAACCCTGCATTGTGCGGAAAGCATTAAACAATTACTACATGACCCTGAAATATTAGGTACAGATTTACTAGCTGAAGGTGAAAAACGTTATGAAGGCATCGGTGTTATAGAAGCACCGAGAGGGACTTTATTCCATCATTACCAAGTCGATGAAAATGATATCGTCACCAAAGCCAATCTGATCGTCTCCACCACCAGTAATAATATGGGCATGAACGAATCAGTTCGCCAGGTTGCCGCCGAATATCTTTCCGGTCAGGAATTAACCGAGCCTTTATTAAATAACCTGGAAGTTGCTATACGCGCCTATGACCCCTGTCTGTCCTGTGCCACTCACGCAATCGGAAAAATGCCATTACAGCTGGAGCTGATTAATGCAGAAGGGAAAATGATCGATAAATTAGTCAAACAGTCTAGCGGTCAAATCGAACGCAAGTAAGCTCCACATATTTCACAGTATTCAGGGCTGTAAAACGCCCTGTCCAACCCTACAGTTACATTCCTTATGGTAGAACCTGTTTTAATCTTTGCCTACGGTAATTTAAGCCGTGGCGATGATGCACTAGGCCCTTTATTACTAGATCATCTAAACAATAATATAAAGCTTGATAAAGTCGAATTATTAAATGACTTTCAATTACAGGTGGAACATGCCTTGGACCTGGAAAACAGGGAACTGGTTTTATTTGTCGATGCGGCCGTCAATAATCAACACGCCTTTCAATTTCAACAACTCCAGCCCAGTCAAGATAAAAGCTACACCACCCATGCAATGTCTCCTTCGGCTGTGATGCAAGTGTACCAACAGATCAAAAACAGCCCTCCACCTCCTTGTTTTTTACTGAGCATTCAGGGCAGCAGTTTTGAACTAGGGGAAGAGCTAAGCGATAAAGCCCGGCAAAACCTTAAACTCGCCTGTCTGTTTGCAGAAACAATACTCCAGCAAAGCACATTAGCGTTCTGGCAACAGCATCTACCAGCTACCCCAGTTAATTCATAAGGGAAAAGGATCTTCTTGAAAATCAGACAAAAAAGCCCACAAGGATGATGTATAAAAAGAACGTTTAAAACATTCTTGAATAAAAATAATTCACACAAAGACACAAAGCAGAGCCAATCTTTACCTCTGTCTCTCAGTGCCTTTGTGTGAGGCTATAAATCGTTCCAAAAGTTTCGCATCTTCATCATCTTCTCCAAAAGGAGGAGTCCATATATGAGGGGGAAATAGAATGTCAGAAATTTTGGAACAACTAAGATTTTAAAAGCAGCAGAAACTCAAGGATAATCAGCTATCAGAATATTTTTTAAAAATTAAAGAGGTATTAATCCCGCCAAAAGCAAAATTATTACTCATCACATATTCGCAATCGAGCGCTCGAACCCCGCCTTTGATATAGTCCAACTCAGCACATTGTGGATCGATATTATCCAGATTAGCGGTAGGATGGAACCAGCCTTCGTTCATCATCTGCACGGCTACCCAGGCTTCGATTGCTCCACAGGCACCTAATGTATGGCCGGTATAACTTTTCATCGAACTGATCGCCATATTATTGCCAAATACCTCGGCCGTCGCCTGGCTCTCGGCGATATCTCCTTTATCGGTTGAAGTACCATGCGCACTGACATAGCCTATCGCATTAGAGTCTAAATCGGCATCCTGCAGAGCCAACCTCATCGCCACCTGCATGCTATCACTATCCGGCTGGGTAACATGCAAACCATCTGAATTGGTCCCAAAACCAACAATTTCAGCATAAATATGCGCCCCCCTTGCCAAAGCCTGCTCACGCTCTTCAAGAATAAAAGTTCCAGCCCCCTCGCCTATCACTAAACCATCACGGTCTTTATCGAATGGTCTGGGGGATTTTTCCGGTTCATCATTTCGGATACTGGTGGCAAACAAGGTATCAAATACCGCTGCCTGTGAGGGCGATAATTCGTCACTGCCGCCGGCTACCATCCAGGTCTGAAACCCCTGTTTAATTTGTTCATAGGCATAACCTATGCCCTGGCTACTCGATGTACAGGCGCTGGAAGTGGGAATTATACGGCCGTTGATGCCGAAATGCAGGCCAATATTAACAGGGCAAGTGTGGCCCATCATGCGTATATAAGAAGTGGCATTCAAACTGCCTTTATCAAAATTCAACAGCATTTTGGTAAAATCGATTAGTCCATCAAAACTACCTGATGAACTGCCGTAGGCTACTCCGGTTTGTCCGCTTTTAAGACAGGGATGATCCAATAAACCGGCATCAATCAGCGCTAGTTCGGTGGCATAAGTGCCCATCATCGCCACCCGCCCCATGCCCCTGACCTGTTTACGAGAATAATGTTTCGGACGCTCGAATGCTACCGGTGCAGCCAATCGGGTATTCAGGCCCTGGTATTTTTCCCAGTCATCCATATGGCGGATACCGGTGATTTGCTGTTTCAGGTTTTCTGCCACCGTTTCCCAATCATTACCGATCGGGGTCAATGCGGCCATGCCAGTAATCACCACTCGCTTCATTAACACAAACCTCCATTTACCGAGATAACCTGACGGGTAATATATGCCGCATCTTCCGACATCAGAAAACCGACTGTCGCCGCCACTTCCCTGGCTTGTCCGACACGTTTAAGTGGGATCATTTTCTTGATTTCCTCAAGTGGCAATTCATCCAACATTTCTGTCTCGATTAAGCCCGGTGCGACACAATTAACGGTGATTTTGCGTTTAGCCAGTTCTAGCGCCAGCGCCTTGGTCGCGCCGATAATACCGGCTTTGGCCGCACTGTAATTGACCTGTCCGCGATTACCTACCAACCCAGAAACCGAAGACAAGGTGATAATCCGTCCTGGTTTGCGCCGCCTGACCATCGGCATCACCAATGGGTAAAGCACATTATAAAAACCATCTAGATTGCTGTGTACCACGGTATCCCATTGTTCAGCCGTTAAGGCCGGAAAAGCATTGTCGGCACTGAGCCCGGCATTACAGACCACACCATAATAAGCACCATGCTGCTGTATATCCTCATTAAGCTGCTGAGCACATTGCTCCCTGTCAGATAAATCAAATTGTAATACCCTGACTTGTTGACCTTTTTCAACAATCTCTGTCGCGACAGCCTCAGCTTCAGCCAGTCTGCTACGACAATGTACAACGATATCATAATCCTGCTCAGCCAAATAAAGCGCAATCGCTTTTCCTATCCCTCGACTGGAACCTGTCACTAAAACGGTTTTATTCATTTTACTTTTTTATTGATAACCACATATTCAGCAGAAATCGGCTCTGCTACATATCTTCTGTAATAACTCGATTATTAACACTATCGGGTTGATAAACATTTAATTTAGCGGATAACTCTATTCCTTCCCCTGTAACCTGGCTATCAAATACAGCCAAGCCCTGATCTTGCACAATACGCTGAACCCTGACATTTAAACTTGTACCGACGGCAATATCAGCAACATTAGAATTATATCGTCTAGTTCCTAATAAAAAACCCAGATTAATTGGTTTACCGGCCAGGTAACACATCATCCCGCCATGAGCGGCAACGGTTTGTGCCATATATTCGATCCCCAGCCAGGCAGGGACTTTATCGCCGTCGCCAAATAGACCGTCATCACGTACCGTCAGTTCAGCCGACAAGGAATCCTGGTCATACTCCAATACCCTGTCCAGCAAAACCATATTACCATCGTGTGGTAATAAATCTGCAACCGGCACCTCGATCATACTGTACGTCCTATTACTATCGACACATTGTTACCGCCAAAAGCAAAGGAATTGCTTTGACAAGCCATTATTTTACGCCCCAATCGCTGATTTTTTGAGACAAAATTCAATTCAGGCAAGGCTGGATCCAATTCGTCCTCATTGATATTCGGTAGCAATAAGCCCGACTCATCGTCATTATTCAACATCTGCCAACACATACCCAGTTCCAGTGCGGCGGCAGCGCCCAGAGCATGTCCAGTCATTCCTTTAGTGGAGCTAATCGCCTGATCAGCTGAAAAGATTGCCGTGATGGCTTTGCTTTCCATCGCATCATTTAAAGGTGTCGCCGTGCCATGCAGATTAATATAATCAATTTGATCCGCGCTTTTCCCGGCCTCGGTCAATGCTGTCTGCATGGCCGAGATAACCGCCCCCGCTTCAGGATCGGGGGCAGAGAAATGATAGGCATCACTGCTCGCGCCTATGCCTTGCAATTCTACCGGCCCTTGCTCTCGGCTTAAAACAAATAAACTCACCGCCTCAGATAAATTAATACCATCCCGGTGTTTTCCAAACGGTTTGCACAAACCCGCGGAAACCGATTCCAAGGCATCAAAACCATGCACGGTAAAGCGGCATAAACTGTCGGCACCCCCGACAATCACCGCATCACACAAGTCCAAAGCAATTAATCTGCGAGCCGAGGCAAACGCCTTGCCACTGGAGGAACAGGCGGTGGACACGGCATAGGCTGGTCCCTTCAAGCTCAGGTAGTTCGCTAAAAAATCAGCCCCGGCACCTAATTGTTGTTGTTTATAATGAAATTCGGCAGGCTTTCTGCCTGTTTCTGTAACTGCCGCCAAGGCCAGTTCGGTATTGCGTACACCGGAAGTGCTGGTACCTAATACTATACCGATGCGAGCAGCTCCAAACTGCTTGATCATTGTATTAACAGTCGGCTTAATCTGTTCCAGCGCTGCTAGTAGCATACGATTATTTTTGCAATCATAAAGCTGAAATCGTTGATCTATTTCAGGTAATTCAGTTTGAATTTCCCCTACATAAACAGGTCTTGGACCGTATAGATCATTTAATACCAAGCCGCTACGATCACCCGCCTGCATACGCTTTACTATTTGCTGGGCATTATCACCATTCGCAGACAGCATGCCTAAATCATTTAGATAAAACTTCATGACTAAAGCTCTCGACACAGTTCGGCTAGCGTTTTCAATCTTGGTCCGGAGTTTTTAACATAAGGATTCGTTTCATCCCAGACATAGCCTGCCAGTATCGAACAAATCATCGCCTTAATATTGGCCTGTTGACGATCAAAAAATACCACATCCTGCAAACCACCTTCATACCAGGAGGTCACAAAAGTGCGGAAAGTTTCCACCCCTTTTTGTAAAGGTTCGACAAATTCCTGCTGCCAGTCCACTGTCTGACCAGCTAATTGCTTATCCAAGACCTCGGCCGCCAGACTGGCTGATTTCATCGCGATTGTCACCCCTGAAGAGAAAACCGGATCGAGAAATTCTCCGGCATTTCCCAATAAAGCATAGCCCTTGCCATAAAGACTGGTTACATCGGCACTATAGCCAGTAATACTATTAATCGGTGTGTCATACACAGCATTGGACAATAACTTAGCCAGCCCTGGTTCCTGATCTACCAGGGTTCTATATATCTGTTCCTGATCATCACCTAGGGTCTTAAAAACAGCCGGCTCGCCAACCACCCCCAGGCTACAACGCCCATTACTAAAAGGTATCAGCCAATACCAGACATCTCTATGTTGAGGATGAACAATAATGCGAATCTTATTACGCTCATATTGCTGATCATCGATACGGTCTTCCAAATGAGTGAACAAAGATTGTCGACAGGGAAAATCAGAAGGTCTTTCAAGATTTAGCAAGCGCGGTAATACCCGGCCAAAACCACTAGCATCCAGCACAAAATCAGCTGTTATCTGGTAGTTAGCCGACTCTTCACTTGCTATCGTCAATAAAGCTTTTGTGGCAGAAAAATCGGCCGCAACCAGGCTTTGTTGCCAGCGAATTTCCACTCCCATACGCTGAGCCTCAGAGGCTAACAAAGCATCGAAGCGATCTCGCTGAACTTGATAGGTAGCGTCAAAACCCTTGCTAAACTTATCGCCAAAACTAAATTCAGAATGCTTATCCTGGTGTAAAAAAGCCGCTCCGGTTTTTAGTTGAAAACCAGCCTGTTCTACTGCTTCCAGCATTCCCGCCTGCTCAATAAACTCCATGCACTGCGGCAATAGGCTTTCACCTATGCTAAACCTAGGAAAAAGCTCACGTTCGATAATGGTGACCTGATGCCCCTTGTTTTGTAAAATGGCAGCGGCTATACAGCCTGCAGGCCCGGCTCCGATAATAACAACACCTTTGTTTTCTGCCATTATCGATACCTTGTTTGTGCCAATCTGTTTCTCATTGAATTTGTTTTATGCGCTATAATCATCGCTTGCTAAAGTCCTGCGTTTGCACTTTATACAGACAGAGGCAGGACTATAGAGATAATATGAACAGTGAAAATAAAAACATATTTTCAGCTTACCAAGTGATCCATAAATCACCAAATCATGCAGATTATAGCCTAAATGAAAAAGAAACTACGCGACTTTATCTTTCAGGAACTGGTTTTTGTAGCCGCCCCCGAGCAATTCAGTGATGACGATAATTTACTGGAAGCCGGGTTGGACAGTATGGGCATTATGCGTTTGATTATGCATATAGAAAACGAATTTGGTATCACCCTGCCCGATACCGAAATCGAACCCGAAAACGTGCAATCTTTTAATGCCCTGGAACAATGGATTTTGAAGCATAAAAACGGATGACTGAGACTAACGATGATATCCTCGAAATCCTTAATCCTGCCGACAGTTTTACCCTGGCAATGGATGAGGAAATTCGTAAAGATGGCTTATCTGGAAGCTATGGTTGTGTAGCTCTGGAACTCGATCAAACGCCTGATATAGCAGCGCTCAAACAACGCATTACTGAATTTGCTGAACAATTTCCCGTGGTCACAGCCAGTCTGCAACAACGCGGCCGACGTTTTTACTGGTGTATACGTGAACTAGTCCCTCAGCTTTTTCATCACCACCCCTGCCCTGAAAATTGGCATGAAAACGACTTTCATCAGAGCACGCTCGATCAGATTATCAACCATAAGGAAGACCGCGAGACTATCGCTCCGATTGAGTTTAATCTAATCACGGGAGCAACTCGAAACACCTTTTTCTGCCGTTGGATACACCCAATCTGTGATGCCCGCGGAGCCGATTTAATCTTAAAATATCTGTGTACAGAAGATCTTGAACAGCGGCAGAAATTTGGTCTGCCTAAAAGCAAACCGCTGGTTTTTGTTCAACTGGATAAATATCGCTGGTGGCAAAAAATCGGCCTGCTGCTAAAAGGTAAACGTTATATCGATAAACTGGATCAGCTGCAAAGCATCCAGCCCTTTGATATCAAAGCCACAGCAGAAAAACTCGATTACACGATTCAAAGACTCACCGCCGAACAAACTGAACGGGTCACAAAACTGGCCAGAAAACATGTGGGACTCACTGGTACCAGTCTTTATTACATAGGCTGTTTGATGCGGGCGCTGGATAAACTCAATCCTGAAGCCGAAGGCGATGCCTATTGCACCCCTTATGCCTTCAACCTGCGCAAACAAAGAGCCCTTAGCCCGATGACAGGCAATCATGTTTGCGCCTTATTTGCCCAGGCTCCACGAGACATAGTGAAAGACCGTCAAGCATTATTTACCCATCTGAAACAACAAAATACCGAGGTTATCCGTCAACAACAGGATTATGCTTTTCTACCGCTGATGTGGGCTGGGAGCTGGTTATCTCTGGAAGAATATGGCAAGACATTGCGCCTGTCCTATGGCTCGCAAAAAGAACGCAGTTCCTTCTGGTTTTCCGATATAGGCAAGCTTGATATCCCCGAAAACAGTTTTCCCGGAGCAAATATTAATGCCATATTTCACGTCTGTCAGGTCACCAGCCCTCCCGGACTGGCTTTTTTAAGCTGTATTTATCAAAATCAGTTAACCCTGAGTTACAACTTTGTGAAACCGCTGGCAACAGTAGATGAAATTGAACGCCTCCATCAAGCCGTACTAACCGAATTGCTGGATGAAAGTTAATGTCTCTGCTGCAAGGTTTTTATCAACAATGCCTGGAACAGCCAGATAATACGGCTTTAATCGAAGGCGAACATAAGCTGAGTTATCAGCAGTTGCAACAGCGCGTTATACAACTGAGTCATACGCTACAAGAACGAAACGGCACAATCCAACGTGTTGCTATTGCACTGGACCGCGGTATTGATAGCGTGATCGCTATTTTGGCAGTATTACAGAGCGGCGCTTGTTATCTGCCACTGGATATAAAAAACCCGGCGCAGCGCCTGGCATTTATTGTCGATGATGCCGATGTACAATGTGTTATTGGCATCGGTGCCTGCCCTGACTGGCTGAGCAACCCTGCTCTTTGGCTGGATATCAACGATATAGACTCTGATTGTGAATCCTGTACAAAAAGCAATACGGAACCAGAAACTCTGGCGGCCATTTTATACACCTCTGGTTCAAGCGGGCAGCCTAAAGGAGTCGCACTCAGTCACCAAGCCATGAAACATTTTGCCGACTGGGCCGCTGATACATTTAACATTAATAAACAAGACCGTATCGCCTCGTTAACGCCGTTTCATTTTGATCTCAGTGTCTTCGACCTGTTTAGCAGTCTTAATCGCGGTGCCAGTGTACACTTTATTCCATCCCGCTTAACCCTTTCGCCCAGCCGTTTAACAACCTGGCTGGCCAAACAAAGAATCAGCGTCTGGTATACCGTCCCTTCCATACTCAGTTTTATCGGCTTAAAAGGTTCGCTATCAACGACTGCGTTAAGCGATCTGAAAAGCGTTTTATTTGCCGGGGAAGTCTTCCCTACAGCTCAATTGATGAATCTCTGCGCACAACTGCCTGATGTCGCTTTTTACAATCTCTACGGCCCGACCGAAACCAATGTTTGCTGTTACTGGCCAGTCGATCGCCAGCGCTTGCAACAAGACCAGCCCATACCGATTGGCCTTGCCGCTTGTGAAGCAAAGCTAAAGATTAATAAGGACAATGGCGAATTACTGGTGCAAAGTGGCAATAATCTCTCAGGCTATTGGCAGCAAGGTCAATTAACAACAGCTTTAGATGAACAGGGGTTTTATCACACTGGCGACAAGGTATCAGTAAATGAACAGGGAGAATATTGTTATCACGGTCGCCTGGACAGAATGCTGAAGTGTTCCGGCTATAGAGTCGAACCGGCGGAGATTGAGCGGTTGATCATACAAAGCCCCGAAGTGGAACAATGCGCAGTGCTCGGCATCCGTGACAGTACTAGCGGTCAACGACCCGCTGCTGCACTGGTGTTAAAACCCGGCTTTACCCTAGCCGATATCAATCAAATAATTAGGCAAAAGCTGCCCGCTTATATGCAGCCTTGTAAATACCTATTACTGGATACGTTACCCTGTTTATCCAATGGCAAAACCGATTACCTATCCCTGCAACAACAACTGGAACAGCTATGAATACACTTCCTCCTGCCGGTGATAAAGAAGCATCCAGACTGCGCTTAAAACATTGCGCCGATTCAGGCCTATTAGGCCATGCCATCGCCACAGAATTTGGCGGTCACGGTGACAGTTTTAGCGATCTGATCAAACTACATGAGCAACTGGGCAAGTCGACTCAGGACAGTGGTCTGATCCTGTCCATAAACGCCCATCTATGGGGTGCTGTTTTTCCTCTGCTCAATTACGGTACGCCGGAACAACAGCAGACTTATCTGGATAAATTATTATCTGCACAGTTTATTGCCGGGCATGCCATTACCGAACCACTGGCCGGTTCAGATCTGAACGCCTTAAGCATGAATGCTGAAATAACGGCTGAAGGTTTCCTACTTAATGGTCAGAAAACTTATATCACCAACACACCTATCGCCGATATGCTGGTGGTTTATGCCAGACTCGACGGTAAACTCAGTGCTTTTATTATTCATGCCGATGATCCCGGAGTACAGTTTCTAGACGGTCCGGAAGTGACCGGCTGCAAAACCGCGACTATTGGGGATGTGGTGCTGCAGGACTGCAGTATTCCAGCAAACAGGCAACTCGGTAAAACCGGCGCGGGGAATATGATGATCCAGCAAGCACTGGAACTGGAACGGGCTTTTATCTTCGCCGGCCTTAGCGGCATTATGGACTGGCAATTGCAAACTGTTATCCAGTTCAGCCGTCAACGTATCGTCAACCATGCACATCTGGGAAAGAATCAGGCCATCAGCCACAAGATTGCCGAGATGAAATTACGCCTGGATACGATTCGCTTATGGCTGAATGAATGTGCCCGCTTAAAAGACTATCAACAACGTATTACCCTGGCTAGCGCACAAGTCAAATTATTCGCTGCCGAAGCCTT
>SPJJ01008583.1_pt1 | contig 15643 bp, 16 predicted proteins | sample 3741741 | NCBI WGS metagenome assembly SPJJ01 (sample SAMN10925908, study PRJNA522277) | cold seep metagenome | isolation source: Elba SIP-enriched marine methane seep metagenome, extraction at timepoint T1 | place: Italy: coast of Elba, Mediterranean Sea | collected 2014-05 | reverse complement strand
TCCGATCTACCGGGCGCGACCATACCGAGGAGTTTCCGACGGCTGAGCTGCGCGGCCTCGCGAAATTGGGCATGCTCGGTGTGGCGGTTCCCGAAGCCTACGGCGGCGCCGAGTCCGGCGTCATCGCCTACTCATTGGCGATGCAGGAAATCGCCCGAGCCGACGCGTCGGTGTCGGTGGCAGTGTCGGTGACCAATATGGTCGCCGAGCTGATCTGTATGGTCGGTAGCGAGGAACAAAAGAAGACCCACGTACCCAACCTCGTCGGCGGCGAGTACGTGTGTGGAGCGTTCGCTCTGTCCGAGCCTCACGCGGGCTCGGACCCCGCGGCGATGAAGACCACGGCGACCAAGATCGACGGCGGTTGGCGCATCAAGGGCACCAAACAGTGGATCACCAGCGGCGATTGCGCCGGCGTGATGGTCGTGTGGGCCGTCACCGATCCGGCCGCGGGCCACAAGGGGTTGTCAGCGTTCCTGGTACGTGGTGGTACTTCGGGCCTGGTGGTCAATCGGGCCGAAGAGAAGATGGGCCTGCGCGGGTCGACCACGGTGCAGCTCGGCTTCGACGATGTCGAGGTCGGCGACGACGCGCTTCTGGGTGAGGTCGGCAGTGGCTTCGCTCTGGCGATGATGGCCCTCGATGGCGGACGCATCGGTATCGCGTCTCAGGCCATCGGCATCGGTCGCGGGGCCCACCGAGCCGCCCTGGAATACGCGGCAGACCGCGAGGCGTTCGGCAAGCCGATCATTCGCCACCAGGCGGTCGGTAACATGCTCGCGGATTGCGCGACCTGGTTGGACGCTGCCGAGCTGATGACCCTGCGCGCAGCCTGGATGAAAGAAAACGGCCAGCGCTTCTCGAAGCAGGCGTCGATGGCCAAGTTGTTCGCCAGCGAGCACGCCATCAAGACCTGCGATGTTGCCATCCAGGTTCACGGTGGCTGCGGCTACACCAGAGATTTTCCCGTCGAGCGCAATTATCGCGACGCCCGCGTGACCACCATCTACGAGGGCACCAGCGAGATTCAGCGTATCGTCATCGCCCGTTCGCTCCTCAAAGAAGCAGGCTTGTAGACTATGCCCCAACGAAAGATCAGAATCCTCGTCGCAAAACCCGGCCTCGACGGTCATGATCGCGGCGCCAAAGTCGTCGCTCGCGCGCTTGCCGACGCCGGTCACGAAGTCGTGTACACCGGCCTGCATCAGACGCCGGACATGGTCGCGGCTGCGGCCATCGAAGAGGCGGTGGATGCGGTCGGCTTGTCGATCATGTCCGGTGCCCACCTGACGCTGTTCAAAGCGGTGATCGAGGCGCTCAACGCCAAAGGGGCCGGCGACGTCGTGGTGTTCGGCGGCGGCATCATTCCCCAGGCGGACATGGCGCCGCTCAAGGAGATGGGCGTGGCCAAGATCTTTACGCCGGGCGCTTCCACCGAAGACATCGCGACCTGGGTCGACACCGAGCTTCGACCCAAGGTCGAGGCCGCCAGCTAGTGGTGCGCATAGCGGTCGTCGGCGCGGCCCTTGCGGGCCTGATTGCCTGTGGCTGCGGGAACAAAGCCGGTGGAGGCACTACCGGGCCCACCCCCGGGCCTGGCAGCGATGCCGGTGTGAGCGCCGCGACGGCCGACGCTGGACCGACCCTCGACGAGCTGCGTATCGCTGCGATTCAGAAGGCGGTCAACGAAACCAAGGCCCAGCGCCATCACTGTTGGGCGCGGGCGTCGGGCAACACCATGGTTGCGGGCACGGTCACGCTCAAGCTCAAGTTCAAAAAGATGGCAGTGGCGGCGGTGTCAGTCGCCAAGGATACGTCCGGATCGGAGAAGCTTGGCGATTGTCTGATGGCTCTGTACAAGAGCTACGCGTGGCAACCGGTGTTCACCGACGATGCCGCGATTCAGCTACCGTTTCAGTTCCTCAAGGCCAAGAGCCAGTTCACCGTCCACACTGACGACGTGAAGGTCAACGTGCTCGCGGGCACGGATCTGCGGGTCAAGGTGCTGCTGCACGAAGCCAACACCGGCAACACAGCTGCGGCATTGTCGACCCTGGAGATCACCGACGGGCTCAAAGTGCCGATGCACAAGCACAGCTCCGCTGAGCTTTTGTACTTCGAGCAAGGTGGTGGCACCCTGCGCGCGCCCGGTCGGGTGATCAAAGTGAAGGCGGGGATGGCCGTGTACATCCCGGCCGGCGTGCCCCACGAATTCGTGCACGCGGCCAAGATCCCGGCTAAAGCGCTGCAGTTGTACGTGCCCGGCGGGCCGGAGCAGAGGTTCCGCGGTGGCCCGCCGACCGGCACCACCAAGGTGTCGGGGCGCGACTTCAAGCTCGCTAGCCGGCGGGTCAAGCCATACGCGGTCGTGGGCTCACGGGCAAAGCAGTACGGTCTGCCCGGCAAGGCGGGCGCGGTCACCATCGTGCTCGACGGGCTCAAGAACAAGAACGCGTCGTTTCAGATGATGACACTGAACCCGGGCGCCGCGGTGCCCAAACACAAACACCCGACCGCGACCGAGATCATCCACATGATCCGCGGTGAGGGTGTCGTAACCGTGGCCGGCACCGACTATCCCGTGCGCGCCGGTCATTCCATTCAGATCCCAGCGGGCGTCGACCATGCGTTCAAAGTCGGCGCGAAGGCGTCTGTTCAGGCGTATCAGTTCTACGTTCCCGGCGGCCCCGAGCAGCGGTTCAAGAAGACAAAATGACCAGCAGAGTAGACAGTGTTCTCAAAGGCGATCGCCGCATCGGCTCGCGACTCATGCGCGACCTGGACGATCGTATGCCGGCCGCCATCGCTGACCTCAAGCAGCTATACAAGCACACGGGCAAAGGCTACATCGTCGGCATCACCGGCAACCCGGGCGCGGGCAAGTCCACCGTGGTCGACGCGTTGATCAAGGCGTATCGCGTCCAGGGGATGCGCGTCGGTGTCGTCGCCGTCGACCCGACGTCGCCGTTTTCGGGCGGCGCGATCTTGGGCGATCGCATTCGCATGCAGCAGCACGCCACTGACGACGACGTATTCATTCGTTCGCTGGCGACCCGAGGTCAGCTCGGCGGCTTGTCGCGGTCGACGTTCGACGTAGTCGCAGTGCTCGATGCGATGGGCTTCGATCGCATCCTGGTCGAGACCGTTGGCGTCGGCCAGGACGAAATCGACGTGATGAAGTCCGCGTACACATCGGTGGTGGTGACAGTGCCGGGGTTGGGCGATGACATTCAGGCGATCAAAGCCGGGCTGTTGGAAATCGCCGACATCTTGTGCGTCAACAAAGCCGATCGCGAAGGCGCGGATCGCACCATTCGCGATCTGACCTACATGCTGCAGCTGAGGCACGATGTGCCCGGTGCCGCACCCTCTCAAGTTGAGATCATCAAGACCATCGCTACCAGCGGTACGCGCGAAGGCTCGGGCATCAGCGATTTGATCGCCGCCATCGATCGCCACCGTGAAGACTCGTCAACCGGTGAAATCGCTGAGGCGCGCGCGAAAAAGCGCGCTATCGCGTACGTCTCCGAGTTGGTTCGGGGCCTGCTGACCGATCGGGCAGAAGCTGCGCTGGCACAGCTGGGCGGTTTGGACGAGCTCGGCGAAGTGGTTGCCAAACGCGAGCAGGACCCGTATACAGCTGCTGAAGACATCCTCACCCGTATATAGAAGGGTGAGCGCCATCACGGGGTGATACTGATTACGTCGCCCCGGCGCTAGATGGATGTTACGATCGTTGACTGGGGTGGGGCTGTACCCCGAGTCTAAGTAGGAGGTTAGCTTACATGGTTCGTGCGTTGTTACTTGCGGTGTTCGTGACCACCGCATCCGGGTGCGGATTGATTTCGTCTGATGTCGGCGATTTTGATCTGTCATTACCCGAGAAGAAATTCACCGTCGACTCCGCGCAATGGGGCCTGACGATGGATCCCAACTTTCCGACGATTCCGTGCGCGGGCATGGAAGGTGTTTGTTCCGCCGCAGTGATGCAGGCGTGCGGCGACGAGACCTGCTTTGGCTCGTGCGACGGCACCAACTGCAAGGCGACCATCGTTGTCGGCCTGTGGACCGGCGTGAACCTGCTCGATGAGAAGCCCGAGTTGCAGACCATCGACGACCAGCCGCTCATCGACGTGACCATCACCGACATCACCTACGAGGTCACCGAGAACACGATGAACATCGACACCCCCGAGATGACCATCTACGTCGCGCCGATCACGGCGATGACACCGGGGAACCCGTCGGCGCGTCCGGTCGGCACCATCGCTTCGGTTCCCGCCGGAGCTGAGCTCACCGGCCAGGTAAACCTGACGCCGGAAGGACGCGCAGACCTGCGCGAGTTCATGAACGACTTCCGTACGCCGTTCAATATCATCGTCGGCACCGAAGTCGACATCGAGGCGGGCGATGAGGTACCGAGCGGAAAGCTCGAAGCCGTCGTCAACGTCTCGGCCCACGCCGGCATCTAGAGCCGCGCTCAGCGCGTCGCTCCCACAACCACCCTTCCAATCCAGCTCGGTACCAGGCTCTCCGGCCAGGGGAGCCCGTGCACCGGGGTTTTCCCCACAAGCGCGCCGCTTTTGTTATAAGGCGTCGATGCCCACGTTCGACGCCATCGTCGTAGGTGCCGGCCCCGGCGGGGTCGCGGCGGCGGTGCGTCTGGTGCAGATCGGCATCGATCCGGCCAAGATCCTGGTGCTGGAACGCTATCGATTTCCGCGGCCCAAGCCGTGCGGCGGTGGGCTCACGGGGCACATGGACGAGGTCATGGAGCAGCTCGGACTCGAGCTGGAAGTCGACTACGTTCCGTCCCCCGACGCGCGCGTTCGCTTCGGTAGCTTCGAGCGGCGGGTGCAGCTCGGCCGACCGGTGAATGTGATCCGCCGCGAGGAGTTCGACGCCAATCTGGTGGAGCAGCTGCGCCGACGCAATGTCGAGGTGGTCGAAGGAGAGGGCGTCAAAGGCTACGACGCCCACGCCGACGAAGTGATCGTCCACACCAGCAAAGGCCGAGCGTTGTCGACCAAGGTGCTGGTCGGTGCGGACGGCGCCGCATCCGTGGTGCGCAAGCAGCTGCTCGATAACGAGAAGGCCCTGCCACATCGCCTGTTCAAGATGGAGCTCACGTTGCCGCAGGGGCGTAGCCAGGACACGGCGATGCTCTACGATTTCACGCCGATGAGCTACGGCCTGCGCGGCTATCTATGGGTGTTCCCGGTGTCTGGCAATTTGCTCAACGTCGGTCTCATGCACTATCCGGCGTCACGGCAAAGCGGCGTCAAGCTCATCGAGATGCTGCGCCGCGGCCTGGCAGAGCTGGACATCGAGTTGCCGGCCAAAGGTACCCGAGGATGGCCAGTATGGGGCTACCACCCGGGCAAGCGGGTGTCTGCGCCGCGGGTGCTAACGGTCGGAGATGCTGCGGGAATTGACGGCCTCACCGGAGAGGGAATCGCGGTGGCCATGGAGCAGGCGGTGGTCGCCGGCGATACCATCGAGGCCGCGTTCCACACTGGAGACTTTTCGTTCTCAAGCTATCGGAAACAGCTGCGCCGAGCGACGGTCGGTCGTGAGCTCGCGCTCGATCGCTGGCTCGCGTGGTTGCTTTACACCCGCAAGAACTGGCGGCGCTGGCTATCGTTGGTGCTCTACGACCCGCAGGTACTGGAAATGTACGCGGCCCGAGTGTCGGGCAGTCAGATCCTCGCCGACAAGAAGCCGCAGTTATACGCGGCCTTGTGGCGGCATATGTTTCGCAGTCGCAAACGGCGCAAGGCGCTGGAACAAGCGACAGCGCCGCTGGCGCTGCTTAGCTCTGGAGCGTAGAAGGCTGGCCCGCGTCGCTGGGCGGTGCGGCGCCTTCGTTGCTCAGCCCACTGTTTACGCGCTCGCGCAGCTCCTTGCCGGTCTTGAAGAACGGAAGTCGCTTGGGTTTGACGTCGACGGTCTCGCCCGTGCGCGGGTTGCGGCCGCTGTAGCCTTTGTAATGTCTGACCTCGAAGCTTCCGAAGCCGCGGATCTCGATTCGATCCCCATCATTCAAAGCGCTTACCATCGAGTCCAAGATGGTATTGATCAGCAACTCGGCACGCCCGCGTTCCAGCTTGAGCCGTTCCGCCAGTTGGTCGATCAGCTCCGATTTTGTGACTGGCATCTACCCCCCCTGTACGTCCAACCTCTTGATCTTAGCTAGAGCTTCTACGAAAGATCAACACTTCGACGGGCCGCTAACGCAGCCAGCGGGAGTAGCGTCTTAGTAATTACAGGGTCTTGGTGGGCTGGTACTCGCCGAATTGATCGCGAAGCACGTCAGCGATCTCGCCAACCGTCGCGTAAGTGACCACCGCGCCGAGGATCGCCGGCAACAAATTGTCACTGCTTTTGGCTACATCGCGCAGGTTGGACAGCGCTCGATCAGTATCTTGCTGAGGTCGTCGCGCGCGCATTGCACGCAGTCGTTCGACTTGGGAGCGCTCGAGCTCGGGGTCGACTTTGGCAACTTCGACCGGCAACTCGTCATCACTGACGTAGTCGTTGACGCCGACGATAATGCGCTGGTTTTGTTCGACCGCGCGCTGATGCTCGTACGCGCGTCGCTCGATCTCGCGTTGGATGTAACCGCGCTCGATGCTGGGAATGACGCCGCCCAGCTCATCGATCTTACCGATGTAGTCCAAGGCGCGTTTTTCGATGTCGTCTGTGAGCGACTCGACCGCGTAGGAACCGCCGAACGGATCGATGAAGTCGGCCACGCCGGACTCATGCGCGACCACCTGCTGGGTTCTGAGGGCGATTCGCGCGGCGTCAACCGTGGGCAGGCCCAGCGCTTCGTCGTACGAGTTGGTGTGGAGCGATTGGGTACCGCCGAGCACCGCGGCCAACGCCTGTACCGTGACGCGCGCGACATTCACCAGGGGCTGTTGCGCTTGCAGGGTGACTCCAGCGGTCTGGGTGTGAAACCGCAACAGCAGCGACTTGGGATTCTTTGCGCCGAAACGCTCGCGCATGAACGTGGCCCACATGCGCCTGGCTGCGCGGAACTTCGCGACTTCCTCGATGAAGTTGTTGTGAACATTGAAGAAGAACGCCAGCCGCGGGGCGAAGTTGTCGATTTCGAGCCCTGCTGCGAGGGCTGCCTCGACGTACGTGATGCCGTTGGCCAGGGTGAAGGCGACTTCTTGCACCGCATCGGCGCCGGCCTCTCGGATGTGGTAGCCGCTGATCGAGATCGTGTTCCATTTCGGTACCGCATCGGCACAGAACGTAAACGTATCGGTGATTAAGCGCATGGAGCCCGCGGGCGGATAGATGTACGTGCCGCGAGCGATGTACTCCTTGAGGATGTCGTTCTGAATCGTGCCGCGCAACTTGTCCCGGGGAATGTCGCGTTCATCGGCCACCGCGATGTACAGCGCGAGCAGCGTCGCCGCCGTGGAGTTGATCGTCATCGATGTGGACACTTCGCCCAGCGGGAGCCCGTCCATGAGCACCCGCATGTCCTCGATCGAATCGATGGCGACACCGACGCGGCCGACCTCGCCCAACGACATCGTGTGGTCCGAGTCGCGGCCCATCTGGGTCGGCAAGTCGAACGCAACCGACAGACCTTTGCCGCCTTGCTTGAGCAGGTAGTGGTAGCGCTTGTTGGATTCGGCGGCGGTGCCGAATCCGGCGTACTGGCGCATGGTCCACAGCCGACCACGGTACATGGTCTCGCGCACGCCGCGGGTGTAGGGAAACTCACCCGGGAGCTCGGCGCTTACGTCAGGAGCATCGTCCTTGCTGTAAGCACCTTTGATTTCGATATCGGCGTCGGTGGCGAAGCGGTCTTTACGTAACGTCATAGTGGGATTTCTTTGAGGTCGGCGTCGACGATCAGCGGCGCCTCGGTTACTTCCTGCACCTGCTCGGCGGTGACACCGGGTGCGACTTCCAACAACAGTAGACCTTCGTCGGTCACTTGAATGACCGCGAGGTCCGTCATGATCATGTCGATGCACTTGACGCCGGTCAGCGGCAGGGTGCACTCGTTGAGCAGCTTGGGGGCGCCCTTGCGGGTGACGTGTTCCATCATCACCACGACTCGGCGCGAGCCGGCGACCAGGTCCATGGCGCCGCCCATGCCCTTGACCATCTTTCCAGGAATCATCCAGTTGGCCAGGCTACCGTCCTTGGACACCTGCATCGCGCCCAGGATGCTGATATCGACGTGTCCGCCGCGAATCATCGCGAACGACGTTGCCGAGTCGAAGTACACGGAGCCGGGAATCTCCGAAACCGTTTGCTTACCGGCGTTGATCAGATCCGGGTCTTCCTCGCCTTCGTATGGGAACGGACCGATACCGAGCATGCCGTTCTCGGATTGCAGAACTACGTCGATGCCCGAGGGCACGAAGTTGGATACCAGCGTCGGCATACCGATTCCGAGGTTGACGTAGAAACCATCGCTGAGCTCTCGAGCCGTGCGCTGAGCGATCTGTTCGCGTGTGAGCTTGTTCATGGTTAGCTCCTCGCCCGCGTGGTGCGCTGTTCGATGGGTTTGGCGTAGTCGGTGCCCTTGAAGATCCGCTGGACGAAGATCGATGGGGTATGGATCTGATCCGCGTCGAGCTCACCAACGTCGACGAGCTCTTCGACCTCCGCGATCGTGACCTTGCCTGCGGCACACATGATCGGATTGAAGTTGCGGGCGGTCTTGCGAAACATCAGGTTGCCCCAACGATCGCCTTTCCACGCTTTGACGATCGACACGTCCGCGCGCAGGGCGTGTTCGAGTACGCAGCTCTTACCGTTGATCTCTCGGGTCTCTTTGCCCTCGGCGATCTTGGTGCCGAATCCCGTGGGCGTGAAAAACGCCTCGACACCGGCGCCACCCGCACGGATGCGCTCGGCCAGGGTGCCCTGGGGATTGAGCTCGACCTCCAGCTCGCCGGACAGAAACAGCTTCTCGAACACTTTGTTCTCGCCGACGTACGACGAGATCATCTTTTTGACCTGGCCCTGAGCGAGTAATACGCCGAGGCCGAGCTCGGTGGTGCCGCAGTTGTTGGAGATGATCGTCAGGTCTTTGGTGCCCCGGCGAGCCAGCTCCTGGATGCAGTTTTCAGGGTTGCCGCACAGGCCAAAACCGCCGGACATGATCACCATGCCATCGGCCAGGTCGTGCAACGCTTCTTGTGCGTTTTCGAAGACTTTGTTCATGTTTGACTCCGCTCCCCAAGCAGGCCGCGATCATTAGGCCTGTGCATAGCGGGTGTCAATCGACTCGGGTACCATGCGCCGGTGGGCGTCGTTACGTTGACGAGCGATTTCGGAACCGTGGACGGATACGCCGGCGCGATGAAGGGCGTTATTTTGTCGCGGGCCCCCGATGCCACTGTCGTCGACATCACCCACGACATTCCTCGGCACGATATTGCCGCTGGCGCGTTCGCGCTGGCCAACGCGGCGCCGCTGTTTCCACCGGGCACGATTCACGTCGCCGTGGTCGATCCTGGGGTCGGCAGCAGCCGAGCCGCGGTCATCGCCCAAAGTGGCGGTCAGCTGTTCATCGCACCGGACAACGGTCTGCTCCAACTCGTCGCACCCGAACCGACGTCGGTGTACGCCATCTCCGCCGCGGAGTTCTGTCTGCGCGAGCAATCCACGACGTTTCACGGCCGCGACATCTTCGCGGCTGCCGCGGGTCGGCTGGCCAGCGGCGCCAACGCGGCCGAGGCGGGGCCGGCCATCGAGTTGAGCGGACGCTTGACCGGCGTTTCGGACGAGTCCGCGAGTGGCGATGACAGCGCGGCGTACGTGGTTCACGTCGACGCGTTCGGCAACCTGATCACCGATCTGCCAGCCGTGGCGCTGCCGAGCAAGCCCTGTGTGACCATCGCCGGTCGGCGCATCGAACGGCTGGCGACCACCTACCAAAGCGTGGAGGTCGGCGAGTTGCTCGCGTACATCGGCTCGGGCGACACTCTGGAGATCGCGGTGCGCGAGGGCAGCGCCGCAGACGTGCTCGGCATTAGCCGGGGCGCGATCGTAAACGTGAGCGCAACCCCAGTGAGAGCCGATGACTGAACAGACGATCGAGTTGACCATTGATTCCCTCGCCGCAGGCGGTGACGGCGTCGGTCGCGATGAAGACTCGCGAGTGACATTCGTTCCGCACACCGCGCCGGGCGACCGGGTGCGGGTATGCATAACCCAGGCCAAGAAGAGCTTCGCCCGCGGTAGCGTGGTCGAGGTACTGGAAGCGTCGGCGCAGCGTGCCGAACCCGAGTGCGCGTACTTTCGCGACAACACCTGCGGCGGTTGCCAGTGGCAGCACCTCGCGTACGACGCCCAGCTCGCGGCCAAGCGGGATATCGTTGCCGGCGCGTTGCGCAAAGCGGTAGCTCGGGGACTCGACATAGCACCGGTGCAGCCGCTGCCCGAGCCGTACGGGTGGCGGCGGCGCGCACGTCTGCATTGGGTGAGGCGCAAGCGCGACAAGCGCGCGTTGGTCGGCTTCCACGCGCCGCGGACCAAGCGGGTCAGCGATATCGAGCGCTGTGTCCAGCTCGAACCCGGCTTGCAGTCGGCGCTGGACGCGGTTCGCCAATCGTTGGCTCCGGAGCTCACCGGCAGTGGCGAGCTGCATCTGGTTATCGGCCACAACGGTGGGGTTCACCTGGTCGTGCGCGGACCGTGCGCGCCGAAGGCCGTGGCAGCGATGGTGGGGCAGGGCGGTATCGTCGGCGCGGCTCTGGGGCGCAACCGCTTCGGTGAAGCGAGCATCGAGCTCGAACCGGGCTTGATGATCCGCGCCGATGAGTTCGCTCAGGCGTCACGTGTGGGCAACGGCCTGTTGGTCGCCGCCGTCAGCGAGGCCTGTGGTGCCATCGCGGGCAAGAATGTTCTCGAGCTGTTCGCGGGCAGCGGCAACTTCACCCGGCTGTTCTCCGCTGCCGATAGCGGCGCTCGGGTGGTAGCGATCGATACCCACGCGCTGCCGCAGTTGGAGCCGCCCCACCGCACGATTCGCGGCGCCGCCGGCGAAATCACGTCGGGGCTGGCGCGCAAGAGCGAGACGTTCGACATCGTGTTGCTCGACCCACCGCGCACCGGAGCCCGCGAGGCTATCCCGGCGATCGCAGCGGTCGAGCCCGCGCGCATCGTTTACGTATCGTGCGACCCGGCCACCCTCGGTCGCGATCTAGACACCCTGGCAGACCTGGGTTACCGCGCGGAACACGCCCAGCCCATCGATCTGATGCCTCAGACCGCCCACGTCGAGGTCGTGGTTCGGTTGAGCGTCAGGGTCTAGCGCCGGCGGCGCATGAAGCTGTTGACCATGCGCTTGTTGGCCCGCTGCAGGCGACGCCAGCGTCGCGCCGGCGTGGTCAGGGTCAGCGTGTACGACCAGCGCCTGTACAGCAAAAACCGCATCATCACCACCTCGGCCTTACCTGCGACGCGCCGGCGAAACACGTAGTCGACGGTCGGGATGCGGCGCAGCTTGCGCTGTTTGCGCGACAGCCGGCGATACCCGGGTTGGTTGCGCAGGCTCGCTTCCAACTGCTTCATGTACGCGGCCGGTTTGCGCCTGGCGTTGTGATTGGGAAACGCTGTGCGGGCGACGACGAGGCTACGGCCGGTCGCCGCGTGTTGCAGCGCCTCCAGTACCCGGGTGTATCCGGTCGGCTTGCTCGTGGTATCGATGGGTAACGCGCGCCAGCCGGCGTCGCGTTTGAGCTGGTACGGAGCGGGCGCCCGGGTCCGCTTGGTTTTGGTCTTCGTGCCCTTGGCTGCGACCGTACCGGCGCCGAATGCCAGGGCCGCGGTGACTGCGAGCCAACGCCAGGTCAGGATGCTTTGGCTTCCTCGGTCGCGCCGCCACGAGCCGTGAGCAGATCCAGCACTCGTTGCTGGTCGGCGTCGGACGAGAACCAATCGCGTGGGTAGGCCAGGGCGTGATTCTCGGCTTCGATGATCAGGATAGGGCCGGCCCGGGTCCACGGCACAGCGCGGCGCAAGAAGAACGCGTGTTTGATCTGGGCGTACTCGAACGTGACCGTCTTGCCCTTGCACAGCCCCTGGGGAACGACGATGCGCTGTTTTTCCGCTTTGAACGTGCCCGGCGCGTTGAGCACTGTGAGCAAGAAACTGCGGCCGGCGAATCCTGCGATGATCAGCAACACGAAGCCGACTAGCTTGCCGACGAACGCCAGTTTCCACAGCAGCAAACCGCCGACCACCACGCCGAAGATCAGCCAACCCAGGTGGGCGTTGCGCGCGTGGACGAGCTCGATCTCCCAGCCCGTCGCCGCCTTGTCGCGCTTTTTTTTCTTGGGCCTCGACTTGGCGTCGGACGACTTGGAGCCGGACTTACTCGCGTCCCCAGCCTCGCGTGAGGTCGCCGACGCGTTTTTCGATTTCTTCGAGCTCAATATTCACCAGGCGTCGGTCTTCGACGACTACGTTTCCGTCTACCACGACATCCGTAAACGCGCGAGACGTGAGGGCATAGACTACATTTTTTGTCAGCGCCTGTAACGGCCACAGGCACGGATCGTGGAGATCGACGGCCGCAAAATCAGCTCGATAGCCCGGGGCGATTCGACCCACTGGAAGCTGTAACAATTCTCCGCCGACCCGTGTTCCCATGGCCAGGCATTGCTCGGCGGCGATGGCCTGGCCATCGGTACGGGCGACCTTCTGTAACAGAGCGGTCATGCGCATCTCGTCCTGAATGGACACCCGGTTGTTCGAGCAGCCGCCGTCGGTGCCCAAGCCGACCCGGACGCCGTGTTCGAGCAGGTCGACCACATCGGTGATGCCGTCGCCCAAGAACATGTTGGACGCCGGGTTGTAGACCAGGCTGGCGCCGCGGTTGCCGAGCAAGGCGCGTTCATCGGCGTCGAACCAGCAGCCGTGGATGGCGATCATCCGGTCGTCGATGACGCCCAGGTCGTCCACGGCGTGCAATGGACGCTTGCCGAAACGCTCCAGCGATTCGGCCACTTGATAATCCTCTTCGGCCAAATGGATGTGCCATGGCGTGCCGGCGTCTTTGGCGCAGCCGGCGCCGGCCTCGATCATCGCCGGGGTTGCGCCGTGTTGGCTGTGCGGCGCTGGATGCACCGACACCATGCTGCGCGCGTCGTCGGCGAACATGCCGTGGAGCTCGCGGAAGTTGCGCGTCGCGGTCGGAATGTCCTCGCGGTACGAAGCCGGAGCGCCGTCCCAGTCGTAAAAGCAACGGGCGAGCACGATGCGCATGCCCAGTTTCTGAGCGGCGGCTATAGTGGCCAGGGCGTTGTCGTTGGCGCCGGCATTGATGTAGTAGAAATCGCAGACCGTGGTGACGCCGTGAAGCAGCATCTCGCCAAACGCGAACAGCGCGGCGGTGTGCATCCCGTCGGCGTCTAGTTGGGGCGAGTAGCGGTACAGGGCTTTGTCGCGCCAGGTCAAGAACGGCAGGTCGTCGCCGATGCCGCGCAGCAGTGATTGAAAGCTGTGGTTGTGCGCGTTCACGCCGCCGGGGATCAGCGCCTTGCCGGACCAGTCGATGGTGTGCGCATGGTCGCAGCGGGAGTCGCTGCGCACCTGTTCGGGAGAGCCGACGGCCACGATCTCGCCGTCGGCCACCAGGACGGCCGTGGCATCGCGGGATTGCTCGTCGATAACAGCGCGTTCGGCGACAAACAGCTTGGTATCCACGCCCGGACTGAACCAGGAAAGTCGGCCCATTGCAACAGCGGTTGTCGGCGTCACGGCGGCGCGGTAGGCTGCCGCCGTGGCAGATTTGACCGACGTCACCAGCGCGACTTTGAAGCCGGTGTACATCCTGTATTCGGCGCATCCGTTGCTGATCCAGCGCGCCGTGAAGGCGATCGTCGATGCTGCCGTGCCGGTCAACATGCGCGGCTTCAACTACGACGTGATCCAGGGCCGTGGCGCCTCGGGAGCGAACATCGTCGCCATGGCCCAGACGTTGCCGATGATGTCCGATCGCCGCCTGGTCATGGTGCGGGATATCGCGGCCTTGTCCGCGGCGGAATTGGCCAAGATTGCGCCGTACCTAAAAGAGCCCAACGAATCGACGGTCCTGGTCGCCACGGCTACCAAAATCGACAAGCGCATCAAGTTCTACCAGTTCGCCAAGAAGGCCGGGTATCTGCACGAGCTACTGCCGCCGCGCAACGTGGCCAGTTGGATCAAGGCCGAGGCCAAGCAGCGCGATGTCGATCTCGCCGGCAACGCCGCCGGGCGCCTGGCCGATGTGGTCGGCAAAGACCTGTCACGGCTCGCTCTCGCCCTGGAGCAGTTGGCTCTGTATGCGGGGGACCGTGCCGTATCGGCTGATGATGTCGACGACTTGATCGCCGAGACCCGGGAGCGCACCGTGTTCGAGCTGACCGATGCGATCGGCGACGGCGATCTCAAGGGAGCCCTGCGCGGCGTGGCCGCCCTGTGCGACCAGCGCCAAAGCGCCATCGGCGTCGTCGTCATGTTGGCGCGGCACATGCGCCAGATCGGCTGGTGCCACGTGGGCCGGGCCGAAGGCCTGGGCAAAGGTCAGTTGGCCAGGCTGGTGGGCGCGCCACCGTTCGCCGTCGATCGACTGATGCGGCAGACGCGGCGTTACTCGGCGGACGCGGTCGCTACGGCGATCGAAAAGCTGTGCGACGCGGACAGCCGGTTCAAGGGATATGGCGGGACAAGCAAAACGCTCGGCCGTGATTTGACCGAGCGTGTGGTGCTGGAACGGTTGGTAACCGATATCGTCCAGCTCGGCGCCTGAGCGGCGCCGTTGTGCGTTGCCGCTTACGACGTGGCTTTGCGGCGAGCGAGACGCGAGATGTAGCGCGAGGCCGTCTGGCGCTTCACGCTGCCTTTGGTGACCGCGCGATCGATGAGCGACGTGGCCTTCTTGACGAGCGCGGGAGCGTTCTCGGCACCGGCGTCCACGGCCTTGCGGGCGGCGGACAGCGCGCTACGCATGCTTCCGAGGGCAACTCGGTTTTGCAGGCGACGCTTGACCCGCTGGCGAACGCGCTTTTCGGCTGACTTATGATTGGGCACTGATAACTCCTGTAGATCCGTAGGTAGCGAGGTGAATTACCTCGACCAACCCGGGTGTGTCAAGCGCTTGTGCATTCCGCCGTCTCGGGCCGGCTCGGAGTCGGAACCGAAACTGCCAACTCCGCGATACTTGGTAGGGGGGATCACGCAAGTTTCCCCACTTGCGTACTTCACACAACCTGTGGACAAAGTGCGATCAACCCTGTGTTCGAACCCCGCTAACCCCGATGTCATGGGGGTTCGAGGTGCTTTGCTCAAAAATGGGTCAAAAACGCGCATATTTCGTCACGGGAGTGTCGCTTTGCTCACGAACGTCATCTCCCGTGCGATTTGGCCTCATTCCAAAGTCGGTCCATCGTCTCCAGATCGGCATCGCGCACATTGCTTCCCGCGTCGTGCAATTGGTCTTCGATGAACTCGAACCGACTCGTAAAACGCTGACAACTCCCGCGCAACGCGCCTTCGGCGTCGATGCCGAGCTTGCGCGATACGTTGATGACGGCGAACAACAAGTCGCCGAGCTCGGCTTCGAGCGCAGCCTCATCGCTCCCGGCCATCGCCTCGTCTAGCTCGTTCAACTCTT